>Ga0187866_1001869_pt1 | contig 18510 bp, 13 predicted proteins | sample June2016WEW_11_1_3_FD_133013 | JGI IMG/M metagenome (GOLD analysis project Ga0187866, IMG submission 133013) | Peatland microbial communities from SPRUCE experiment site at the Marcell Experimental Forest, Minnesota, USA - June2016WEW_11_150 | ecosystem: Environmental > Terrestrial > Soil >...
CGACATGGCCTCCGAGGCGCCCGTCATCCGGCTGGTGAACGCCATGATCGCCCAGGCCATCGAGAAGCGCTCGAGCGACATCCACATCGAGCCGTTCGAGAAGGAATTCCGCGTCCGGTACCGCGTCGACGGGGTGCTCCACAACCAGGAGGCGCCGCCCCGCGAGTTGAAGGCGGCCATCATCTCGCGCGTGAAGCTGATGGCTAAGCTGAACATCGCCGAGCGCCGCCTGCCGCAGGACGGCCGCATCAAAATCAAGGTCATGGGCCGCGAAGTCGACCTGCGGGTCTCGACGCTGCCCACCTTGTACGGCGAGAGCGTGGTGATGCGCCTGCTCGACCGCTCGGCGGGCGATTTCTACGATCTCCAGCGGCTGGGCTTTGACGAATACATGCTGGGCCGCATGGAGCACTACACCTCGCTGCCGCACGGCATCTTTCTGGTGACCGGGCCGACCGGCAGCGGCAAGTCCACAACGCTATACTCGGCGCTCAAGCGCATCAACCAGCCCGACAAGAAGATCATCACCATCGAGGACCCGGTGGAATACCAGATGGATGGGATCAACCAGATCCACGTCAATCCGCAGATCGGGCTGACCTTCGCCAGCGGCCTGCGCCACATCGTGCGCCAGGACCCGGACGTCATCATGGTGGGCGAGATCCGCGACCGCGAGACCGCCGACATCGCCATCCGCGCCGCGCTGACCGGGCATTTCGTCTACTCGACGCTGCACACCAACGACGCGCCCAGCGCGGTCACCCGCCTCATCGACATGGGCGTCGAGGAGTACCTGATCAGCTCGACCGTAGTGGCCATCCTGGCGCAGCGGTTGGTGCGCGTCATCTGCCGGCACTGCAAAGTCGAAGCGGATCCGGTCCGGGCGCCGGACGGCAGGATGGTAAGGAACTTCCACGGGGCGGGCTGCGACCACTGCCTCGGCTCGGGGTTCAGCGGCCGGGTCGGCATCTTCGAATTGATGGAGCTGAGCGACGAACTGCGCACGCTGATTCTGGCCAAGGCGGATGCCGTGCAGCTCACCGCCGCCGCCCGCCGGAACGGCATGCGCAATCTGCGCGAGGACGGCTGGATGAAGGTGCCGCTGGGTTTGACCACGGCCCAGGAAGTCCTGCGCGTGACCCAGGAATTCTGATGACCAGCTTCTTCTTCAGAGCGGTGACTCCGGACGGGAAGATTCGTACGGGGACGCTGAGCGGGGACACCGACAAGGCGGTGGCGCGCGAGTTGCGCAACCAGGGACTTACCCCGGTCTACGTCGGCGTTCAGCCGAAGAAGTCCTTCGCGCTGAAGCTGCCCACCTTTACGAGCGGCCGCAGACGCGACGTGCTCTTTTTCACCCAGGAGCTGTCCACGCTGCTCAATGCCGGCGTGCCGCTGGACCGGGCGCTGTCCATCACTGGCGAGCTGACCGAGCACTCCAGCTTCCGTTTCATCGTGCTGGACGTGCTGCGGGTGCTCAAGGGCGGCCGCTCCCTGGCCGACAGTCTGGCCACGCATCCCGAGTACTTCCCCACCCTGTACGTGAACATCGTCCGCGCCGGCGAGGCCAGCGGCGCGCTGGGCGCGGTGTTCGACCGGCTGACGCAATTCGAGCGCACGCGCGACGACCTGCGCAGCTACATGATCTCCGCGATGATTTACCCGGGGCTGCTGGTGTTTGTCGGCCTGTGCTCGATTCTGGTGCTCATGTATTTCGTGGTGCCGCGCTTCGCCCAGGTGTTCGAGGAATCGCGGATGCGGATGCCGCTGCCGACCCAGATTCTTCTGGAGACGAGCCGGATCGTGAAGACCTACGGATGGCTGGCGGCCGGCGCCCTGGTGGCCGCGGCGGCGGCCCTGCGCGCCTACATCCGGACCACACCGGGCAGGATGTGGTGGGATTCCTTCCGGCTCCGGATTCCGCTGCTCGGTGACGCGTTGCGGAAAGCCGAAACGTCGCGTTTCGCGCGCGCCATGGAGACGCTGGTGGCCAACAGCGTGCCGCTCGTCCAGTCGCTCGGCATTGCCGCAGCCATTCTGAACAACCGCAGGATCGCCGCTTCCCTGGATGCCGTGGCGCAGGGCGTCAAACGCGGCGAGGGTCTGGCCGCGCCGCTGCGCCGGACGGGCGAGTTCCCCGCGCTGGCCGCGCACCTGTTGAGCGTCGGCGAGGAGACGGGGCGCCTGGACCAGATGTTCGCTCGCATGGCCGACATTTACGAATCCGACACCCGCGCCGCCATCAAGCGGTTTACGGCCCTGTTCGAGCCGATGGTGATCCTGGTGATGGGTGTTTTCATTGGGGCGCTGATTCTCAGCATGCTGCTGGCGATAACCAGCATCAACGAGGTGGCAATGTGAGCACATCCAGACGGAGAAGGCCGGCCCAGGCCGGCGTGACCCTAATCGAGATGCTGGTCGTGGTGACCATCATCGCGCTGTTCGCCGGACTGGTCGGGCTAAGGATGTGGAAACAGGCCGACAAGGCCAAGACGACGGCGGCGCGCGCGCAAATCAACACCTTTATGACCGCGCTGAACTTGTACAAGATGGACACGGGCGTGTTCCCGACCACCGAACAGGGGTTGCAGGCGCTGCGAACGGCGCCCCAGGGCGTGACCAATTGGCAGAGCGCGTATCTGGAGCGCGACATACCGCTCGACCCCTGGGGCCGGCCGTATATATATCACTACCCCAGCGAGCAGGGCGATGAGCCGGAAATCATCTCCTACGGCGCCGACGGCCAGCCCGGGGGAGAGGGAGCCAGCGCCGATATCGTCAGTTGGAAGAACCAGTGAAGAACTCCAGCGGAGTGACGCTGATCGAGATGCTGATCGTGGTCGCTCTGATTGGGCTGCTCGCCGGCATCACCTTTCCCGCGGCAACTTCGGGCATCGATTCGCTGCGGCTCACTTCGGCGACCAGTTCCGTGGTGGGTCTGTTCAACGAGGCGCTGATCCGCGCCGAGCGGCGGCAGCAGGTGGTCGAGCTGACCATTTCGCGGACGGACAGAACGCTGCGGCTGCGTTCTACCGAGCCGGGATTCCACAAGGAAGTCGGGCTGCCGCAGGGCATTTCGATTCTTGCGATCCGGCCCGAGCCATTGCAGGCGGAGGACGGCCCGCGGCGGTTCATGCTCTACCCCGGCGGGGCCGTGCCGCGGCTCGAAATCGAAATCGGCAATGCCAGACACGCGCGCCGGGTCGTGCGGCTCGACCCCATCACCGGCGTCGCGAGCATCGAGCGGGTGGAGAGATGATGCGGTCGCGGGGATTCACGCTGCTCGAGATGCTGGTGGCTACCCTAATCATGGGGATCGCGGTGGTCGGGCTGCTGGCGAACATCTCCGCCTCGCTGCGCAACGCCGCGCGTCTGACCGACTACGACCGCGCGGCGCTGCTGGCGCGTCAGAAAATGGACGAGCTGCTGGTCGACCAGGGCCTGCCGAAGATGGTGCCGCTCGAAGGTGGGTTCGACCCCGCTCTGACCGGAGGCGCCGAGGCGGGCTGGCGGGCGCAGATCACACCCTTCGAGGCGCCTCCCAACGCCTCGCCGGGCACCGACATTCTCGAGCGCCTCGAGGTGGAGATCTGGTGGATGAGCGGCGCCAGGCGGCGCACCTTCGCGCTCGAAGGATTCCGCCAGGGGAAACTGGTGAGGCCATGACCGCTCCCGCAGGCAAAGTGCACAGGCTGAAGGCCTGTGCCACCAGCGGTGTGACGCTCATCGAGCTGCTGATCGCGATTTCGCTGCTCAGCCTGCTATCGGTCGGCATGCTGATGGCCTTGCGGGTGGGTTTGAACGCGCTCGATAAGGCCAACTCGAAACTGATGGCGAACCGTCGCGCCGCCAGCACCGAGCGCATTCTCGAGAGCCAGATCGCGGGCCTGATGCCCGCCAGCGCGGACTGTCCCGCCGGCCCGCCCGACGCTCCTCCGGTCCGGGTGCCGTTCTTCGCGGGCGAGCCGCAATCGATGCGCTTTGTCTCCACCTATTCGCTGGAGGAGGCGGCCCGCGGCTATCCACGCATCCTCGAGTTCCAGGTGATCCCCGGCGAGCAGAACCGAGGCGTCCGCCTCATTGTCAACGAAACGCTGTATACCGGCCCGCTGTCGGCTGGCGCCTCCTGCCTGGGGCTCTTGCCCGACCCCGCCCTGGGCGGCGCGCTGGCGCCGCAATTCCGCGCCATCGAGGCCGGGCCGCACTCCTTCGTTCTGGCGGACCGGCTGGCGTTTTGCCGCTTCTTCTATAAGGGGAGGGAGACGTTGCGGCCGCCGGCGCTCGCAAGCTGGCTTCCGGAATGGCGGTGGCCGAGATGGCCGGCGGCGGTGCGCGTCGAAATGGCGCCGCTAGAGCCGGACCGGTCGCGGGTGCCGCTGGCCGGCCTGACGGTGCCGATCTACGTGAACAGGATACCGAATGTCAGCTACCTGGACGGCAACTAGGAAGCGTCGCGGGCGCGCGGGAAGCGCGCTGCTGGCGGTGCTGTGGCTCTCGGCGGCGCTCGCGGCGATCGCGTTTTCGCTGGCCACCACCGTGCGCGGCGAAACCGAGCGCGCCGCAACCACCGTCGACGCGTTGCGCGCCCACTACCTCGCCACGGGCGCCATCCAGCGTGCGCTGCTCTACATGGAATGGGGGCCTTCCTATTTGCAGCCCGACGGCCAATCCCGCTTCTACACCCCGGGCGTGCCTTACCTCAGTCTGGAATTCCCGACCGGGCAAGCCGTGGTGCGCATCACGCCGGAATCCGCCAAGATGAACGTGAATTCGGCGCCGCCCGAGGAGCTTTACCGCCTGTTGGTTACGCTGGGCGCGGAGCCGGAACGCGCCCGGGAGATCGTGATGGCCATCCTGGACTGGCGCTTCTCTGCGCCGGGCGGCATGCCCACCGCCTTCGACCAGTATTATTTCTCGCTGGCGCCGTCTTTTCGCGCCCGCCACGCGTCTTTGGAAGAGATTGAAGAACTGCTGCTGGTCAAAGGCATGACTCCGGACCTGTTCTATGGAAGTTACGAGCGCGACGGGGAGGGCCGGCTGGCTCCGCGGGCCGGCCTGAGGGATTGCCTGACCGTCTACGGCGCTGGGAGCGCCTACGACGTGAACACGGTCGAGCCGGCCGTATTGAGCGCCATTGGCCTGAGCCCGGAGCTGGTTGCCCTGACCGTGGAGACGCGCAACAGGATGCCGCTGCGCAGCATGGCGCAAGCCGCCGCTCTCCTCCAGGGAACGCCCGGCCTGAGCCGCTTGCGAATCGGCGGCAACGCCGTTTACACGCTGTGCGCCACGGCCCGGCTGCGGCTGCAAAACGGGGCCCTCTCCGACGAGCGCCGGTCGGTAGGCGCGATGGTGAAGTTCCTGGGCGGGGAATTCCCGGAGCGTTACCACGTCCTGCGCTGGTACGACAACGTGTGGGTGCAATGAAACTGGATCTCCCCGAGCTCCGCAAGTGGCTGGCCATCGGCGCGGGCGTCGGGATCCAGATTGGCGAGGCGGATCTGACGGTGGTCATCACGCGGGTGCGGCCGACCGGGACGCGGGTCCTGGGCGCCACTACCATCGCCCGGTTTCGAGAGCGGCCGGCCGCCGAGTGGGGGGCCGAGTACAACGAGTTCTTGAAACGGCTCGGGGGAAGCTACCTGTCGGCCACGGTGCTGCTGCCGCGCCGCGACCTCATCGTACGGCAACTGGCGCTTCCCGGCGTGGCCGATCGCGACCTGGCCGCCGCCATCCAATTCCAGCTCGATTCGCTGCACCCTTACGGGGAAGACGAGGCCGCCCACGCCTGGTGCCGCATCGGCCGGAGCGGCGCCGTATTGATCGTCATCGTCCGGCGCGAGGTTCTGGAGCGCTATGTCGCGCTGTTCTCCGAGGCAGGAATCCGGACCGCCGGGTTCACTTTCTCGGCCGCTGCGGTGTATTCGGGCGTGCGGCTGCTTTCCACCCCGCCACGGGGCGGTTTTCTCGCGCTATCCGAAGGTGAGAGCGGCCTGGAGATCTACGGCGAAAGCGAGGCCAAGCCCATTTTCTCCGCTGCCTTCGAGCTGCCGCGCGACAACGCATCGGCGCTCGCCAGCGCCGAGTTGAGGCTGGCCCCGGAAACCGAGCCACTCGAACTGTCCGCGCTGCTGCCGGCGCCCCATGCGGCCCCGACCGGCTACGATTCATCCCGCAACACGCTGGTATACGCGGCGGCGCTGGCCGGGGCTTGCCCCCGCCTGGCGCTGCCGCTGAACCTGCTGCCGCCCGAGCACCGCACTTCCACCTCGCGGGCCATGTTCGTTCCCAGTGTGGTCCTGGCGTTTCTGCTCGCGCTGGTGCTGGTGGCGCTGGTTTCGATTACACCCGTCGAGGACCGGAAGTACCTGGCGGCGCTGGGAAGCGAAATCGCCCGCCTCGAGCCGCGGGCCAGGAAAGCCGGCGCGCTCGACCGCGCCATCGACCAGCTTCGCGCGCGCGCCAGCCTGCTGGACAGCGTTCGCCAACGGTCGAAAGCGGACCTGGACGCCCTGGCCGAGCTGACCAGGTTGCTGCAGCCGCCAGTGTGGGTGCACTCGCTGGAGATGAACCGCAATTCCGCGGTCCTCAACGGCCAGGCCGAGCAGGCCGCGCCGCTGCTGAAGCTGATCGACGGCTCGCCGCTGTTCCAAGGCTCGGAATTCACCGTGCCGCTTTCGCGTGCCGGCAAGAACGAGATCTTCCGCATCCGCACGCTGCGCGAGGGGGTGACCCGGTGAAGATTGAGCAGCGGGACAGGCGCGCGCTGGCGGCGCTGGCGGTGGCAGTGGTGGTTCTGTTGCTCTATCTGGCCTTTTCAGGCGGAACCGGGCCGCCACAGGTAGTTTCCGCCTCCGACTCGATCCCCGCCGCCGAAAAGCGGCTCGCGCGCGTCCGGCAACTGGCCGCCGGCGTTGCGGGCCGGGAACAGGTGCTCCAGCAGGCTTCCCTGGAACTGGCCCAGCGCGAGAAGGGCGTGATTCAGGCGGAAACCGCGGCCCAGGCCCAGGCGCAGTTGCTGAATGTCATCCGGCGCGTGGCCCAGGCCCAAACCCCACCGCTGGATTTCGGAACCGTGGAACTGGGCCAGCAGATCCCCCGGCTGGGTGAAGACTACGGTGAGGTGCAGGTCAGCCTACCCTTCACCTGCCACATCGACGAGTTGGTCAACTTCCTGGCTGACCTCACCAAACAGCCCGAGGCGCTGGCGACTCTGGAACTGCGCGTGTCCGCGCAGGATGCCAAACAGAAAACGATCGGGGTGCGCCTGATCGTGGCGGGCGTCGTGCCGAAACGGCTGGTGCCGCAGAAGAAGGCTTTGTTTTGAGTATGCGGAAGAGGCTGCTGTTGCTGGACCTGCTGCTGCTGGCGCTCCTGGTGGTTCTGGGGGAGCGCGTACGGCAGACCTGGCTGGAGGCCCGCAAGCGAGAGAGTGTGGTCCTGGGGCAGCCGCTGAAGCAGTTGCCGCCCCCTCCCTATGCGCCGCTGGCCCCGGTGGCGCCGTCGACGGCGGCCGCCTATAGCGATGTCGCGCAGCAGATGCTCTTCAGCGCCGACCGCAACCCGACCGTCATCGTCGAAGTGACGCCCCCCCCGCCCATGCCTAAGCTGCCGGCGTTCTACGGGCTGATCAATCTCGGCGATGGCCCTACGGCATTCATGGCCGTGAACGCCGGCGGGCCGCACAGGGAGGTCCGTTTCGGGCAGGACATCGGCGAATTCAAGCTGGTGAAGGTCACCCGCGATGAGATCGTGCTGGAGTGGCGCGGGGAGAAGCTGACCAGGAAACTTCAGGAACTAGTGGATCGGGCCGCGGAGCAGAGTCCTGCCGCCGAGCCCGCGCCGGCCTCACGGGCGGCGCAGACCTCGGTGACTACGATTTCGCCGGCCCAGCGGTCCGGCCCGGGTATGGAGTTGGGTGGTACTGGTGGACGGCGGGCCTGCCCGCCCGGCGATACTTCGCCGGCTGGCACCGTCGTGGACGGCTACCGCAGGGTGGTCAAAGAGAGCCCGTTTGGCAGCGTGTGCCAATGGGAGCCCGTGAAGTGAGGGCGGGTTTCGACCCGCTGGGGATAACAATCATGAGATTCCGACTTGTACTGCTAGCGCTCGTCATTCCATTGCTGTCGCTTGCCGCCGGCCAGGAGAAAGCCGGCGGAACGCCGCCCCGTCCGGCGCCCGCACCGGCCACGACGGCGTCTGTGCCGGGCGTGCCGGCCCGAGCCACGCCGCTGGGGCCAAACTCCTGGCGCTTTACGGATCCGGAGGGCAAGACCTGGGTCTATTACAGGACCCCGTTCGGGATCAGCCGGTCCGCGGAGCAGAAGCCCGCGGCGGCCGGGGAGCTTCCCGCGGGGTGGAAAGCGGTCCAGGCCGGCGACGAAATTCAGTTTGAACGGCCCACTCCCTTCGGCGTCACTCGCTGGTCGAGAAAGAAAGACCAGCTCACGGATGTTGAGCGCCGGCTTTGGGAGCGCGACTGCCCGAAGGACGAGACCAAGTCCGCTGGCGAAAAGGCCGCGGCCAAGGAGTAACCCATGATGGCACCCTGGGTTCGTTTGAGCCTTATCGGAATGATCGTGACACTGGCGTGGGGCCAGGACCAGCCTCCGTTGCCCCCTCCCCTCAACCCGGCCAGCCTGCCGCCCGGGTACGGCCCTCGCTCCTCGGGGACCAAACCCGCTGCGCCACCCAAGCCGCAGCCGGAGCCATCCTCCGCCAAACCCGGCGTTACACCACCCGCGCAGACCGCACCACCCGAGGGCGCCCCTCCGGCGACCAGTCCCGTGGCGCAGACTCCATCCGGCTCCCCGGTGCTCAACCTCCAGAACGCCTCGCTCGCCGAAGTGATCGACATCCTGGCGCGGACCCTGAAGATCAACTACATCCTCGACCCGCGCGTCAGGGGAGGCGTCACACTGCAAACCTATGGCGAGCTCAAACCCATCGATCCCCGCGCCATGCTGGAGACCGTCCTGCGCATCAACGGCGCGGCCATGGTGCAGGTGGGTGACGTGTTCCGCATCGTGCCGATGGGCGACACCGTCGCGCGGCTGCCGCTGAGCCCGCAAATCGATCCGAAGTTTTTTCCGGACGACGAGCGCGTCATGCTGAACCTCGTTTTTCTGAAGTACTCGACGGTCGGGGAGCTATCGAAACTCCTCCAGCCGTTCCTCGGCGAGGGCGCGCAGATGCTGGCTTACGAGCCCGCGAACCTCCTGCTGCTGCTGGACAACAGCCGCAACATGAAGCGGACCATGGAGCTGGTCTCGCTGTTCGACAGCGACACCCTGGCCGGCCAGCGGGTGCGGCTGTTCGAAGTCAAGCACAGCCGGCCCAGCGACATTGCCAAGGAGTTGGAGGCGGTCCTGAAGGCGATTTCCCTGGGCGACAAGGCCAGCGCGGTGAGGTTTCTGGCCGTCGACCGGATCAACACCGTGGTGGCCATCGCCCCGAACCCGGGCGCCTTCGTGCAGATTGAAGCATGGCTGAAGAAACTGGATATCCCGCAGAAGGCCACGGCGGGCACCATGGACAACTACGTCTACCGCGTGAAGTACGGCATCGCGCAGATGCTGGGGTCAGCGATCATGCAGCTCTACATGGGCCTTGCCTTCCCCGGGATGGGCATGGGCGGCTACGGTGGAGGGATGTATGGCGGAGGGATGTCCGGCGGAGGGACGTACGGCGGAGGAACGTATGGCGGAGGAATGTACGGCGGCGGCACGATGGGTGGAGGAATGTACGGCGGAGGAATGTACGGCGGCGGCACGATGGGTGGAGGAATGTACGGCGGCATGGGAATGGGAGGCTATTCCGGGATGGGCGGGAGTTACGGCGGCGGGGCTTTCATGCCTTCGCCCATGTCCTCCACGGCCCAGGTGCTGGGATCTGGTTCGTCCGCCGCCACTGCCGGCACGGGGCCGGGGGGAGTGGCTTCCACGCAGCAGGACCTGACCGGGGCCTACCTGGGCTCCGCCGGCTTTGGCGCGATGTGGGCCAAGATCCCGCGCGTCATTCCGAACCCCTTCGATAACACGCTCTTGATCCAGGCCACCCCGCAGGACTACGCCCAGATTCTGAAGCTGCTCGATCAACTCGACGTGGTGCCGCGCCAGATCCTGGTGGAAGCCAAGATCTATGAAGTCAACCTCTCCGGGGACTTCTCCAGCGGTGTGCAGGCAGCGCTGCAACAACAGAGCGACGGGGTTCCGAGCTGGAGTCCCGGCCGGGCCTTCCGGGCGGCCACCAGCGCGGCGGGAACCACCCTAACCGCCGGAATGCTGGTCGGCAACAGCCGGCAGCTCCTGGCCTTGCTCACGGCGGCCGAAGACAACCGGAAGGCGAAGCTGGTCTCGGCCCCCAGCCTGATTGCCACCGACAGCATCCCGGCCAGCATCAATGTGGGCGATGAAATTCCGACGCTCACGGCGCAGGCGGTGAACGGGGGTATCACCTCGGGCGGCAGCTCGGTGTTCACGCAGGCGGTCCAAAGCCACTCCTCGGGCGTCACCTTGAACGTGATGGCGCGTGCGAATCCGAGTGGCATCGTCACTATGATGATCAACCAGGACGTGAGCGCGCCGGTTGCACCCTCGGCCAACGCGGCGATTCAGTCGCCTTCCTTCTCCCACCGCACGGTCAGTACGCAGGTCACCCTACAGGACGGCGACACGATCGCTATCGGCGGCATCATTCAGGAGACCGACACGTACAGTTCCGCGGGCGTTCCGTGGCTGCACCGCATCCCGTTTATCGGGGCGGCATTCGGCAACAAGTCGATCAGCAAGCAGCGCACCGAGATGGTGATCTTCATGACGCCGCACGTCATCTACGACACCAACCAGCTGGTCGAGGCCAGCGACCAGTTGAAGTCGGGCTTCAAGCGCCTCAACAAGATAGTTCGCGAATAGCCGGGTTCGAGGGGGCGGTTTCCTGGCGGACCATGAAGTAACGGGCCGCGCCCGCCGATGACTCCGGCAGATGCACCTATCCAGGATCGAACACCACCTTTTCGACAGCCTGTCGGCCAACCCGGCCTCGCGGGCGGCCTCCCCCGGCGCGCGGAGCCTTGGCCAGGATTTCGCCGGCCTGGTCCGGCAGCAGCTCAGAAGCTGTGAAAAAAGCCCGCACAGGCTGAATGCCTGTGCCACGGGGGATCGCAACCGCTTGATGTGGCACAGGCCTTCAGCCTGTGTCCCCAAGGCCTGCCGGGCCGGAGACCCCGGGTAAAGCCCCCTGATGTCGGGGATCCCGTCAGGATCAGGCGCTGCCCGGTCTGGGCTGTGTGCTTACCGCGACGGGGCAAGCCCACGGCAAATCCGACCCCAGGCGAGGCACTACCCCCCGGCTGTGGTTCGGAGCACGGTTGCGGACGCCCGGAACCGGGCGGCGATCCCACAGAAAGGGCGCCAGGAGGCCCTGCCGGCCGGGATGGGCCGCAAGTTCAATGAAAAAAGCGCCCGCTGGGCAGAAAACTATTGACTCGGGCATGGGTCTCGTGATTCAATGCGTGCTGAACTCCTGCGGCCCGACGAGTTCCGCAGGTCAAGCGGGATAGGACTAACATTAGGCTTGACTTGGGCTTGTAGTGAGAGATAATGGTGTGTGGACCACCACTTTCGGTGGCGGCACTTATCAGCCTTGAATCCCGCGAGCACGAGAAGCAGGAAGAGAACAACAAAGAGCACGTGAAGCCAGATCAGGTGGTCAGGTTGGGTTCCGGTCCGATCGAGGCGCAGGCAGTGTCCCGGTGCTGAGAGCAATTCGGAGGGAAGCTCCAGTCTGTGATCGAGCTTAGATGAAGAGGCTCAGGTTGAAGGGAACTTCCATCAATTCAAACTCGAAATTCACCAAGGAGAAGGAAATGGCAGATTTTCGCAAATGGTTTTTGGCGCTCGCCGTGTTGGCCCTTGTGGCCCTCCCGGTTAGCGCGGCACCGTTCAGTTGCGTTACGAACCCCGGCGCGCCGCTGCTCATCCGCGATGGCGGGCTGACCGAACTGGTCGGCGATGTCGTACTGCAGTGCCAAGGAGAGGCACCCGCTGCGAACACCACTGGGGTCATCACAACCAACATGCAGATCTTCATGACCCCCGCTCAGGTAACCAACCGGGTAAAGACCGGCGTTGCCAACGAGTGTCCGACCGGCATCAAGTGCGTCACCGACGCCCTGTTGCTGATTACCGACGTCAACAACAACCCTTATCCCCAGCCCGTTGGTCAGATCACGGTCGGCTACACTGGCCCGATCATCGGCCTGCTGCAATCGAACCTGACGACGGGCGATGCGGCCAACACCCGCAACTCAATCCTGTTCCCGAACGTGACGCTGCCCTACGGCACCACGACGTTTGTTCGTATCACCAACGTGCGTGTGGCCGCTCCGGCTGCCTCGAACACCTTCCTGCCCACGCAGGTGTTTGAGTACGTTACCACCAACCCGTTCGGCGCGGTCCCGATCACCAATCCTCAGCAGACGGTGGCCAACGTTCAGGTGCCCCTGCAGTTCGCTGCCCGCCTTTGCGACGACTCGGGGTCGGCCAGCCTGAGCTACGCACAGTGCATCAGCAAGAACTCGGATCTCTCGAGCGGCGCCTCCGGCAAGAGCGGAACCATCGAGTTCAACGCGAAGTTCACGGAGGGCTTTGCGCTGGCATTCAAGGTCCGAGGTGATACTAGCCAAATCAATCCGGGCACCGTCTACAACACGGAAACTGGTTTGACGCTCAGTGGAACGGCAATCGGCGGCACCACGATCACCAATGCCAGCTACGCCGATTCCGGCACCAGGCTGCTCCTCAACTTCAAGAACGTTCCGGCGGGCGTGGCTATTTGGGTGACCGACACTCAGACGATTGCCGGCACGAGCACCGCGGTCTTCGGCGGCACTCTCCAGCAGACCATCAAGGCTGGGCTGGTAGACCCCACCAGTACCTCGACCGGTACTGGAACTTGCGGAGGTAACAGCTACCCCATCCACCAAGTGACGATCACCGGTGGTGCGGGTTCCGCGACCTGGGAAGTCACCTTCGTCGCGAACACGGTCACCAGCGCGCAGAAGAGCATCAGCTTCGGCGTGGTGGTGGCCTACACTGCCAACCCCTCGGCCGGCCTGCCTGGTCTGACGGGCAGCGTTGCGGGCGGGGTGAGTGGCGAGCTCGCGCCGATCAGCACGGTGGATTACGCGGACAGCAGCTCCAAGATCCCGCGGTTCCGCGACAACCCGCTCGGCGCCACGGTGTTCAGCATCAATCCCTGCGTGAGCAACCTGCTGTATCCATTCGTCACCAACAAGGCAGGGTTTGACACCGGCATCGCCATCGTCAATACCTCGCTGGACAACTACGGCGGCACCAAGAAGCCGTTCAATACCAACTACCAGCACGGGGCTTGCACGGTGTACTACTTCGATGGAACGACCAGCGCTCCCGCACCGCAGCCCACGGCGGACATTCCGGCCGGCGGCATGGTCACCTTCACGCTACAGAGCGGCGGTGTTCCAGGCTCCACCAGTTCGGCTCAGGGCTTCCAGGGCTATATCATCGCCACCTGCGCCTTCCAGTACGCTCATGGGTTCGCTTTCATCAGCGACCGCAACACGCCGAGCATTGGATCGCAGGGGTACCTGGCCCTGATAATTCCGGATCGGGGCGGCTCTCGTCCGGCTGATCCGTTTACCACCGCTGGCGCTCTCTCGGGCGAGCAGTTGATTCAGTAGCATCTGCCAGCCTTGTCACATTTAAGGGGAGGGGAAGAGCATTCCCCTCCCTTTTTTCTTTTTTGGCGTGGGACCGGTTTACGGGAGCGCAAAAGAGTGGTAGACTGTAAATGCCCGTCCGCGTCCGCAGTCCACAACGATCCAGCCGTTGTGAGTTCCAATCCATCACGAGGTGATCATGGCAGCTAGAAGAGTGTTTGCGTGCGCCGCACCGTTGGCCTTCCTGTTCGTCCTTCCCGTGAACGCGCAGCGGGTGCTGCTGCTGCCGGGCGCCAGCTCGACAGTGAGCACATTCGCGGCAGATCCGTTCGCGGCCGCCAGCTCGATCAGCGCGACCTCCGGGGCGTTCACCATTCTGGGGAATCCCGCCGGCAGCCGGTTCTTTGTCGTCTCCAGCTCGAACGTGACAGTGGCCGACAACAACGGCAATCCCATCCAGACGCTCGGGGTTGGTCTCCCCATCACCGCCGCGGCCCTTACTCCCGATGGACGGCGGCTCCTGGTGGCGGCCGGGACGGCATCCGCAGGGTCCTTATACATTTTTGATCTTACCGGCGGCACGATGGTTCAGTCAGGCGCTGTTGCGGTCGGGTCCAACCCGACCAGCGTCGCGGCGGACCTGGATTCGAGCAGGGCCTTTGTGCTCACCGGCAGCGGGTTGAAGAGTGTCGATCTGGCCGCTAACACACTCACCGCGACCCTCTCTCTCACCGGAACCACCCAGCTTTCCGAAGTGGTCGTGGGCCCGAACGGATTGGTCTACGTCAACGCTCCAGGCGACCTGTATGAGATCTATCCGCAGGCCCTGACGATCCGCAAGACCATCGTCATGAACGCCTTTCCCACCAAGCCGCTGTTCACGCCCGACGGCACCCAAGCCCTGCTGGTCAATCTGAGCGCCTCCGACCAGACCGAGCCGGCGCTGATGGTTCTGAACCTTGGCGTCTACACGTTCACGGAGACGATCAACTACTTCGGGGTGACGTTCAACCGTCTGGTCTGGGCCAACAGCGACCAGATTTACGCGCTTTCTTCCCAGAATCGCAAACTCTACGTCCTTCCGAGCAATCTGGGTTCCATCCAAGAGGCCAGCCTCCCCGCAGTCGGGGCGATTCCGACGGTGATTTCCGTGTTTACGTCCAACGAGCATCCGAATACGTCCGGCGTTCCCGGACCGAAATACCTGTTCATCGTGGCGCCGGCTGCGCTGTATCGTGTGGACTTGAACCCGCCTCCGGGCGCTACCCCCGACCAGATCACCAAGAGTCTTCCTCTGGCAACGTTGTCGCCCGGCGGCTTCTATTTGGCGCCGGCATCGATCAACAGCTCAGTCGTCACCACGATCCAGTACGGCGATGACCAGACGTTGGTCCCCGGCACCGTGTCGGCTCCCCTGGTCGTTCAGGCACTGGACAGCCTGGGCCGGCCGATCATGAACGTGCCGGTGACCTTTGCCCAGTCCGTCGGCACGGTGGTGAGCCAGATGACAGCCACCAACGCCGACGGCCTTGCGGAGGCGATCGTCCAAGCCCCGGATACAGGCGAGCAGATGGCCGTGACAGCCACCCTGCTCGGCGCGCCCGCGGTGGTTTTCACTATCAACCCAGGCGGCAGTGGCGGTGGCGGCGGTGGCGGCGGCACCGGCGCGAGTGGGATTGCGATCGTTTCCGGAAGCGGGCAGGTGATCCCGGGCTCCTCCTATGCGATTGAACCGCTGACGGTCGTCGTTGGGGATGGGCACGGTAACGCCCTTCCGAATATTCAGGTAGTGTTCGCTGTGTTAGGGGCGTTGGGCGGCTCAGTCAGCGCGCCGGGCTGCGTGCCCGGCGAGGGAGGGCTCGTCTGCACCACGAACACCGACGGTCAGGCATCTGTCTTCTTCTTGGCGCCCCCGGTCAGTGACAGCATAGCCAGCTTCGTGCAGTTCGGTATAACGGCCACGCTGTCCGGCCTGGAAGGCGCCGCCAGCCAGAGCGTAACATTCTATGAGACCGCGGTTCCCCAGACGGCATTCGGCGGGCAGGCCGGTCCGATCCAGGCGCAGAGGCTGCTCGCGCCGGCTAGTCCCGGGGATGTCATCTCCTTGCAGGCCGGCCAGATCGCCCCGAGCGCCGTCAGAGTGCAGGTGTGGGCGCAGAGCGGCCCTTTCCTGGGTGCAGCGATCCCCAATGTTTCTCTCCATATGGCCGGGTCGCGGAACCCGTCGGAGGGGGTCTACGACCCTAGCCCGATCAACTGTGTGGGCGGATATGCGATGACCAACGCCTCGGGCATTGCAAGCTGCGACCTGACCACACCATCCACCACCCAGGCGGGGACCTACCAGATTTACGCCATTGTGGCCGGGAACACAGGGGTGTTGATCAACGTGGCGGTTACCGCAGCGCCTCCCCCGACTCCGGTGGCCACTACCGCCACGCCCGCCTCCGGAAACAATCAGACCGGGCCGGTCGGGCAGGCGCTTCCGCAACCGCTGGTGGCCATCGTCAGAGACCAGTTTGGCAGCCCGATGGCGGGCGTGGCCGTGCAGTGGGCGGTGATCGCGGGATCGGCCCAACTTGCCACGCCGACCAGCACGCAGACGGACTCGACCGGACAAGCCTCCACCCGAATCGTCCTGGGCAGTACGCCGGGCTCGGTGACCGTGCGGATGACCGCCGGCAGTGCGGCCCCGGCGGTCTTCAACCTGACCGCGACCGTCACCATCGGCTCGCTAACCAAAGTCTCCAGCACGGACAACCAGAGCGTTGTGATCGGCCAGGCATTCCAACCGCTCATCGTGCAGGTCAAAGATATCCTGAACAATCCCGTGGGGGGCATCGCGGTGAGCTTCAACGTCACCAGTGGGGTCGCGACCCCGACTTCCACGGTGGCGACCACCGACAACAACGGTTTCGCCAGCGCCACCTTCAGCGCCACCAACACTCCTGGCCAGATCGTGGTCAGCGCCTCCGCGAGCGGCCAGTCCGCGAACTTTACGCTGACCGCCAGGTTGCCTGGGCCGGTGCTCACTGCGGCATCTTTCTACAATGGCGCAAGCCTCCAGCCCGGGGTGCCCATCGGCGGTGTCGTGGCGATCAAGGGCGTGGGCTTGACGACCGGGCTTACCATACCGCCCGGGAGCTGCATCAGCGGCACTCCCGATGGCAACCTGGAAAGGGGTCTGCCCACCAGATTGGCCGGCATGGAGGTATGGTTTAGCACACGGATCGCACCCATCTTTGCCATTTGCGTGAACGCGGACGGGACCGAGCAGGTGAACGTGCAGGCCCCCTTCGAGCTGGCGCCGGCGACCATCACGGTGCTCGTCAAGATCGGCATCGGCACGGCCGGGGAAGTCGACACCTACGTTCCCGGTGTCACGGTGGTGGCCGCGCTGCCGGGCATCTTCGAATACAACGTCGATGCGAACACTCGCATCGCTCTGGCGCAGAGGCCGGACGGCACGATCGTGTCCCCGACCAACGCGGCCAAGGCGGGCGAGACGATCCGTCTGTACGTGACCGGAATCGGCTGGGTGCTCGATTCGACACGGAAGCAGGTGCAAACCAACCAGCCCGGGTACCCGGGACAGCTTCCGTGGGACGTCACTACATCCGTCACCCTGAACAATGCGGGGACGTCGGGAGTGACCGCGGAGTACGCCGAGAACCTGATTGGCGTCTTCGTGGTCAGCTTCCAGGTTCCGGCCCAGAATGCCAGCGCCACCATCCCCATCTTCGTGTCTGCCACCCCTCTCGGGCAGCAGACCATTAACAGCCTGGTGTCGCACATTCCAGTTTCGCAGTAGCCTGACCACCCACAAGGCACGGGGGCGCAAGCCCCCGTGCCGGCTTTTTCCTCCGCTCGCCCCCAGTAGGATAGGGCTCCAGCCCTGTCTCTCCCTGGACAAGGCTGGAGCCTTATCCTACAGGGGCGGTTCCATGGGAAGCGCCAGCGGCGGCTCGAGCAGAAAGTCGAGTCGCGACATCTCCTCGACGGCGGTACGGACAGCCTCCTCGGTGGTGGGCTCGAGTGTAATCACGAAAGGCAGATCGCGCTTGTTCTCGCACGGCAGTTGCAGCACCGCTTCCAGGCTGATGTGCTTCGCGGCCAGAATCCCGGCGAGCGCCGAGAGAATCCCGGGACGGTCCACCACGCGGAACCTGAGGTAGTAGGCGCGCTTCTGGCGCGTGACCGGGATCGGACGATATTCGCCCAGGCGCTGATGCGCGAAGGGCGAGACACGCTCGGGGCTGCCGCTCACGATCTCGCGCGCCACCCGCATCAGGTCGCTTACCACCGCCACGCCGGTAGGTCGCGGGCCCGCTCCGCGGCCGTAGTAGAAGGTGTCTTCACCATACAGGCCCCTGACCCACACCGCATTGTACGAGCTTTGCACGCTGGCCAGAATCGTCGACGTGGGAATCAGCGCGGGCCGGACCGACAGAACCAGTCCCTCGTGCGTCTGCCGCGCGGTGCACAGCAGGCGGATCGTTTGGCCGAGTTGGTGGGCGTACTGGAAGTCGATTGGAGCAATGCGGCGGATGCCTTCGGTGAAGATGTCCGAGGGCGTGATCTTCTCCCCGAACGCCAGGGCCGAGAGAATGGCGAGCTTCGACCGCGCGTCGAAGCCGTCGATGTCGGCACTCGGATTGGCTTCGGCGTATCCCAGCCGCTGCGCTTCGGCCAGCACGGTCTCCAGCGTCGAGCCGTGCTTCTCCATTTCGGTGAGGATGTAGTTGCTGGTGCCGTTGAGGATGCCGTAGAGCGCCACCACGCGGTCGCCGGAGATCCCCTCGCGCAGCACGGCG
>Ga0187866_1001885_pt1 | contig 18418 bp, 13 predicted proteins | sample June2016WEW_11_1_3_FD_133013 | JGI IMG/M metagenome (GOLD analysis project Ga0187866, IMG submission 133013) | Peatland microbial communities from SPRUCE experiment site at the Marcell Experimental Forest, Minnesota, USA - June2016WEW_11_150 | ecosystem: Environmental > Terrestrial > Soil >...
ATGCGTTTGCCCCATACTCGCACTTTCTCGTCGGCGCCGCCATCGAAGACGATGCCGGCGCCATCCACACCGGGTGCAACGTGGAAAACGCGACCTACGGGCTCACGGTGTGCGCCGAGCGCGTGGCGGTGTTCAAGGCGATCTCGGAGGGCGCCCGCAAGTTCACGCGCGTGGCGGTGGCGGCCGATACCGGCACGCTTACGCCTCCTTGCGGCGCCTGCCGCCAGATCCTGTGGGAGTTCTGCGGGGACATCGAGGTGATTCTGGTCAACCTCGAGGGCCGGACCGAAAGCTTCCGCCTGAAGGACCTGTACCCGAGGCCATTCGATGCTGCGTTTTTGGATTAGCCTCTGCCTGATGGTCTCCGCCGCGTGGGCGGAGCCCGCCGACTGGATCTGGAGCGCGCGCTACGTGGTCACGATGGACGCCGGGCGGCGGGTGATCGCCAACGGCGCGGTGGCGATTCGCGGGGAGCGCATTGTCGCGGTGGGAACGCGAGCCGAGATCGACCGGCGCTTCCAGGCCCGGCAGCGCCTGGACCGCCCCGAGTCGCTCATCGCCCCCGGGCTGGTCAACACCCACGCGCACGCGGCGATGTCGCTGTTCCGCGGCATCGCCGACGACCTACGCCTCCAGGAGTGGCTCGAGAAGTACATCTTCCCCGCCGAAGCGCGCAACGTGTCGCCGGAGTTCGTGCGCTGGGGCACGCGGCTGGCCTGCCTGGAGATGCTGCTTTCCGGGACCACGACCTACGCCGACATGTACTATTACGAGGACGTGGTCGCGGAGGCGACCAAGGAGGCCGGCCTCCGCGGCGTGCTCGGCGAGACCATCATCGGCTTCGCCGTGCCCGATGCGAAAACGCCCGCCGACGCGCTCCGGTTCACCGAGCGCTACATCGAGCGGTTCCGGAACGATCCGCTGATCGTCCCGGCGGTGGCGCCGCACGCGCTCTACACCAATTCCGAAGAGACGCTGCGGGCCTGCCGGCGGCTGGCGAACCGCTACGGCGTGCCGCTGCTGACGCACGTCGCCGAAACCAGGCGCGGGCGCGATGAGGCCCTGGCGAAGTGGAACAAGACCCCTGTCGCGGCGCTGGATTCCTTCGGCGTGTTCGACGGGCGTACGGTGGCCGCGCACGCGGTGTGGGTGGACGACGCGGACCTGGCCATCCTCAAGGCGCGCGGAGTGGGCGTGGCGCATTGCCCGTCGAGCAACATGAAACTGGCCAGCGGCGTGGCGCCGGTGGTGAAGATGCTCGCCCTGGGCTTGGCCGTTGGACTCGGCACCGACGGGCCGGCCGGCAGCAACAACGACTTCGACCTGATGGAGGAAATGGACCTCGCGGCCAAGCTCCAGAAGGTGACCAGCGGAGATCCGCAAGCGCTGCCCGCGAGCCAGGCGCTGGAGATGGCAACGATTCTGGGCGCGCGGGTGCTGGGCCTCGAAAAGGAGATCGGGTCGATCGAGAGCGGCAAGCGCGCCGACCTGATCACGCTGCGCCTGGACCGGCCCAACGCCGTGCCGCTGTACGGCGTCTACTCGCAGATGGTTTACGCGTTGAAAGGGTGCGACGTCCGCGACGCCATGGTGAACGGCCGGGTCCTGCTGCGCGACCGCCAGCCCCTCACCATGAACGCGGCCGAGATTCTGGCGAAGGCGGAAGAGTTGGGCGCCAAGGTGCGGGAATCGCTAGCCGGCCAGAAATGAAACACGGTTTTCCTCGCGCGGCGCCATTCACGGGCAAGTAACGGACACGTCGGGCGATACCTGCCCGTCGGGGTTGGTCACGTGAATGGACGCGCCCTTGTCCCAGAGCAATCGATGAGGGTGAGTCGGATCCGCCGCGTCGTTCAACCCACCCTCGGGCACCGGCAGGATATGGCGGTAGGTACCGGCATCGAGTTGCTGGGTCCGCATTTTCGACGTATCCACCGCGAAGCTCCGCGGACCGGAACTATCGGCGCCGGAGAGAGTGACCCAGCCCTCGGGGGTCATGTCAAAGCGCAGCATGACGCCACGCGTGCGGATGATGAGTTCGTCCTTCTTGGGCGTCAGAACCGCGGAGAGGACCTGCGGAGATCCCTGCGAAGATGCTGTCAGTTTGGACCCCACGTAAGTTGCCGAACTGAACCCCATCAGCAGCCAGAAACTGAGCGGCACATCGGGCATCCTGGTTGGGTCGGTACGGGCGCTGGTCAGGTATGTGCTCACATAGAACACACAGCTTACCGCCGTCCAGCAGACCATTTGGAAGCGGGCGAAGCTGAAGTTGCGGTCTTCCATGAACAGGTCGCGCCAGGACGCCAATTGCTCAGCCGATTTTGCGGGAGCCTGCTGGCGCCCCTTCTCGATGCCGGTCGCCACCGCCGCCGTGGCCATGCTGGTGCCCAACAGGTAAAGCACATTGTCCGGAATGCCTACCCAGACTCCGGCGCCCGACTGAATCCGCGTGAGCGCGAAGGCATACACTACGATCGGCAGTACCGTAAGAAACCACATCGCCGCCTGGAACTGCTTCAGGCTGTAGCTATCCGTGGAGTTGTCGTAGATCAGGAATGCGACCTTGTTCCAGGTATTTGCGTTCTTTAGCGGAATCGAGAAGTACAGCAGCGTCAAGATGAGCGCGAGCGCCAGGAACATCACGCCTCTGGCGGCCCACTCGTGCCACCAGGCGCCTGAGCCGGCAATGGTCAGAGTGACCCGGGCGCTCCGGTTCGGCTTACCCGGTTCCCGCGACAGGACCACGAGTTGGACATCCGCCGGCCCCGCGGGGATGCGCGGAACCCGGAACCGCACGAAGTCCGTCCCCGATGAATCGATCGCCACGGGCTGGCCACCTGCAAACACGAGCATGTCCGCCACGGCCAGGCGCAAGGAAGGGTCGAAGGACACTTCGGCGATCTGGCCGGGCCGCGCGAACGGAGTGCGCGCTTCCAGGCGGAAGTCGCCTTCCGAAGCCGCCCACGCCAGTGGGGCCATTGAAGCGATCGCAAAGACCGGCAGAATTCGCATGTGCGTACTCCTACATATCGTTGACAAGCTGAAGTCCGAGCTGACGGAAAACCGCGTCCAGATTCGACGCGAGTGCCACCACGCTGCTGACCTGGTTCAACGTGAGAACCTTGGAGCTGTGGTTCAGCGCCACCAACTCAAGCGTGTCGGCCGTCAGCCACACGCTCCCCGAATCTCCCCCCGTCGAGAGCGGGAGGCCGCTCTCGCTCACGATCAGGTAGTCGGTCAGCAGGTGGTCTTGGTAGCCCTCATAGAGTACACCGCGTATCGCTCCATGCCGTCTCCCGCTTGTACTGCCGACAGCGGTTACAGAACGGCCGATCAGGCTGAGATCCGGCAGAGGTTGCGCCGCCACACGGAGCGGCTGGCCGGCTCCACTTATCTGCGATGAGACCTCCGCGCGCGACATCGCGAGCGGCACGAACGCCGCGTCCAATGTCACTGGCCGGTCTGGGAAGGCGTTGCCGTAAAGCGTGCGCGCGGAAACGGCGCCGACGGTTTCGGCCCCCGGGCCGGCAACCACGTGATCCCCGCGTGGCCAGAAGAGGCGCCCATCAGCACTGTCAGCCGTCACGTGCTGGCAAGTCACCATCCCGAGCACACCGTTCCGCTTCGCCAAACATCCAATGGTGCCCACCTCTGGGGTGTTTGGGTCTGTATACACACGGCCCCCGCAACACAACGGCGGCACCGGACTTGCCAGCACCTTTTCCGCATACTCCAGTTCTTCCGCCGGCAGGGGCTTTGGGAGACCGCCTGTCGCGTCACGCTCAAACACGGTAAGCGTGATTCCGGCGGTTGCCAACTCGTCGAGTGTCTGTTGCGGGAAAAGCTGCTCAGCCGTGCCGTGGAAAACCAGCAATTCCGGCCCGAGCTCGCTGCCGGTGCGGATCACAGAGAACGCCGTGGCATTCAGACCAGCATTCAGTAGCTCCTGGGCGCGCAGATTCTCGCGCGTCCGCACCAGCGTGTCCAGACACTCGGCGAACGTCACGGATTGCTCTTGTTCCCGCCCGAGAAGATCTTGGTGATCGCCCTCGAATCGATCGCCAGCGAGAAGAAAAACCCGGGATGGAACCCATGCTCGGTGTAGCTATTGATATCTGGGGTGACCCCAGTCGGCAGGTCGATCCGCTGGCCGGCCGGGTAGTCCTTCTGGAGACGGAGCACCTTGCCCAGGTGCATTCCCAAATTGACCGAGATGCCACGCGAAATGTCGACTCCACCGCCGAAGTAGTAATTCTCGGTCGGATTGGTGATGGAGATGCCGAAGAACGGAAACGGAACGTACCGGTATTTTCCGGCGTCTTCGTAGGGGTCGTCCGGGTCGCTTTCAGCGAACAAATATCGGGCTGGAAGCGGGATCCCAACGAACGCCACTGGCCGGATCTGGTACGGGTTCTTCTCGGTTTGGCGCGGTTGCACGCATTGCTTGTCCTGTGGACAGTTGTCGGTGACGGTCTTCAGCTCGAACTTCGGGTCTTCCAGCATACTGACCGCCACGCCCAGTTTCACGTGCACATGGGTCGCCTGGTACACCTCGAAACTCACTTTACTTTCGATCACGTCGGCGCCGCCGGCACTGGCAGGCTGGCCCGCGGGCTGGCCGGATGCCGCGCCCGAGTCGGCCGGCTTCGCCGCCGCCGGCGCCGTGCCGCGAAATGGCGCGGTCGGCGTCGCCGCGATGGTGACTTCCACGAGTTGGTCCCGGAAGCGTCCGATGCTCATGCAGGCGTCCATGTCGACGAGTGCGGTTTTCACCCCGGCCAGCCGCAGTTGCAGGTCAACCACAGCAGTCTTGATATCGTCGAAATCGCGCTGGAGCTGCTGGAACTGCGCGCTCATCCTGGAGCGCAAGTCCTCGATCGTTTGCAGCTTGTCGAGTTGCGCGGCCAGCGAGTCGAGTAGAGCGTTCTTGGCGGAATCTGCCTCTCCTTTCTTGTTTTCGTCGCCGCTCGGAACGAAGGCGCGGAGGGCTGCCTGGTACCCCTCAATGCGCTTCCGAAGGGCGCCGGCATCGGCGTCGAACTGTGGGAAGGTCTGATTCGCCTTATTCAGCATCTGAGACAGACGGTTTTGGAGGCCGATGATTGTTTCCCGGATGGCCGCCGCAGAGCCGCTCAGATCGTCTAGCGCCTTCCGGGGCTCCTCCGGTTTCCCAGACAAGATGGTGCTCGTCGCAAAAGTGTCGGCTCGAAACCCCAGGTTCTTGAGGTCGGTTTGCAGTGTTGTCAGGTCGTCCACGAACTGATGTCTTACCGGCTTGCCGGCGGCATCCATGGTGGGGCTCAAACTGCCGGCAGCAGTGATGGGGCTCAACCGGCCGGCAAGGTCCGCCAAGCCTACGTCGTTTTCGCCGATATCCGCGGGGCCAACCCCGTCTACCTTCACTGTGCCGGCGTTTGTCTTGGATGCCGTTGCTTTGGCGGCCTCGTTGGAAGTCTTCTGGGCGGCATTCGCCCCATCCACGGCCTTCGCTCCTGCATTTGCGGCCGCCGCTGCACTGTCAGTTGGAAACAATGTCCCGCCTGGCGCTGCTCCGGCCACCACCGTCAGCTCCCGAGCGGGCAGCGCGGACGTAGAGTAGCTGACGCGGTAGCTGTACTGGAGCGGGCTGCCGCGCAGCCTCAGGTATACGGTGTCCTGGTCGGTGACGTTCCTCGGCACAACAATTCTCGGGTTGCGCGCGGAGTCCCGGCCGTCGTAATCGATCACCTCGATTCGCGACCGATGCGCGGCGTAAGCTTTGGAGTCGAACTGGTTGTTTTTGAAAAAACGAGGGCTGAGTCCAGAGTCGCACTTGTGCTTGTGGAGTTGCGTTCCGGAGAGCGCGATGCAGGCTTCGTTGATGTCAGTAATCTTCGGAATCGTTGGGTCGGCCGTATCTTGCGATGATTGGGCGCAAACCGGTTCGGCAATCTTCGGAATCGTTGGGTCGGGTGGAGCTGGCGTTGGTTGGGCGTGAACCATTGTGGCTACGCAAAGGAACGGGAGCACCAGGTGTAGTCGCATAAGTCCGGAGGATTCGAGTCGGAACAGTTTTGCACGGCAAGAAAAGACGAACTTCGCCCAATCGGGAGAAACGCGCGACAATCCGCCCTCCATTCGGGCCTAAGACGCCCGGGCCAAGCACCTTCTCGGACGGTTAGCCCAGGTATTCAATACAATTTATGCGTATTGGAGTCGGAAGTCAATACCTTGTTTACGTTTTGTTTAGGTCTGTGCGCGGATAACAGCCGTGGCGCCGCACCGGCTCGACACCGGCTCGGAGGAAACGGCGGGGGAGCGCCGCAGGCCGGCGAACCGCGAGCGGCGCGGAGCCTGTGATGAGGATGCTGGCGTCGGGTAAAGGGTGCGACGTCCGCGGCCGAGATTCTGGCGAATGCCGACGAGGTCGGCGCCGGGGTGCGGGTATCGCTGAAATCAGGATCGCCGTTCTCGCTAACCAGACCCGAATCTCGGAACGCTTGACCGGGGCGCGTGGGTCTGGGACAGTAGCTGACATGGGCGAACGGGTGCACACCATCCTGGCAAACAAGGGTTCCGCGATCTGGTCGGTGCGGCCGGAGGCGACCGTTTACGAGGCGCTGAAACTGCTGGCCGAAAAGGACGTGGGGGCGCTGCTGGTGATCTCGGAAGGCAAGCTGACCGGGGTCTTCTCAGAGCGCGATTACGCGCGCAAGGTGGCGCTGATGGGGAAGTCGTCGAGGGAACTACGCGTCGGGGAGATCATGACCAGCCCGGTGATCACGGTGACGCGCGAGCACACCATCGAGGAGTGCATGAGAATCGTCACCGAGCACCACATCCGGCATCTGCCGGTGGTGGATGGAGAGGAACTGGTGGGCATGATCTCGATCGGCGACCTGGTGAACGCGATCATCTCGGCGCAAGCGGAAACGATCCAGCACTTGAGCAACTACATCGCGGGGGAGTATCCGCGGTAAGCGCGGAGCGCCCGGCATGATCAGGACATACTGTTTGCTGGGGAAGTTCGGACCGAGAAAGTGAACGAGTCCTGCGAGGACGCCAAGTACCGGGGATGCCAACCTTGCTGCTTGCTGTACGATCCAGTCGCTGGCCGGGTGCATGGTGGGGCGGCGGGCCGGACGCGCCTGGCGCGATATACTGACGTCCATGTGCCCCAGGCGGTGGAGCGCAGTGGCGTTCGCCGGAGTGGCGTTTTGCGTGCTGAGCGCCACGGAACCGCGCGAGGGCAAGCCGTGGACCGCGATCCTGCGAGACAGCCATGGCGCAGCGCTCGCCGGGGCCACTGTCCGCGTGCAATCCGGAATCGGTCGCGCGACGGCGCACACAGGTCCAGACGGGCGATTCACGTTTGGAGCAATAGAGCCCGGCAAGTACTCTATCAGCGCCGAGCACAAAGGCAGGACGGCTAGCGCGCCTCGCCCGGTTCAACTACCGGGCGATGAAGCTTCATCCGTGCTGGAGTGGTCGGCAGAGGGCACGCTCGCGCTGGTGCCGGACACCAAGTCACCGCAGGGCACCGGAGGCGAGCAACTGTCGAGCAAGGCCGTTTCCGAACTGCCGCTGAACAAGCGGGATTTCAGCCAGTTGCTCCTACTGGCGGCGGGCACGATGACGGACACCAACGGCGCGGCGAATTTCACCCAGCAATTCGCGGTAAACGGCCAACGGGGAACGGCGGCGGTGTTTGCCCTGGACGGCGCCGACAGCTCGGATCCGGAAATGGGCGGCGCAACATTTTCGAATTTCAACGTCGACGCCGTTCAGGAGATCCAGTCCAGCTCGGGATGGATGCCGGCCGAGATCGGCCGCGGCGCCGCGGGGTTCACCAACATCGTTACGCGGTCGGGGACGAACTCGATGCACGGCTCGGCGTTCGAGTTCCTTCGTAGCGCTGCACTGGACGCCCGCAACTTCTTCGACCGCCGGTCGGTTGCATCGCCGGGGCGCATCCCGCCTTTTGTGCGTAACGAGTTCGGGCTGACGAACGGCGGGCCCGTCGCCATACCCCGCGTCTACGATGGCCGCGGCAAGACCTTCTACTTCGTCCAATACCAGGGATTCCGGCAGGTGCTGGGCACCACCCAGGTGATCCCCGTTCCAACCGTTGCCGAGCGTGCGGGCCGGGATACGACCGCCTTTCCGGGCGACACGCTGATGGTGCCGGTGGACCCGCGCATCGCGCAGTTGCTCCAGCGGTACCCGCTGCCGAACGAGCCCCAGGGGCCGTATGGGGCGCGCACGTACGCGACCTCGTCGAAGGTGACCACGGTGTCGGACCAGTTCTCGGCGCGCCTCGATCACAGCATCTCGGACGCATCGCGGCTGTATGCGCGGTTCACCTGGAACAACATCACGGGGCCGACCACGAACCCGAGCCAGACCGCCATCGACCCGAGTTTCGGCGTGCGCTATGTCGACCACCAGCGCAACGCCGTCCTCACCTACACTCGAACACCCTCGCCCAAGTTCAGTTGGGGATCGTCGGTGAGTTTCACCCGCACGACGCCGTCCTTCCCGACTCCGAATCGCACGGACCCCGCGCTGAAGTTCGGGGACGGCCTGTACGAAGCGTTCAACAACTCCGCCGGCTCGGTGCTGGCGGCGTATGGCAACCTGTTCCAGGTCCGGCAAGACTTCACGTGGATTCGAGGAAAGCACACGGTCAAAGCGGGCGGGGAGGTGAGGGCCAACCGCGATACCACGTTTTTCGGATTGAGCCCCAACGGCGAGTATCAGTTCGGCGGCGGAGTGGCGTACTCGCCGGTCGACATACAGTCCGCCAGCGGGACGCACGGCATTCGGGCCGGCGATCCGCTGCCCGACGCGCTGACCGGATTGCTGACGGCGAGCGCATTCACCTACACCACGGCGGTCGCGCCGTTGCTGTTCGCCCAGGGCGACCGCATTGGTGGCGCCGCCATCCGCCGCGACGCGTACAACGCCTACATCCAAGACAGTTGGAAAGTGTCCTCCCGCCTTCTGCTCAACTACGGCTTGCGCTACGAGATCGCATCCCCGATCCGAGAGGCGGAGAAGCGAACCTCCGGCCCCGTGCTCGTCCCGGCAAGTGGGAGCCTTCCCGGATCTCAACTGCTCATCAATCCGCAACCCGGCTTCAAGGTGGACAAGAACGGATGGGGGCCCCGCGTGTCGGTGGCGTGGCGCGTGGCCGGGGGGACCCTGCTGCGCGCGGGCGGGGGAATCACGACCCTGCTGATCAACCTCTGGCAGGACAATGCGCTCACCGGCAGCAACCCGTTCGTCGTATATCCGCGGCTCACCGCCGGGATGGGAGAGCCCATCCGATTCGGCATGAAGATTTTGCCGCAACAACTTCCGACCGCATACACGACCCGCGGGGCGCCCATCTTCGCTTCCGGGGACTCCAAGCAGGTGCCTGGCAACACCCTGATGGACGTACAGCGCTTCGAACAGGACGTGGCCGCTCTGTCGCCCGATCACCGGATCACGCCCCTGGCTGTCGCCGGCATCGCTGGCAATTTCCAAGGCGGAACCATGGGCACGTGGACCGCCGGCATCGAGCAGAAGATCGGAAGCGCGACGCTCAATGCCGCGTACGTGGGTACGGCGGGGATCAAACTGCCGGCCATGGATCTTCCGAACGCTTACACGGGTGCAGACCCGGAGTTCGCCCCCTACACGCGGTTCGACGGGTCCGGGCGGGTCATCGGAGGCTATGGCACGGTCACGCTGATGACCAACAGGTCCCACTCGACTTATCATGCGGTGCAGACCTCGGTGCAGAGGGACCTGACCGCCTCGGGACTGGGGTTTCAGGCGAGTTATACCTTCTCCAAGTCGATTGATGACACCAGCGCGGTGATCGGCGGATTCGTTTCGGGATCCTCGGGCGCCGTTTCGCAGACCGGCCCGCAAAACCCGTTCGACACCCGCGCGGACAGGGGTCCGTCAACGTTTGACATCACGCACGCGTTTACCTTCAACCTGTTTCAGGATCTCCACGCGGACCGCGTGCCTTTCCTGTCGCGACTGGGCAAGCCCCTGACCGCCGGATGGCAACTGCTGGGCATCGGGACGTTCCTGAGTGGCTCGCCCTTCACCGTATATTCGGGTGTGCAGCAGACCGGCGCCGGATCGGGCGGCGCGGACCGGCCCGACCAGGCCGGCGTCCCCGTTCTCTCCACCAGCCGTGCCGTGCGTGAGGACTACTTTGGACTTGGAGACAAGAACGCTTCACTGTTTTCCATTCCCATGAACGTGCCGGGCGGGACGGGCCCGAACCACGGCCATTTCGGCACGCTGGGCAGGAACACGTTCCGCGGCCCTGCGTTTCGGAACTTCGACATGGCGCTGATCAAAGACACGCCGTTCGGAAGGCGGGCGAGTGGTGAATTGGCGACGCTGCAATTCCGCGCCGAGTTCTTCAACGTGTTCAACGTGGTGAATTTCGGCCTGCCGTCGAATATTGTGCTGGGCCCCGGATTCGGGCAGATCAGCCGAACGGCGGGCTCGTCGCGGCAGATTCAGTTCTCGCTGAAGGTCATTTACTGAAGCCGGAGCACCGGGTATTCGCTCCGTCCGGAATCGACTACCTGGGTGGCGTAGGCCATCGTTTTCCGTGGCCTGCGAGGCAGGCAGACGACAAAAGACGATCTTCTGCCCCACCCGCACAGGTTCTGAGGCGGGGGTTACCATGGGCTGGAATGACCTACCTGATTGTCCTCAACGGCCACCCGTACGAATCGGAGCGAGACTACATCATTTTGGGGGACGAAGGAAAGCCCGTCAACATCGCGGAAAGTGGCCAACGGGGGGGCGAGCCACTTGATCGGGCAGGGCTGCGCCACACAGCAATAGTGAACGAAAGTGGGGTTTCCTTCCACAACCGCGGCCATCGCCGCCGAACGGGCGGGAGGCTGTGCCACGTTCGATGAAATGCCGTTTGCCGGCCCCAAATGCACCTGCGCCTCGCAACCGGAAACGGAATGACCTATCCTAAGTCCAAGATGAGTACGGGGACGACTGTGGCGGCGGTGCTGACGATGATTGTGAGCAGTGCCGTCGGTCTGCCGGCGCAGACAGCGCCGGACGCGGCAACCGATCTCTATTACCTCTCCATGGGTGCCTGCCTTCAGGCCAGGGCTGAGCATCTTAGGACCCCGGGGACGTCAACCGACTACAGCACCGTCATCGTTCGGGATGACATGGAGATCACTCATGGTTTACCGGCGTCGGTAGGCGTGTTCCGGATTGAGTATCTGGACTATGCGGCCCTGAAACAGCGGTACACGCGATCCAAAGCCGAGTTTCCGGCAATCGCAATCGCGCCGATGAAGAATAGAGGCAATCTCCTCATTGTCAGGTGCTGGGATTACCGCGTCAGCGTTCGGGGCAGGAAGTTAGTCTTGGGCGTCGCTGGAGGCTGGGATGTCCAATGGCGGTACGACTGTACGAGCGGCAAGTACGCTGTTGTCAACGTTGAGAGGTGGACGCCTCGCATGTGATTAGCTTGGATCGACTGACGAGGCAAGAGAGACCTTGAACGGTCGCGTCGCTTTGTGCTGTACGGCCCGAACTGGCGGGAGCATGGGTCTGGATGAGAATTGGGTTTCGGGCCGTTACCGCGATGTAACCCACCTCAGACTGGGGTTCGGCCCGCAAAGTGGCGTTACCGAAAACTGGCGGCACAGCATGCCTGGGCGAGCTGGAACTCCGCGTCTGCGGCATTCCGGTTGGGTCGTCGGCCGCTCGGGAGGAATCCACCTGACTGTAGAGTCGGCTGTTTGGAAACTGGCCTAGTGCCCGACGCGGAGAGCGGCTCGCGCAGCGATCGCGACTTCGGACTCGCCCAGCCCGGTCCCGGGGCGCGGGTTACCATGGGCTGGAATGACCTATCTGATTGTCCTCAACGACCACCCGTACGAATCGGAGCGGGACTACAACGGGCTGCGGCTGGCGACGGCTCTTGCGAGCAACGACCACAACATGGTGCGGGTATTCCTGATCGGCGAGGCGGTACGCTCGGCGGTGGGCGGCGAGACGGTTCCTGACGGCAAGCACGACATCGAATGGATGCTACGGCGATTCGCGGCCGGCGGGCGGCCGGTGGGGGTCTGCCGGACCTGCATGGAAGCGCGGGGCATTGAGACCGGGGCTCTGATCGATTGCACGTACCGCAGCACGCTGGATGAACTTACGCGGTGGACGGAAGAGGCTGACAAGGTCCTGGTGTTCTGAGGACGCATTACCGCTCGCGGAGGGGAGCGAGCAGCGGCGCGCTCAGGACGGCGGCGTTCCGCCCCACGTATTTCCGGAAGACGGCGGCGAGACCGGGGCTGCCCTGGAGTCGCATGTCCGATCGCCGGGCGGGGTCGGGGTCGTTGAAGAACGCGGCGTTCCACCAGGAGAAGCCGATGAGCTTCGGCCAGCGGCCGCCGGTGATGTCCGAGAGAGCGTCGATGGCCCAGGAGACCTGGAGGGGATCCTTGATGTTGCCGAACTCGGAGACGACGATGGGCTTGTCGGCGAGCTTGCGCAGGCGATCGTACACCCAATCCATCTGCCAGCGGAACGAGACCGCCTGTCTGTCCTTGGGGATCTGGCGGCCATAGACACTGACGCCGAACCAGTCGATCCATTCATCGCCGGGATAGTAGTTTTCGAGGCGGTTCCAATCGACCACGGGCTCGTCCCAGGGGTCGACGTGGAATACCCAACGGATGTTGTGCGCCCCTTCCTCCCGGGCGATTCCGATGATGTGGCGGTAGGCGGCGCGGAAGCGGGCGACCGAGTCGGAGTAGGAGCCGCCCTCTTTGTTCCACAGCCCGTTCCAGGGGAACCAGAAACCGTTCACTTCGACGCCGTATTCGGCCAGCAGCGGGGTTCCGAAACGCCTGGCATCGCGCATCCAGCGGCGGAAGTCCCCGTCAAAGCGGCCGCGGAGGATGTTCTCGAGAGTGAAGACGGGGTCGGGGCTCTGGATCGGAACGTGGAGCAGCATGAGGCGGATGTAAGGGATGCTGCCATTGGCGCGGATCCAGGTGGCGGTGGCCATGGGGAAGTCGCGGCCCTGGTACCAGTTGTTGCAGAAGTAGACCCAGGTGGGGCGCTTGCCGACGAGCCGCCGATAGCCCAGAACATCCGGTGGGGCGATGTCGCCGCCCATGCCGTCGCGGCCGCCGGGGAAGACGCCGTGGTAGAGCTTTCCGGCGGGTGGCTCGGCGATCACGTCGGTGGAGACGGCGGCTGCCGGGTCCAGCGCCGCAGCGAGCAGGAGTGCCGCTAGCATGGGATACCCAATGCACCTCTCGGGGAGGCCCCATAAGCGTTAACTTAGCCCCGTTTTCGACGTTCTTCGTGGCATCGAGAGGAGTCTCGACGCGGCACGCACGAGTGCGTGCGCCACCAATTAACGCTTATGGGGGAGGCCCCAGGTACGAATGTAGCATCGCGGCAGGAGTTGGCGGGCTCAGGCCGTCAGCCGGACGATGATCACGATGTTCCAGGCGGCCAGGCCGGCGTACCAGTAATTGATCCAGCGGATTACGTGGGGGCGGTGGAGACCGATGCAGACGCCTCCGAGCGCCAGCGCGACGAGTTTGGAGGCGACGACACCGAAGGTCGGGCCGAGACCTGCCGCCGCGACAAACCGGATCAGAGGGCAGGCCTCACCGGCCCCTAAATTGAGCCCCACCAGGGTGGTCAAGAAGTCCAGGAGCTGTAGGCAGAGGAAGGTCGCTAAGAGCACAAAGTACTCATCGACCCGGAATCGATCGATTTGAGCCTAAATCGCGCATGCCGGACCGGGATAGAATCGAGGTAGGTGAAGGACAAGCCCAGACAGTTGCCGGCGTTCCTGTTCCCCGCGTTCCAGACGCAGGAAATAACACACTGGCGTCCGTCGCTGGATATCTACCGGATGCGGAACGGCTGGCTGTTGAAATTCGACCTGGCGGGAGTCCCGATGGAGGACGTCAACGTCGAGGTGCAGGGCGGCCGGATCACGGTGAGCGGGGTCCGGCGCGACTATGTGGCCGAGGAAGCGGACGCCTGCTACGCGATGGAGATCGCCTACAACCGGTTCGAGCGTACGGTGGAGCTGCCGTGCGAGTTCGCCAACCCGGCCGTAACGCTCGAGGGCCGCGATGGAATCCTGATCATCCGTGTGACGGAGGGATGAGTGAGCGACTCGAATGAAGTTCAAGAGCTGCCGATCCTGCCGCTGAAGAATAGCGTGCTGTTTCCGCACCTGCTGATGCCCCTGGCGGTGGGCCGGGCGGCGTCGCTGGCGGCGGCCGAGGCGGCGCTGGCCACGGAGGGGAAAGAGATCGTGATCGTGGCGCAGCGCGAGCCCTCCAAAGACGAGCCGCAGTTCGAGGACCTGTACACCATCGCGACCAAAGCCGTGATCAAGAAGATGGCGCGGTCGAGCGAAAGCCAGATGGAGCTGATCGTGCTCGGGGTGGAGCGGGTGGTGGTGCTAAAGCTCGAGCAGACGGAGCCGTATCTGAAGGCGCGGGTGCGGCCGTATCCGCTGCCGGACGAGCGGACGCCGGAGGTCGAGGCGCTGCACCGGGCGGTGACCGAACTGGCGGGGCGGGCGATCCAACTGGCGCAGCCGAACATCCCGGCGGAAGTGAGCCACCTGCTGGCGTCGGCCGATGAACCGCTGCGGTTGGTGTACCTGCTGGCGTCGATGATGAGCCTGGAGCTGACCAGGGAGCAAGCGCTGCTGGAGGCCGAAAGCCGGGGCGACGCGCTGCGCTTGATGCACGCCTACCTGACCAACGAGGTGCAGGTGCTGGAGCTGCGCAACAAGATCGCCAGCGAAGCGCAGACCGAGATGAGCAAGCAGCAGCGGGAGTACCTGCTGCGACAGCAGTTGCGCGCGATCCAGCAGGAACTGGGGGAGAAAGACCCGCAGCAGGCCGAAGTGGAGCTGCTGCGAGAGCGGATCGAGAAGCTGGAGCTGCCGGACGAGGTGTTCCGGGAGGCGCAGCGGGAGCTGGGGCGGCTGGAACGGCTGCCGCCGGGCGCGCCGGATTACCAGGTGATCCGGACCTACCTGGACTATGTGGTCGAGCTGCCGTGGAGCGTTTTCACCGAGGACCAGCTCGAGGTGGGGCGGGCGCGGCGGATTCTGGATGAGGACCACTTCGACCTGAAGGAAGTGAAGGAGCGCATCCTGGAGCACCTGGGGGTGCTGAAGCTGAACCCAGAGGCGAAAGCGCCGATTCTGTGCTTCTTCGGGCCGCCCGGGGTGGGCAAGACGTCGCTGGGCCAGTCGATCGCGCGGGCGTTGGGGCGGAAATTCGAGCGCATGAGCCTGGGCGGGCTGCACGACGAGGCGGAACTGCGCGGGCACCGGCGCACCTACATCGGCGCACTACCGGGCCGCATCATGCAAGCGATCCGGCGCGCGGGATCGAAGAACCCGGTGCTGATGCTGGACGAAGTGGACAAGCTGGGGCGCGACTTCCGCGGCGACCCGGCGGCGGCGCTGCTGGAGATCCTGGACCCCGAACAGAACAAGAGCTTTCGCGATAACTACCTGGACCTGCCGTTCGACCTCTCGAAGGTGTTCTTTATCACCACGGCCAACGCGCTGGACACGGTCCCGCGGCCGCTGCTGGACCGGATGGAGATGCTGCGGCTAGCGGGCTACAGCGAGGAAGAGAAGATCGAGATCGCGAAACGCTACCTGATTCCGCGGCAGCTCAAGCAGGCGGGCTTGAACGACGAGCAGTGCAGGCTGCCGGATGGGACGCTCAAGCGGATCATCTCGCGGTACACGCGGGAGGCGGGGTTGAGGCAATTGGAGCGCAACATCGGGCGGTTGGCGCGCAAGGTGGCGCTGCGGCACGCGGAAGGGAACACCGAACCGGTGGCGGTGGCGCCGGACGATTTGATCGAGATGCTCGGGCCGCCGATGTTTGCGCAGGAGGAACTGCGGAAGGAGCAGCCGCCCGGGGTAGCCACGGGGCTGGCCTGGACGGAGACCGGGGGCGAGGTCCTCTATATCGAGGCGACGCGATTGCCCGGCGGCAAAGGGCTGACCATTACTGGGCAGATCGGCGAGGTGATGCAGGAATCGGCGAAGGCGGCGCAGAGCTACCTCTGGTCGCACGCCAAGCAGATGGGGATCGCGCCGGATGCGTTCAAGGACGACGGCATCCACATCCACGTGCCCGCGGGCGCGATTCCGAAGGACGGCCCGTCGGCCGGAGTCACCATGGCGACCGCGCTGGCCTCGCTGTACATGGGGGCGGCGGCGCGCAGCGACACGGCGATGACCGGGGAAATCACGCTGACCGGGCTGGTGCTGCCGATCGGCGGGCTGAAGGAGAAAGTGCTGGCGGCGCGGCGCGCGGGAATCCGGTGCGTGATCCTGCCGCGGGAGAATGAGAAGGACCTGCGCGACCTGCCCGAGCAGGTGCGCAAGGAGATGGAATTCCTCCCCGTCGACCGGATCGAGGACGTGCTGGCGGCGGTGCTCCCGCAGGTGGCGGAGAAGCTGGAAGCGCTGAAGTAGCCGGCGCCTGGTTCCAGTACGATAAGGCTCCGCCTTGTCCCGGCGAAGAAGATCAGGGCCGCAACGCTGGCAGCCAGCCATACCGTGCGCGCGGTGGAGTACCGCAGGCCGGTGAGGAGTCCGGGGCGCTGGCGAGCGCGGCCGCGATTCTCTTACGCGGTACGGGACTTTCCGGCGGCGAGCGCGCAGAGCAGATATCCCACGCCCAGCAGCGAAAACCAGAGCAGCGGCTCGCGGAAACGGTGGTCTTGCTGCACGATATAGAACACCAGCGGATACAGCACCAGCACCGCCAGAATGGGCGCCACTACCGCCTCGCGGCGCACCGCCATCACCGCGAAGCCCAGCATCCCGGCCACGGTGACGAACGCCACCGACCATGCGCGGGCAGGCGCAGTCTGCGACGCAGTGAACCAGAAGATCCAGGCCCGGCCGGCGGTAAGAGCCAGGAACTGGCCGCGGTGCTGGCGAATCCAGTTGATCGCCAGAGCCATGCGCTGGCGGTTGTACTGGAATTCGCTGGCCTGCTTCATCGCCACAGCCTCGGCCAAATTCACGCTAGGGTGGTACGGGTTGCCGGTCTTAACGCTGGGGCCCACCAGACCATTGTTGGAAACATACATCTCCGTGCCCAGATTGTCGCGAACGAAGAATAGCGCGTGGAATTCGCGGTAGTTGCGACAGGTCCAGGGCGCCAGCGTGAGTAGCACGCCGAGCACCATGGCGAGACCAAACGCCGGACGGCGTGCGGGGCGGTATCGCCACATCAGCCAGACGACCCAGGGCGCGAGGATGAAAGTCGAAGCGGTGTGCAGCAAGGCGATGAGCCCCGCGAACACGCCCATAGCCAGCCCCCGCGTTGCTCCGCCGCCGCGCGCCAAGCGGTCGGCCGCCAGGTAAAAAAGCATGCAGGCGGTAGCGGCATAGGCGGTTTCATACTGCGGCATGAATTCGAAAACGGGCAGCACGATCATCAACGCCGCGGCCCAGATTCCGGGCCACCGATCGCCGAAGAACAACTCCGCCAGCGCCGGCAGCAGGGCGACGCCAAGTGCGTACACCAGGGCACAACTGATACAGGCCGCCAGGGCGAAGTTGGCGGAGTAGCCGAAGATGCGGAGAAGGACAGCCAGGAAAACCGGGAACAGCGGCGGCGTGTGGGCGGTAGGGCCGGTCGGATAGATGGTGAAAGGGTTGGCGTAGCCGTGGCCCTCCACCAGGTTGCGCGCTATGGCCACCGGCTCGAAACCGGGGCCGAAGTGTCCATTCGAGAACTGCAGCGCGGCCACGGCACATGCCGCGACAAACAGCAGCAGCGGAGCCGGGCGCACGATGGACATACCGAACCGATAGTAGGATAGCTCAAATGATGGGAAAACGACGACCTCTTGTGACGCCGTCCGCGCCAGGCCCGGTTTTCCGCAGAGGACATCAGGCAAGAAGTGCTCCTCGGGTAGGATAAGGCTCTGCCTTGTCCCGGCTGTGTACCGGATGCAACCAGGACAAGGCAGAGCCTTAGCCTACTCGCAGAGCCACGATGGGGTCGACGCGGGCGGCGCGGCGGGCGGGGAGCCAGCTCGCCAGGGCGGCGACAAGGGTGAGCAACAGGGAGACGGCGGCGAAGATGGCCGGATCGGTGGCGCTCACGCCGTAGAGCAGAGTGCCGAGGACGCGCGTGAGGGCCAGGCCGCCGGCCACGCCGATCGCCACGCCGACGAGCGCGAGGGTGACCGCCTGGAGCACCACCATGCGCAGCACGTCATTGCGGTGCGCGCCCAGTGCCAAGCGGACCCCGATTTCGTGCGTCCGGCGCGTCACCGAGAAGGAGATCACTCCGTAGATGCCGACCGCCGCCAGCGCCAGCGCCACCAGCGCGAAGATGCCGAGCAGCAACGTGGC
>Ga0187866_1001888_pt1 | contig 18386 bp, 22 predicted proteins | sample June2016WEW_11_1_3_FD_133013 | JGI IMG/M metagenome (GOLD analysis project Ga0187866, IMG submission 133013) | Peatland microbial communities from SPRUCE experiment site at the Marcell Experimental Forest, Minnesota, USA - June2016WEW_11_150 | ecosystem: Environmental > Terrestrial > Soil >...
ATAGAGGGGGTGGAGGAAACGTTCGGCATGGCCTGGCGGTTGTTTGCCACGATGCTCGAAAGAGCAGAAACAACGGAAGCCGTCGGCCTAAACTGGGCGCGCCTCCACTCCACTCGACCCCGCTGTGCTCATGTTCATCCTGAAGGACAACAGTATAAAGGAGCCGGCAAAATGTGAATGGCCCTTACTTGAGAAACCGGGAGGGCAAAATAGTCGGGAGGTTTGACGAAAACTGGCTCCGCGACGGCACTGGCAAACTTGTCGCCCGATATGAAAAGTGGGACAATCGAACTCGTGACGGGAACGGCAAAATCGTGGGCAACGGCGACCAGAGGTTAAGGGCATTGGGTGAAGGAGAAAGACCGGAATGAAAAACTCCAGCCGTTTTTGTGGCCGGTGGAGTTTTTGCTCTCTCGCTTTTAGTTCTGCCGTTTAGAGAGCCACCTGCAACCGGAAGAAAAGCTTGCCCCAGTTGAACGCGCCACCCGGCGTTGGCTCCAGTGGTCGGGTTAGGCTGCACGTTCATGAGTCTTCTCTGGCTGTCCTCGAATGTCTCTCCAGTACTCCTCACGCACGTCGGCGTCAATCCCGATGGGCGTGCCACCGCCATACAACGGGTCGCCGCCGTCGCGCTTGGGCCCGGAAATCCAGTAGTGGTCGCCTGTCTCCACGTCGTAGTAGTTGGCCTTGAAGCCCAGCCCCTTGAGGCTCTGGAAGCTCCTGCCGCGATAGTAAATCGTCCGGCCCGTCTTGGAAAACGTGACCCGCCCGATGCGTGCCGGCCCAGTCAGACCGCCGCTCTTATCTTCGATATACATGATGCGACTTCTCATGCGAGGGCGCAGTGCAGCCTATCAATATTCAACGAACCATTCGTTCGCATATTGAACCATGCAGATTCAATATGCAATACGTTTAACGCGAGAGCGTTGTGCTCCGGCACTTCTCAATCAACACCGGAGACGAAATCAGGCCGCTATTGTGTCCCGGCACGATAGCATTGTCCCGCAACCGAAAAGGCCAGCCGGTTCGTTCAGGAACGAGGGCTGGATGGTCGCGGGACGGAGACGCCATCGCGGGGTTCGCTGCATCCGGGTTGTTGGCATTGCTTTTCATTCTTGCTTGCGCCGGACAAGCACCAAGTCCTCGTCGTCAAATCTCGTGTGAAGCCTGCCAAATGCAGGCCCGGTGAGCATGACTCCCTCGCCAATGTAGTCCATCCAGCCCGGGCTGCCCTTCGTGTTGACTGACTCGACCACGCCTTCCCACTCACCAATCCGCACCGAATCGCCTTCGCGAATCGGCTCACCGGTGAAATATGTCGGTTTACGCTTCATCGCTTTGCCAACCGTTACTCAACTGACCAACGGTTCGCATTTTGAACCATGCAGACCGAATATGCAATGCGTTTGATGCGAGAGGGTTGTGCTCGGCCGCATCCTGACACTGCCCCCGAGCGCGGGGGGAAGCCCTCCCCCCTTCCCCCCTCCCGTCTCCCGCAGTGCGGGACGGGATGGGAGGGGGTGATCGGTTTTTCCGCTTTACCCAGGGGGGCGGCTGTTGGCTGCAGCGGGCGGGTTAGGTCTGGGCCTCATATCGTCTTGCGAACAGCAAAATACCGAGGGAACACACGGAAAATAGCAAAAATACCCACCAACCCAAATACGCCAGTCTAGAGTAATCGTGAGGGGCCACAATGACGACTGAGAGGCAGAAGAAAAGCAGGACGGACGACAAAACCAGGTAGAACCATCGCGCCCATGTCCGCGCTCGAAACAGGCCGACGCTCCCGAGGAGCGGCAAAATGCAGAATGCGCCGAACCAAAACAGCAGATCATCGCCCTTGTCCCGCCCGACGGTCGAGAAATGGTAAATGAGCCAAGATAGACCGGCAGCGGCTGATAGTGACCAGACCGCGGCGAGCGTGCGATACCATTTCATAGCGTGGCAAAGACCTAACAATTATTCAACGAACCATCCGTTCGCATATTGAACCATGCAGATCCAATATGCAATACGTTTAATGCCAGAGGGCCGTGCTCATGTTCATCGTGAAGGACAGGAGCATAGACGAGCCGACAAGATATGAATGACCCTTACTTGAGAAATCGAGAGGGCGAAATAATCGGGAGATTCGACGGAGGCTGGCTCCGCGACGGCGCGAGAGAACTCCTTGCCAGGTACGACGAATGGGATGACCGCACACGGGACCGGAGCGGTAGAATTCTGGGCAACGGGGACCAAAGGCTAAGGTCCTTGGGTGAAGGAGAACGACCGGAATGAAAAACCCCACCGGTTTTATGACCCGCTCGGGCGCATCATTTTTCATAGCAGAAGGCCGAATCTTCCATCGCGGCGATGTATCCGAGGTAGCGATAGCCGCAGACCCGCTCCATGAACCAGAATGCCGGGTCCCACATTGGCTGAGTGAGATACATCACCTCACTCTGGTGCAACTCAACCTGACGCAGTTGCCTGCCGTTTTCAGTTACCGACATCCTCTTGCTGGTCATCCACCAATACGAGAACACCCCGACGTAAGCAACCAAGGCCAAGGAAAGGATGAAGGCCACTCTCTTCAGGCGAGACGTCCGCCTAAGAACCCGGAATTGAGCAGTGCCCAACAAGGTGCTCACGAACACCGCAACAACGATATCCGCCCACATGGCCGGGTGGTCAAACGAATCCATAATGACATTCGGCGGCCCTCCCCATTTCCGAAACACGAACGGAAACCCATAAGCGCACACCATAGACCCACCTCGGACAAAGAAGGAGGCTGCGTTCATTACCACGAACGCCAGCAACCCCATGAACAGGGTCAATGCGAATTTTTTAAGGGCACCTGGAGTGGTGCTGGGTTGACGGGGAACGGCAGCGATTGCGAGAACGGTGGCTAAGAAAACGGCTATGAAGAGACGCGTGTCTGTAGCACCTGGTGAGCTCAGTTCGCTGGCGATCCCGCGGTGGCCGATGCTGGAATATGGCATCGTCAGAGCGAACGCAGACAGCACTACCGCAGCCACCCCCGCAGGAATTCCCAAGAGTCTGAATCTCTGTTCGCGTGAAAGCATGCTGCCTAACCCAATCAGTTCAACGAAGCATCTGTTCGTATATTGAACCATGCAGATTCAATATGCAATCCCTTTAATGCGAGAGGTTTGTACGCTCCGGAAGCCCAATCGGGCCGCTATTGTGTTTTGGCACGCCACCGCCAACCCACAACCGAAAAGGCCCGGGCGGTTCGTTCAGGAACGGTGGTCGGATGGTCAACGGTCAGCGGTTGTGACGTTCATCGCGGGAAGGGTGCCAATTTGCGTGGATTTGGGGTCTGAGGAGGTTTTCCGGTCTATGGGGCTGGATTTTCTGGCAATTCGGGAAAAGTGGGTTTTCGCAACAAAACTGGGGTTTTTCAGAGTTTACCATATTGTTTCAGAAATCACGACCGGCGGGTCATAAATCTGCCGGAGCAATTCGGGATATTCCGCGTCATCCTGCGCCACCACTCGGCAGCCGAACTCCGCAGTGCGCTTCAATTCCGCGGCCAGGTCGGCGGTTTCCTCCCAGTGGGCAATGGCCTCATTCCAATTCGCGTTCAAGATGGCACTAATTCGCTTGTCCTTTGGGCCTCTGGCTTCGTTGCTCGCTCGTTGCAGATCGCTTTGGATATGCGCCTCGCTCGCGCCTCGCCAGAGGCCCAAAGTCCTGCGCGCCTTAGGGTTCATGCAAGAACAAGTTCCGAAGGCGAGGTGTAATTCCAACATTATTCTCTGGCACCCCTCCGGGGTGCGACCGCCAGTCCCGATTCGGAATCGGGAGCCCGGTGGTCGTTCCCCCTTTACCCTGAACGACCACCGGCTACTGTCTGCCAACCCTCCGGGTTGGAGAAAACCGGAATTTATTTTTGCACGGGCGCTTATTCCAATTCGCGTTGGAATTATTGCGAGGCGGAGGAGGCGTGGTGGATGAGTTCCAGGTCTTCGGTGGGTTCGACCAGGAAGGTGATCTCACCATCGTCATCACGGATCATAAGGCCGGGCTCGTAGCCGAAATACTCCTCGTAACCGGGGGCGAACTCACCTTCTTCGCCATCGCTGACAAAGGCGACGGTGGCTGCGGTGCCCTTGTAGCGAACCCGGTCACCGGCGTGGACCTCGTCGCCGGACAGGTAGTGTGGCAGGTTGGCATGCATAAGCGTCGTACCATCTGCGTTGCGCTGGCCGCGCTCAAGCCGGGCGGAGGCGCGGCCTGAGCCTTGTGCGGGCTGTTTTACACCCGCCACCGGGTTTTGGGAAGTGGGCGTTTCATCGCACACTGCTGGGGGCGGCTCAGGGGACGAGGCGCCGGGCGGCATAATAGCGGGTGAGGTAGTAGTCCTGGCGCAGGGAGGAGACCACCACGCCTTTGGAGGGGCTGGCGTGGACAAATTGCGTGTCTCCCAGATAAATGCCCACGTGGTCAACGACCAGCCAGTTGAGGGAACAGAAGAAGATGAGATCGCCTGGGCGCAAGTCATGGCGGGCCACGGCCTGGCCGCGGCGGAATTGAGCTTCACTTGTGCGCGGCAGGGAGATGCCTGCCACCTGGCGATAGATGCGGCAGGTCAATCCCGAGCAATCGATGCCCTCGCGGTCCAGGCCGCCTTTGCGGTAATTGACCCCCACCCAGCGCTCGGCTTCGAGCCTCCAGGCGGCGGGCGAGATGGCCGTCCGGGGCCGAACGGGAGGCGCCACCGGCGCGGCCGGCGGGTGGGCCGGGCGTGGACCCTGGCAACCGGCAAGGCCGAGGAAGAAGGCGCCTGCCAAAAGCAATCCCATCCAGGCGCGCTTTTTGGCCGGCAGGGGGAGAATCTGTGCGCGCGAGCTGGCCGGTTTCTGCCCGTCCTGGCGAGCGGGCGCAATTCGATGAGGCGCCATGCGCATAGCGGGCAGAGTACTCAGCGGGTGGGCCGAGGCCAGAAGTTTTTGGGGTCGTCCGCCAGGGCCAGGGCTTTGGAACAGGCGGCGAGGATGCCGGGTTGGCTGGCAGCCAGGGAAGGCTGCCACTACTTAGCGAGGCTGCGCCTCAGACCCTGCTCCAGACGGCCTGAAACCTCATCACGCAAAGGGCACAAAGGGCTTGGGGCGGCCGAACCGCAAACGAAAAAGCAACCGCGGAATACGCGGAATACGCGGAAAAGCAGACGGTCCCGATTCGGAATCGGGATTCAATTCACCTAAAAGTCCCGATTCCGAATCGGGATTGCAATCGCAGCGGAACTTGACCTGATAGCAACGCGCTTCGAGCTTCAAGGACTCTAGCGGCGGGTCTTAGGCCGGGGCGCGGGCTTCTTTGGAGCTTTGGCGCGCGGTGTTTTTCGGGCTTTGGCCGGGGGTGGGGGCTGGGTTTTGGCCGGCGGAGCAGCCGGTGGTTTGGTTTGGGCGGCCGGGCCGGCTGCGGGCGCGGCTTTGGCCGGCGGCTTTGCCGGGGGCTTGGGCGCGGTCTTCTGGTGAATCACCTGCCGCATCCGGTCCAGCTTCTGGTCCAGTCCGCTCTTGGCCCGGCGGAGGCCCTGCTGGCTGAGGTTGATGGCGTCGGCCAACACCTTGCAGCCATTGTGGATGAAATTGGTGTAGCTGCCTTCCTTGAGTTCGACGCCTTTGGTTTTCAGGAACTCGCTCAAGTGCTGGTAAAGCTCTTCTTTCTCGATGTGTTTCATAGTTAGTTTGGCTCTGCCAGGCGCAAGTCGGTGATTGACCGGTCTCATTAGCGCCCGACTCTGGCGCCTCCAATCTGGAGGATTTGAGCGCGCCCGGCAATTACAGACCCCGCGCCTGTTTGTAAGGCCACCCTTGGTCAAGAAAATGATTGCCCAGGAACGCCGGATGGGAGACATACTTATTGACGCTTAGCGCGGCTGGGGAAGGGCCTGGCAGCGTTCCTGGCTTCGGGGTTTGGCGCGGCTGCGGTGGTGGTCGCGCCGCGCTAAGCATTTTTAGCTATGGATACTCAGGTTGAGCAGAAGCTCGGTTTCATTTTCGGGCGGCGGAGCATTCGGCGCTATGGCCCGGGAGAAGTCAGCGAGGAGGCGGTGGAAGGGCTCCTGGCCGCGGCCATGGCGGCCCCTTCGGCGGTGGCCAAAGACCCCTGGCGCTTTGTGGTGGTGCGGCAGCGCCAACGGCTCGCGCGCCTGGCCGCCGTTTTGTCCAACGGCCAGATGCTCGAGTCGGCCACGCTCGCCATCGCGGTCTGCGGGGACCTGGCGGCAGCCCACGACGGGCAGCTCAGCTATTTGTTGCAGGACTGCGCGGCGGCGATCGAGAACCTGCTGCTGGGGGCGCACCGGCTCGGCTTGGGGTCGTGCTGGCTGGGGGTGCACCCGCGCGAGCAGCGGATGAAAAGCCTCAAGGATATCCTTTGCCTGCCCGCCTCGGTCATCCCGGTCGCTTGCATCGCCCTCGGCCATGCCGCGGAAACCAAGGCGCCGCGCACCCGTTTCAACCCGGACTACGTCCATTTCGAGGAATGGTAAACATGCAGGTGAACGCAGGGCCCAGGACCAAGAGAAATCCGAACTGCGAAATCCGAGGCCCGAAAGGGCGCTGTTTTGCGCGGCAGCCTCGCCGACGGCGCCCAAGCGATGGGCGTGCTCACGGTCTTACCTGGTATCGATAATTCCACCGCCGATCCGGCGCGCTATCGCCGTGGAGACCGAACTCGGAGGCGTCGTCAAGGCTCTGGATATTGTCGGCCCAATGGAAATCGAAGGCGGGTGTTTTGCCGGATTGCCAGATGAGCGGTCGCGGAATGCCAATCTCCATGGCGTTGCCGTTGACCCGATAGGCGGCCTTGCCAATCGTCTCCCACGTCCCGTTGCGCCAGGTCTTGACGGTGGTCTCGGTGTCGCTGGGCACCTGGAGGTTCACCAGGAAATCGTAGCCCAGCCAACCCGTGGCCGCGTCCTGGTCCGCATCCAGAAAGAGCAGCATCCAGTGCCGGTCGGTTCGCGGCGTGATGTTGTCGAGCGTTTGGGCGAAGAAATAGACGTTCGCGTCGTCATAGGCGGCCTTGAGGATTACGAAGTCGTTGCGGCCGGTGTCATTGCGATAGACGAGGTTGCCATAGCCTATGTGGTCGCGGTGGAGGGTGTCGCCGATGGGGTCGCGGAACTCAGGCACGACCTGGTTCCAGTCGTCGAAGGAGCCGTCAATGGCGATGGGGCTGGGACCCGTGGCGGTGGGCGGCGGGCGCAGGCCTTTGAAGCGCCGCACCCAGGCGGCCAACTGGTAGTAGTAGCTGTCGCCGTGCCCGGCGCGCATCGGCTCGCAGTCGCGGCTGTACTCCTGGGTGTATTCGTCCACAAACACCCCGCCGGGGTAGTAGCAGTCGGTGTCCTTGTATTTGCTCCACTGAGTATAACGTCCGGCGATCCACTCGTTCCAGCCGGTGACGAGGATGAATTTGGGGTTTGCCTGGAGGGCGCGTTGCCACTGCTCCTGGAAGTTGAGGCCCAGGTTGACCGCGCCCGGGCGCGGGTCCGGTTTCCCGTGGTGCCAGCTTCGGCCCATGGCGCCGGCCTTGTGGCTCATGGGGGCCGGCCCGGGCGTGTTGGGCAAGGCGTTCTGGGCGACGCCCACGCTCATCTGCTCCGGCTCGCCCCGGCTGTTGTTGAAGAGGTGCTGCGGATAGACCTCGAGCCAACTCCACTGGTCCGGCGCACTGGGCCCCATCCAGTAGTCCGGCATCGGCCGACGAAAGGTGAAGAAACCGAGTATCTCGGGGTCCTTGATGAAGTCCTTGTTTGCCAGCAGCAGCGGCTTGGCCTCCCAGACAAACCAGAGGTCTTTCCACAACCCCGGCTGATAAAGGTCCCGCCAGAGTTGGTCGGTGATGGGGCGGGGGTCGCCAAACGGGGCGATGAAGGCAATGGCCGGCGTGCGCGCCCCCTGGCGGCGCATGGCGGCATACTCGCGGCACAGCGCCTCGTATTGGTCCTTCCAGGTGAACGGCGGGTTCGTCGTGTCGAAGAGAATGACGTCAATGCCGGCTGCCACCAACAGGCTGGCGTGTTTGCGGATGACGAACGGGTCCGTCATCAGGTAGTAACCCAATTCCGGCTCGCCCCAGTGATGGGGGGCGCCGTTGGCCGGCCAAAGCACCTGGCCGTCGCGCGCGGCGGCGATGAGCTTCGTGTTGTCGTTGGGTCCGCCCCGGTTGGGGGTGTGCCACGTCCAATAGAAAATGCCCACCCACTTGTCCGGTTTCACCGGGCCGCATTCCTTGAAGCCCGGCACTGCTCGTCCCAGGCCGTCGGTCGCCACCCAGGTGTCTGCAAACAGGTCGCCGCCTTGGTAGGGCTGGCCGTGGAATTCCGCCGCGCCCGCCGCCCCGTTGCTGGCCATTCCGGGCGGCGGCGCGGCCGCGGCCTTGGGCCTTGGATTTTGGGCAAAAACTCCCAACAGAGCCAATAGAGCCAATGGAGCCAATGGGGCAGTCGCCCTTCCAAGTAACGGGGCAAGTGCGGGGAACATAAGTGAGAGCTATATATCCCGCGCGCCCCGGCAACGCAACGGAGAAGGGCGAGCGGCTGAGGGCCACGACGACGAGGGAAAGATCGTCGCCTCGGCGGCAGGTTTTGCCGCCGGGCAGGGCGGTATCGCAGGGGGCGACTCGGCAAAACCGGCCTGGGAGGGCTGTGGCATCCGCATTGCTTGCAAGCCTGACAGCGTATGGACATAAGCCTGTACCAAGCGGCCTCGGGTATGAACGCCAGCTCGCGCTGGCAGGAGGTCATTGCCGAGAACCTGGCGGCCTCGCAGGTGCCGGGATTCAAGCGGCAGGACATCTCGTTCAGCGCCGTGCAGTCGGGTTTTCTGGCGCGCGCGGCGGGGGCGGCGCCTGGCCCCAGCCAGCGTTTCGTGATGCCGCTGGCGGGTGCGAGCACCAATTTCCAGGCCGGTGAACTCCACAACACGGGGGTCAGCACCGATTTGGCCATCGAAGGGGCGGGTTTCTTTGAAGTTCGAATGCCCGATGGGACCCGCGGTTACACGCGCGACGGGGAGTTTCGTATCGACGCGCAAGGCCAACTAGCGAGCAAACAGGGGCTGCCGGTAATGGGGGAGGGGGGGCCGGTGCAGTTGGACGCGCACAGTACATCGCCGCTGGTCGTGGCGCCCACAGGGGAGGTCTCCCAGGACGGCACCGTCCGAGGGCGGCTCAAAGTCGCTGAATTCAACGAGCCCGGGGCGCTGGTGGCGTCGGGCAGCGGATACTTTGTGGTGGCGGACCCGAACACCCAGCCGCGCACGTCGAGCACCGCCACCGTGCACCAGGGTTTTTTGGAAAACAGCAATACGTCCTCCGTGCTGGAAATGAGCAACCTGATTAGCGCCATGCGGCTCTACGAAGCAAACCAGAAAGTGGCGCAGATGGAGGATGACCGCATCGGGCGGTTGATCAGCGACGTGGCCAACGCGAGTTGAGATGAATTTTTGCAACCAAACAGACTGATATGCTGCGCGCCCTTTATTCGGCCGCTGCCGGGATGGAGTCCCAGCAACTGAACCTCGACGTTATCTCGAACAACCTGGCCAACGTCAACACGACCGGCTTCAAGAAGAGCAAGATCGAGTTCGAGGACCTGCTCTACCAGACCAGCCGCGTCCCCGGGGCGGAGCAAGGGGCGGGCAACCAGCTTCCCACTGGGGTTCAGATCGGCCATGGGTCGCGGGTGGTGGCGACGTCGCGCATTTTCACCAACGGCGAACTGAGCCAGACCGGCGAGCAACTGGACGTGGCGATCAACGGGGACGGCTTCTTCGAGGTCCAGATGCCCGACAGCACCAAGGCCTACACCCGCGCCGGCTCGCTCAAGACCGCCTCGGATGGGCGCATCATGACCAGCGACGGCCTGCCGGTGCTGAGCGGATTCCAGGCGGTGCCGGCCGGCACCACCAGCATCAGCATCGCTCCCACCGGCGACGTCACCTACACCACGCCCAGCGGCAACACCACTTTCCGCGTCCAGCTTAGCCGGTTCCTGAATCCGAACGGCCTGGAGAGCCTCGGGCGCAACCTCTACAAAGAGACCCAGTCCTCGGGTTTGGCTGAACTGGGCAGCCCGGGGGAGAACGGCTTCGGCCAGCTCGAGCAGGGCCAACTCGAATTATCCAATGTCAAAGTCGTCGAGGAGATGGTGCACCTGATCATGGCGCAACGCGCCTATGAAGTGAATTCCAAGGCCGTCCAGGCGGCTGACGAAATGCTGCAACAAGGCAACAACCTCAAACGCTGATGAATGGCAGGAGTCTGAGCCGCGTCCGGCCTGCGCTGCGCAGCGCAGGTTTTGAGACCTGCCGCCGGGCGGGTGGGGTCTCGCCGGCGTTGGTCTTGAGGGCGAGACGCCCTGATGGCAGGCGGGACGCCTGCCCCACTACCGCGGTCGCGCTGGCCCTGCTCCTGCTCACCACTGGTCCGGTGGGCGGCCGGGCCGGGGATGAGCCGGCAGCGCCGGCAGTCAGAGCCGGCCAGAGCGACGCCCCGGCCAGCCCGGCGCCGCGCCCGCCCCGCCGCCTCGAGGAAGAGGAATTGCGCGACTTGCTCACGGGCGCGTTGAATCAAGGGATTGGGACCGAAGGCGCGGAATGGGAACTGCGCTTCAGCCGGCCCTGGACGCCGGTGAGCGTCCCGGACGAACCACTCAAGGCGGAGGTCGTCGAGCCGGCCCTCAACCGCATCACCTCGAGCAGCGTACTGCACTTTGAGTTGCGCGCCGGCCGGCGGTTGGCTGGGGCGTGGCAGATGCCCGTGCAAGCCCGGTTGTGGCGGGACGTGCTCGTGGCCCACGCGAACCTGCAGCGCGGGCTGCCGCTTAAGGAGGCTCCCCTGGTGCACGAGCGCCGCGATGTGCTGGCGCTGCGCGACGCGCTGGGCGAGCTGCCGCCCAATGCCGCCGCTTGCGAAGTGGCTGAGGGTGTCCCGGCCGGCTCCCCTTTGCTGGCGCGCGCGGTCCGACTCCGCCCCGTGGTGTGCCGCGGCCAGATCGCCGATGCCGTCGTCCGCGATGGGGCCATGATGATTTCGCTCAAAGTCGAAGTATTGGAAGAAGGCGTTCCCGGCCAGATGATCCGGGTCCGCAATCCTCAATCCCGCCGTGAGTTGCGGGGAAAGGTCCAGGATGAACACACGATTACGATTCCACTCTAGCCTGCTGGCGGCCGGGGCCCTGGTGCTTTGGGCCGGGACCCTCCGGGGGGACTCCTTGTGGCGGGAAAGCCAGTCCGGGGCCATGTTCGCAGACAAGCGGGCGTGCCGGGTGGGGGACATCGTGACCATCCTGGTGCAGGAAAACACGACCGCGACCAAGGACAACACGACCAAGACCTCGAAACAGTCGAGCGTGGACGCGGCGATCGCCAGTTTCCTCTACAGCCCGGCGGCCAGCGGCCTGATGACCAAGGGCGGGACGATGCCGACCCTCAAGTTCAGCAACAAGAGCGACTTTACCGGGGGCGGCAGCATCAACAATTCGCAACAGATCGTCGCCAGTGTGGCCGTGCGCGTGATCGATGTGCTGCCCAATGGGAACCTGGTCATCGAGGGCACGCGCGAGAGCGCCTTCTCCGGCGAACAGCAAACGGTGGTGCTGCGCGGCACCATCCGCCGGGACGACATCCTGGCCAATAACACGATTTACAGCTACAACATCTCGGACGCGACCATTAAGATCGTCTCCAAAGGCACCATCACCGACGCCCAGCGCAAGGGCTGGTTCCACCGGCTGTGGGACAAGTTGTCGCCCTTCTGAGGCTGGCGCGCGTGGAGGAAAATGCTTCGGCCCTGCGAAATGCTAAACCCGAAAACAACGCGGACCTGCAAGGCGCTGCGGCGCGGCTTTATCGTGGTGCTGCTCGTGGGTTGCCTTTCTGCCGTTGGCGGCAGCGTGCGGGTCAGGGACCTGGTCATGGTGGCCGGCGCCCGGGACAATCAACTCGTGGGCTTCGGCCTGGTGGTGGGGCTGGCGGGGGACGGCGACAAAGACCCGGTGTACACGAAACAGGTCATTGCCAACATGCTCCAGCGCTATGGGATCAATGTCCCGGCGACGACCCTCTCCGCGAAGAACGTTGGGGTGGTGCTGGTGACCGCCGACATCCCGGCCTTCATGAAACCGGGCGCGCGGCTGGATGTGCAGGTTTCATCCATGGGGGACGCCAAATCGCTGCAAGGGGGTGTGCTGCTGCAGACGCCGCTGCTGGGGGCGGACAATGACGTTTACGCGGTGGCCCAGGGACCGCTGGGGGTGGGCGGTTTCACGGCCGGCCCTGGCGGGGGCGGCGGCGCCAACGTGACCAAGAATCATCCGACCGTCGGCACCATCATCAACGGGGCGCTGATCGAGCGGGAAATCCCGGCCAAGATCGTGCACGACAAGTGCATCGAGTTGCTGCTGCGTGAACCGAGCTTCACCTTGGCGGCCCGGCTGGCGGAAGCCATCAACCAAGCCTTTACCAACTGCGCCCAGGCGACGGATTCGACCTCCGTGCGGGTGCGGCTGCCCGAGGGACTGGAGGGACAACCGGTGGACTTCATCGCCCGGCTCGAGGGCCTGGAAGTGACCCCCGATACCCCGGCGCGCATTATCATCAACGAGCGCACCGGCACCATCGTGGCCACGTCCACCATTCGCATTTCCAACTGCGCCATCTCCCAGGGCAACCTGACGATCACGGTGGCCAGCACCATGGAGGTGTCGCAGCCCAACCCGATGAGCGGCGGCACGACGGCGGTCAACCCGCGGACGGATACGAAGGTCAGCGAGGGCAAGGCCAACATCGTCACGCTGCCCGAGTTGCCCACGGTGGAAAAAGTCGCCTCGTCGCTCAACGCGCTTGGGGTGACGCCGCGCGATATGATGGCGATCTTCCAGGCTATGAAACAGGCGGGCGCGTTGCAGGCCGAACTGATCATCCGTTGATATGCGAGTGGCGAACGGCGAATGGCGAACGGCGAACGGCGGCGCCCGGCAGGCGGAACGGAGGACCCGTTGATATGGAGATCGCGCCGCTGCAAGAACGTCGCGTCAAAGCCAGCGATCTGCCGCTGGACCGTCTGGCGTCGAGCAGCCAGATTTCCGAGCCGGAGAAGATCGCCGCGGCCAGCACGGCCTTCGAGGCGCTGCTGCTGCGGCAGGTCTTGCAGGAATCGCAGCGCCCGCTCTTTCCGTCGAAATACGTCAGCGATTCCACGAGCAATAGCATCTACCGCGACCTGGTGGTGGAGCAACTGGCCGACAGCATTGCCAAATCCCACAGCCTGGGCCTGGCCCAGAGCCTGACCTCCGGGCTGCAACGGCAACTGGGCCGGGCCTCAAAGGCCGCCGCCCCAGGCGGCCAGGAGGCGGTCGGTGAACCCAAGGCCGCAGCCCTCAGAAGCCCTAAAGACGCCGCGGAGCATCTGGCGGCGCCGCCGCCCCAAGGCCCGGTGGCCGCCGCGGCTGCCGCGCCGGCGTCTGAGCCCCTGCTGGCGGGCGGCGAGCCGGTGGCTGGCCCGGTCGGAAGCCGGCCTTTGACTTCCCCCAAAATGAAGGACCTGTCCGAGCGCCAAGGCCGCGCTGCTTCGGCTGTCTGGACTAAGAACACGCACCATGACTGAACTGTTGAACAATTTTATCGAAAGCCTGCGCGAAGAGCTGAAGCAGTACGGCGAGCTGCTGGCGCTGCTGGATTTGCAGCAGGACCAGGTCGTGCGCCGGCTGGCGGAGGAGTTGCTGGCCACGGTCTCGGCCATCAACACGCAGGGCGAAGCTATCCGGGGCGCGCGGCACGAGCGGGCGCAGCGGCAGCGGGAGTTGGCGCAGTCGCTGGAGCTGCCGCCCGAGGTCCGGGCCAGCGCGCTGCTGCCGCGGCTGCCGGAGGTCTATCGCCCCCTGGTGAGGGCGCTGGTGGAAGAAAACAACCATCTGCTGGCCCGGGTCCGGCAACGCGCCCGCCAGAATCATATCCTGCTGAGCCGCGCGGTGGAGATGATGGGCCAGTTCATCAATTCGCTGTGCGCGGCCAGCGCCCCGACCTACAACCAGGCCGGCGCCGTGGCTCACGCCGTGCCGGGCTGCGCCCTCTACGACGGCATCGGTTAACCCTGACCACACCCCATTATGCCCGGTCTATTTGGCAGCCTCTATCTCAGCTCGAGCGCGTTGCGAACCCAGCAGGAGGGCGTGGAAATCGCCGGGCAGAACCTGGCGAACGTGAACAACCCGGCCTATGCGCGCCAGCGATTGGTCCTGCAGACCAGCACGCCGGTCCAGACCAGCATTGGCCCCCAAGGCACCGGGGTCCAGGCCGTGGCCATCCAACAGATTCGGGACGCGATGCTGGACGGGCAGATTCAGGGCGAGACCAGCATCACGTCCTGGCTCCAGGCCCAGCAGAGCGCATTGCAGGAGGCGGAGGCGGGCCTGGGCGAGCAACTGGAGGGGAGCACGGCCGCCACCGGCACCGACAGCGTCGGCGCGACCGGGGGGTTGGATAGCGCGCTGAGCGGCCTGTTCAATGCTTTCCAGACGCTGAGCACCAGCCCGAGCTCGCTGACCAGCCGCCAGGGGGTCATCACGCAGGCCCAGCAGCTTGCCACGCAGTTCAACCAGGTGAATCAGCGCCTCGATTCTGTGCACGACCAACTCAACCAGTCGATCCAAACCGACGTCGCCAGCGCCAATGGGCTGCTCTCGGACATCGCCGGGCTGAACAAGCAGATTACGCTGGCCGAGGCTGGGGGCGGCGGCACCGCCAACGACCTCCGCGATTTGCGGCAGGAGAAGTTGGAGGACCTGGCCAAGCTGGTCAACTTCCAGTCCGCCGCCACTGCCGAGGGCGGGGTGAACATTGTGGTGAACGGACAGTTGCTGGTGTCGGGCGCCGAGGTGCAGGACAAGCTGGAAACTTACGACGCCGGCGGCGGCCAGGTGCTGGTGCGCGCGGCCGGCTCCGGCGCGCCGCTCACGCTCGCGGGCGGCAGCGTCCAGGGCGCCATCGAGGCCCGCGACAACGCCCTCGGGTCGCTCCAGGGCAGCCTGAACCAGCTCGCCACCCAACTCATTACCCAGGTCAACGCCGTCTATGGCAACGGCTATGACCTCAATGGCGGCACTGGCGCCAGCTTCTTCACCGGCACGAACGCCGGCGACATCGGCGTCAACGCGGCTCTGGCCGGCGATGCCTCAAAGCTGCAGGCGGCCGGCGTGGCGGGCGCCGCCGGGGACAACCAGGTGGCGGTGGCCCTGGCGCAACTGGGCAGCGCGCCGCAGGCGGCGCTGGGCGGCCAGACGTTTTCCGAGCATTACAACACGACCATCACCGGCCTCGGGTCTGCCCTCGCCTCGGTGAACAGCCAATTGAGCGAGCAGCAGGCCGTCCAGAACATGCTAAACCAACAACGCCAGTCCGTGAGCGGCGTGTCGGTGGACGAGGAGATGACCGACCTGGTGAAGTATCAGCGGGCCTTCGAGGCCTCGGCCCACCTGGTGAGCACGATTGACACCCTGCTTGGGGAAGTGGTGAACCTTGGAACAACAAAGGTCTGATATGCGCGTCGCTTTCGATTCTTTCCCGGACTCGCTGGTGGGCCAGTTGGCTTTGCTGAGTGCGCAACAAACCCAGTTGCAAAACCAAGTGGCGACCGGCAAGCGGATCACCCAGCTCGAGGACGATCCTGCCGCCATGCGGCGCGTGCTCGATTGGCAGGCCCAAAACTGCCGGCTCGCCCAATACCGCCAGAACATCAGCTCCCTCCAGGAGCGGGCCACCAGTTCCTACAACGCCATTGCCGGCTTGAAAAAGCTCTCCGATCGCGCCGGTGAAATCGCCACCCTGGCCGATGGCACCAGGTCACCGCAGGAACTCAGCGCCTACGCGAGCGAAGTCAATCAGCTCATCCAGCAAGGCGTCCAGCTCATGAACAGCCAGGACCAGGGGGATTACCTCTTCGGCGGCACGCAGACGGCCCAGGCCCCGTTCGTCACGACCAGCGACGCCGCCGGAGACGTGACCGCCGTTGCTTACGAGGGCAACGATGCGGTGCCGTCGGCCGAAGTCGCCTCGGGCTTCACTCTCTCCGTCCAGGCGCCCGGCGCCAACACGACCGGCAACGGACCCGCCGGAGTCATCACCGACTCGCGGAGCGGGGCTGATTTCTTCAATCATCTGATCGCGCTGCGCAATCACCTCCAGGCTGGCGATACCGAGGCCATCGCCGCCTCCGACCGCGGGGCGCTGGCCAAGGACGAGGACAATATCACCACGCAAATGGCCGCCAACGGCCTCGTCCAGTCCCAGCTCAATGACGCCGACGCCGTGGCCTCCACCCAGGCCAGTGCCATCAACCAGATGGTCTCGCAAGAGTCGGACGTGGACATGGCCCAGACGCTGACGCGCCTGGCCACGACGCAAACCGCTTACCAGGCGGCCCTCCAGAGCGGGGCCAGCCTGCTGAATCGCAACCTGTCGCTGATGGATTACATCCATTAGCGCGGCAATAATTGACCGGCGGCGGGGTCGAATTTTCCCTGCCGTGAGCGCCCGGTGGCGCTGGGTCGGCGCGCCCCGCCGGCCTGGGTATTGGAGAGGGCGATTCTCACCCGCGCGGCGCGCGATTTTGCAGTGGGAGGGGGCTGGCATGTGCCCTGCTTTGAGCGGGGCGAATGAACTGCACGGTGACAACAGAAACAGGCGGACTGGACGAAGGCCCTGAATGCGTGATTCGAATGCCGCTCGGCCTGTTGGGGTTCGAGCAATGCAAGAGCTTCACGCTCTACGCCAAGCCGGTGGAGGAACCGTTTCTCTGGCTTCAGGCGGTGGGGAACGGCAAACTGGCATTCCTGGCGATGTCGCCCTACGTGGCGCTGCCGAGCTACCGGCCGGAGATAGCGGAGGAAGACGCGCAATTCCTCGGTCTGCAAGGTCCGGAGGAGGGGCTGATTTTCAACATCGTGACGGTGCGCGGGCCGCAGCAGGCGACGGTCAATTTGAAGGGGCCGATCGTGCTCAACCGCCGCACGCTGGTGGCCAAGCAGGTCATCCCGCTCAACGCCCCCGAATATTCCGTGGCTCACCCGCTGCCCATCCAGGGCCATTGACCCGGAGCGCTGCCATGCTGATTCTGTCCCGGAAACTCAATGAAAGCATCGTGATCGATGGGCGCATCACGGTGAAAGTGGTGCGCATCGAGGGCGAGGTGATCAAGCTGGGCATAGCCGCCCCCGCCGACGTCCCGGTGCACCGCCAGGAAGTCTATGAGGAAATCCGGCAGAGCAACGAAGCGGCCGTGACCCGGCGCTCCGGCGCGGTGCCGAGGCTCTTCACCAAGGGTGTGGCGCCCGGCGCGCCCACGCTCGACCCGCTGGCAGGACTGCCGGCTTAACCCTGACACGGAGGTCAAGAAACCAAGCCCGACTCAAACCAAACCAAGCTAGAATCGTATGACTATCTCAACAAACGTACAGGCGCTTAAAAACGCCGACAACCTGGAGGCTGTGCAGGTCCGACTTAACAAGTCGCTGTCCCGGCTCAGTTCCGGCTCCAAGATCACCTCACCGGCCGACGACTGCGCCGGCCTGGCCGTCTCTTCCCGGCTCGATGCCCAGGTGCAACGCACCGATGCGGCCCAGAGCAATGTCACTAACGCGCTGTCCTTCACCCAAACCCAGGACGGCTTCCTTGCCAACATCGCCACCGCCTTGAGCCGCATGAGCGAGCTCTCCGTGCAAGCGCAGGACCAAACCAAGAACGACGGCGACCGCCAGCTCTACGACAAGGAGTTCCAACAACTGAGCTCCTACATTACTTCCGCCGCCAGCAAGGACTTCGACGGCGTGAGCCTCTTCTCCGGCAATTCCCTGTCTGTCACCCTCGATGCCGACAACGCGACTTCGCTCACCATGAGCGGGATCGACCTGACCGGCCTGGCGGCCTACAGCGATGCCACCAGCGCGAACATCCAAACGACCGTGGCCGCGGTCAGCGCCCTGACCGCCGTCAAAGCGGCCATCACCCAACTCTCGACGGACCGCGCTACCCTCGGGTCCTACGAGGCCCGCCTGAACTTCACGGCCGAGCAACTCGCCGTCGGCAAAGAAAACCTCACGGCCGCCAGCTCGCAAATCAAGGATGTGGATGTGGCGGACGAATCCACCGAGTACGCGCGGGAGACCGTCCTGCTGCAATCGACCACCGCGATGCTCGCCCAGGCCAACCAGTTGCCGCAGACGGTGCTGAAACTCATCGCTTAACGCGGCGGAGCCGCAACCAAGAGCGAAGCGTCAATTCCTGAGTGGGAAGAGCAACGTGGGCCTTCCCCCGCCGCGTTAAATGCGGCGCTCCGCGCCGAAGAATCAGGCCCCTCCAAAG
>Ga0187866_1001893_pt1 | contig 18350 bp, 18 predicted proteins | sample June2016WEW_11_1_3_FD_133013 | JGI IMG/M metagenome (GOLD analysis project Ga0187866, IMG submission 133013) | Peatland microbial communities from SPRUCE experiment site at the Marcell Experimental Forest, Minnesota, USA - June2016WEW_11_150 | ecosystem: Environmental > Terrestrial > Soil >...
GGCACCGCCGAAGTAGACGACGCCTTCCTCGCCGAAATCGAGGGCTGGCGCGACTCGCTCGCCCGCAACATCGCCCTGCGCAACCCCCGGCTCGGCACGCCGGACAACACCGCGGACCTGAACCTTGCCGTACAAATGACCATCGACCGGGCCATCTTCCTGCGCATCTGCGAAGACCGGGGCATCGAAGACTACGGCACCCTGCAGAACCTCATCGGCAAGCCCGGCGTCTATCGCCGGCTGATGGAGCGGTTCGAGGACGCGGACAAGCGCTACAACTCCGGCCTCTTCGACTTCCGCAAAGACACCGTCACCCCGTCCCTGAAGATCGACGACAAGCTCCTCTCCGACATCCTCTCCGAACTCTACCCGCCCAAATCGCCCTACGAATTCTCGGTCATCGGCATCGAAATCCTCGGCCAGGTCTACGAACAATTCCTCGGCAAAGTCATACGGCTCACTGCCGGCCATCAGGCCAAGGTCGAAGAAAAGCCCGAAGTCCGCAAAGCCGGCGGCGTCTACTACACGCCGACCTACATAGTTGACTACATCGTCAAGAATACGGTCGGCAAGCTCCTTGAAGACGGCACACCCGCGCATTTGACAACCATCTGCTCCCGTCCTAAGATGCAGTCTATGTCAGCACAAGGTCGCTCGACCTCGACGGAGACGAGACCAGTGATGTATCACCGTTTCTTTGTGAATCCCATGTTTGTCGCCGGCAACGATTACAGAGGAGATTAACAGTGGCAGCACCATATGTTGAACAGGGGCTCTCGAAACCTAGCTTCTTGCAGGGGTTATTCCGACTCCCCGCCAGACACAACGCCGTCATTGAGATCAATAACCTGCTGGCTCGCGCCGCGCAGGTGACCGACGTCACTGCAGACGAGGTGCGTACCGTCACCGACAAGTACAAGACAGCCCTGCCCCACCTGCACGTAGCGGACAGGGTAGCGCTATACGCACGCTACGATGAATATGCGTTGAAAGACGACGAGGTGTACGACGAGGAGGCGCAAGACCTGCAACACTTGCAGGCCCTCCTTGCGCTGTCGGCCGAACAGACTGCGCACATCCACCTGGAGCACGCGGGACGAATCTACCAAGAGCAAGTCGACAATGCCATCAGCGCCGGCCGGTTCACAGACGATGCTCGTGAGGCGCTCCAGCGCCTGGCCAAGTACCTGGCGTTGAGCGAGGATGATGCCCATGGAATCATCATGGAGCGCGTTGGGAGACTACTGAACGACCAAGCACGCCGGATGACGGCGAACCATAAGATCTCGCCCGACCAAGAAGCGGCATTGGCCACGCATGCCAAGGAGTTGGGAGTGAATCTCGTATACGACAGCAAGGACCGCGCGTTGCTTGAGAAGTACCGCCTCATGTGGCGGATAGAGGATGGCGACATACCCGAAGTTCCAGTCCCTATCACGCTACAGCGCGCAGAGAAGTGCTACTTCACGGCATCAGTGCGCTGGCTGGAGTACATACGCAGGACTACTCGCGTCAGATACAGCGGCCCGTCATTCAGGTTCAGAATTGTGAAGGGACTCTACTGGCGCGCTGGCGACATGGGTGTTCAAGTCGTGTCAAAGGATGTACTCACTCCGATTGACAGTGGACAGGTCTACTTGACCAACAGGCGTGTCGTTCTCGAAGGCGCGCGTCAGAACGTATCAATCCCAATCAGCCGCATTATCGATTTCCATACTTACAGGAACGGCGTTGAGCTCGAGAAGGCCACGGGGAAGAACCCATTCTTGGAGTTCTCGCACGACATCCCGATGTTCGCGCTGCTACTGCGCAGGCTGCTGCACGACCAAGGCAAGTAGGGAGTTTCGAGTGTCGGTGAGTGGAGGTGCCCCGAGATTCCGAAATCCCCAGTCTGCGTAAACCCGATAGCAGGAAAGGATGGCAGAGTGGACATCCTCAGTGTCCTCGGATTCCCCGATGAGAAAGTTTGACCTGAACATCGAGAAGGTGCTCGAGGACTGGGAAACCTGCCACGCAATCCGAGAGGTCATCGCCAATGCGCTCGATGAGCAACTTCTAACCAAGACCGACGACATCCAGATCTTTCAGGACAAGCAGGGACTCTGGCATATTAAGGACTTCGGACGCGGACTGAAGTATGAGCATCTCACGCAGAATGAGAACGAAGAGAAACTCCGCCACCCGAGTCTCATAGGAAGGTTTGGCGTTGGCCTAAAGGACGCTCTTGCCACTTTCGACCGCCGGGGAGTCAGAGTTCGCATCAACTCCAGATTCGGCGACATCACTCTCGACAAGTCTGAGAAAGTCGGTTTTGAGGACATCTTGACTCTTCACGCCTGCATCTCAGACCCGTCGGAACCGCAGATGGCCGGAACAGAGTTCCTTCTTCAAGGTTGTTCTTCTGCTGACATGGACAAAGCTCAATCACTCTTTCTCAGGTTTTCCGGAGAGAAGGTCCTTGAGAAGACCCAATTCGGCGAGGTGTTGTCCAAGAACAGCCAGTCTTCTCGAATCTACATCAATGGAGTGAGAATTGCTGAGGAGGAGAACTTCCTCTTCTCGTACAATATCACGTCACTAACTGCGGCAGTCAAGAAGGCACTCAATCGTGAAAGGACAAACGTGGGTCGGGTGGCATACGCAGAGAGGGTTAAGTCAATCCTCCTTTCATGTGAAGGTAAGGTTGTCGCAAAGGCCCTGGTCGATGACCTAAGACAGTTCGAATCGGGAAGACTGCACGATGAACTCAAATGGACAGACGTGTCTGTCCACGCAGCCAAGATACTGAATGTTGGAACCAAGGTCGTGTTCATGACACCCTCCGAACTCATGCAGGCGAACAAGTATGTCGATGAGGCAAAGAAGGCGGGCCTCCAAATCGTTACAGTTCCCGAGAATGTCAGGGACAGGATTTCCGGGGAGACCGATCTGTCCGGGAAACCTATCCAAGATTTGTCACAGTTCAAGAAGACTTGGAACGAGAGTTTTGAGTTCAAGTTTGTCAGCCCGGACGAGTTGACGCCATCTGAACGTGCTGTCTACGATGCGACCCCAAAGATCGTTGCACTGATTGGAGGTCTCCCAACCTGTATCAAGGAAATATGGGTCTCCGAAACAATGAGAATGGAAACCCATGTCTTCGACGAGGCGGTTGGGCTCTGGGACCCACCAAACATCATCATCAAGCGCACACAGCTTGGAAGTCTCGAAGTATACGCAGGGACACTGCTCCACGAGATAGCCCATGCTCGCAGTGGCGCACCGGATGTTTCCAGCGAGTTCGAGCAGTCCTTGTCGGAACTGCTTGGAAAGACGGGCTCCCACATAGATGGCGCCCGGGACAAGAGCGGCGGGCTTTCAAGGTGGATATCGGGGATGTCGAGGACATGATGCAAGACGGGAGAGTCGTAGCCGCAAGACTTGGCCCTACCGGTCCGCCGAGCGTTCGCCTACCAGCCGGGAGGGCGACGCGGGCCTCTCTCAACGCACGCAACACTAATGCTGGTTTGCTCGACTGCCTCGGCAATTCCTCGGAACCCGATGATGTTGCCCAGGAACACGCTTACCGCGAGTGGCAAGGAGCGCAACTCGTGGGGAAACTCGATGAATTCGGCATCCACGGGCAGCTTGCCGGGATCGTGGATGGGCCTGTGTTCTCCCGCTTCGAATTCCGTCCCGCCCCGGGATGCAGGATTGACGCCATCAAGAGCATCCTCCCCGACATCCAGATGGCACTTCGTGCCGAGACAATGCACTTCCTGCCTGCCATCTTGGGCAAGGCCGAGGTCGGCTTCGAGGTGCTGAATCGCGGTAGAGAAACTGTGTGGCTGCGTGACTTGCTTCAATCCGCGTCGCTGGGGGAAGGTGCGTCAATATTCAAGCTTCCGATAGGGGTAAGTGTTACCGGTGCGGCCTTCGCAGTTGACCTTCTTGAGCATCCACACCTCTTTATTCTGGGTGCCTCCGGCTCAGGTAAGTCGGCGCTGCTGCACGCCATGATAGCATCTTTCATCTGTCGCGCCTCACCTGGAGAAGTAAGATTGCTCATGGTAGACCCCGGACGTCTGGAGCTATCCCCATACAACCCGCTTCCGCACCTCCTGGGTATGGTCACGATTGACCCTGATCGGGCAGTGCGCGAACTCGGTCGGATTGTGGACATCATGCAGCACCGGTGTGACGAGCTCGCCAACATCGGCGTACGCGACATCGGCGGTTACAATTCCCGCGCCGAGAAGGACGGGGTCGAGACGAAGCCGCACATCCTCGTCGTGATTGACGACCTGACCTTTCTTCTGCTGGAGGCTCCCAGCGAACTCCAAGAACGTCTCGTCCAGATTACGCTTCATGGAGGCAGGGCAGGTATCCATCTTCTGGTGACCGCATCTCCGCCGTTGCCCCAGGGCATAGCCAGTTGGGTCAGAGATGACTTCACTACTAGGACATCTCTATGGGTTGAGGAGAAGGCGGACTCAGACGCCATCTTGGGTGTAAGCGGTGCGGAAGTGCTGCTCAGGGACGGCGACATGCTGCTCGTACAGCCGGGGTTATCGGGTCCTGTGCGGTTGCACACACCTTGGGTGCCGGAACAGGCTTGCGCGTGTCTGGTTCAGTCGTGGACGCTTGCGTACGTGACAGCACTGCTGACCGGGCTGGTCGAGAACCCGGCCGAATGTGCGCGTAGGATGGTCGAGAGCGACGTCGTCGACATCCTCTACGACAAGGAGAAGTCCCGGGTCCGTCGCAAGCTCGATGACCTGCGCACGATCCTGCCCGGGGACGTTGTTGACAACCTGATGGCGCGCAAGTACTACGAAACGCTGCCCGAAGAGAGCCCGGAGGTCATGGCTGAGCGCCAACGGGCACAGGACGAGGACCGCGAGATTGACGAGAAGTTCGCCGAGGCCGCGCAAATCGTGGTCCGGCACAGAGAGGCATCAGTTTCAATGTTACAGCGGCGTCTTGACATCGGCTGGGCGCGGGCCGGCCGTGTCATTGACCAGCTCGAGCAGGCAGGTATTGTCGGTCCGTACGTCGGGTCGAAGTCCCGCAAAGTGCTGGTGGACAACGAAGCTAGCTTGCAGAAAATGCTCCCGGGTATTGGTAGCCGACCAAGGCAGTCTCAACCCGCCGGCTGGCTTGCACGACTACTGGGACTTCCCCCCAAGGACCAGGAACAAGGGAAGTGACGGTCCCCCATCGTACTCGAAACCGGACGGTGAGTCTGGTCGAGCGGAGGTTGAGGCTGCGCAAGAACCTGACCAAGGCCAAAACGCCGCATGAGCAGGAATCCATCCAGCGCCAGATTGCCGCCACCGACAAGCAGATTGACGCGCTGGTGTACGAGTTGTACGGGCTGACGGAAGAGGGAATCAGGATTGTGGAAGGAGTCGCAGGGGAATGTGGAAGACGCACGACAGCCGGGTGCTCAGCGTAGTGCGAGACGTGTTCCGGTGTTTACCTTGACGAGTGCAAATGGCCGAGAACCCCATGTCAACGAAGAGCCCTAAGAGAAGACGTTCACCTAACGCTGAAGCAGCGGTGCTACGAGCATGCGCTCGGCGTTGCGCATTGTGCTACGGTTTGAATGCCGACTCGAACGAAAAGAGAGGACAACTCGCTCACATCGACCGCCAGAGGTCCAACTCGCGCCCCAACAACCTTGTCTACCTGTGTCTCGATCACCACAATGAGTACGATACGAAATACCAAGTCAGCAAGGGGCTATCGCCACGGGAGCTTCATGCATATAAACACGAGCTTGAAGTCGCAATTGCCGCAGGCATTCATCGTGGGCGGAAGCACCCGGTGACAGATGCCGACCATCCGCCTGCTCCGGTAGTTGACCACGACAAGTGCATCTTTGCTAGCTCGGACAAGCTAATGTCGGAGAGCCAGCTAACCAGTCTCTTGGCTGTTCTGCTTGATGACCACTTTTACGACGAATGGCAGTTCAAGGTGCTCGTAAGGTTCTGCCACTACTATTCCCAGACTGGGAATCAATTCATAGGTAAAGCCCTCGCGTCGAGGTCACGGTCTCTTGTTCGCGCATTGGCCAAACTCAAGAGTTTCCTTGCATTCCACTTCTGGCTCCATCCCGATGAACAGCCGCTTGACGATACCGCAAGGTATTGCCTTCACCCAGACCTGAATTTCGACCGCGCACTTCGAGTGGGGCCAGTCGAGCGGTCCCAATATCGCGAGTTTGCCACGCAACTCGAACTGCTGGTTGAGAGAGCCAGGTCAGCCTACCGGCGTTACCGCCGTACAGTCAAGGAGAGGCTGTTCGTATAGCAGGGGAATTGCTGAACCAAGCCGAATGATTCTTGAGTTGTCTGGGCACCATTGCTGGCTGACTGACGAGGGACACTTCTCATATTTCTGAGCGATGTCAAGGCGCGGCATGACGCCCGCACAAGATGCGGGAAACCACAAGTCCCAAGTCTCAAACCCCAATCCGAAACACCAGGGCAGAGCGGGGATGGCAAGATGGTCGGGTTCACGCGGAGAGCGATGAGCGATAGGCGCGGAACGATGAGCAACGGGCATGACAGAATACCAGGTCTGGTCGAGACGATGGGCAATCGTACATCGTTGCATCGTACATCGTTCGGAGCCGTAAGCCGTAAGCCGATGGCGGACGTGCCGCTGACGGCTGACGGCGCGCGGGTTTGGGTCGTACGGCTTGACGAGAAAGCGACAAACTAGAAAGCGAACGCTGGAGGTAATGATGGAAGCCAGAGGTGGAGTCCTGACGGCCGGGTGCGTGGCGCTGGTCGCGCTCCTGGTGTTCTGCGTGCCGGGTTGCAGCAACAAGGCCGCGGAGGCGAAATACGAGAAGCTGAACGCGCTGAGGATCAACCTGTACGACGTGGCGCTGCTCATACACAATTTTCAGGCCGACTCCGGCCGCGTCTTCACCGATTTCTCCGAGAATGGCTACGGCGGCCTGTTCGCCGGTGGGGTCAGGGGCCAGCAACTCGGGTCGTTCCCGGTCAACCCCTACACCGGCAAGGAGATGACCCCGGCCGACTTCCACGTCTTCCGGTACGCCACTGAGCAGGACGCGTATGACCAGTCGGTCGGCGGGCCGAATGACTTGATGACCGGTCAGCCGGGAAGCATCGGGTTCGGGTACTACGCGCCGCCGGGCGCGGCCGGTCCCACGAGGTGGACGTTGGTCGGCATCGACGCCGATGGCCGGTCGTACCGGGCAAAAGACTCGACCGGGAAAGCGGTCATCGTCGTGTACCATGACTAGCGGAAACGTACATCGTTGAATCGGCGGATTGGCCTCAGCGGCTCCTGTCAGACAGTGCGTACATCGTGCAGGCGGGATTCGCTCATCGTACATCGTTCGGAGCCGTCAGCCGTGAGCCACAAGCCGAAGGCCCTCCCTGACGCGCTGGAGTATGAGTTGTGCGGGCTGCGGGAAGAGGAGATTGCGATTGTCGAGGGTTAGGTGGCTGAGGAGGTGTCATTTGACTGCGGCCGGGTCTCCACTACAATGGGCACAGTCATGTTGGATACTGAAGGCACTGATGGCACGTAGGATAGGGCACCGAATATGAGCCTGATGAGCGAGTACATCGCCAAGGGTCTCAAGGGGCCCGCGCTTGAGGCGGAGCTCCAGCAGCTCGTAGCCAAGTACAACGAACGCCGCGGGCGATACCTATTTGTCTACGCGGCCGCCGTGCGGAAGCAAATCCCCGGGGTTTCACTTGAACAGGACGACTACTACATATTCCACGACATGCTGTCGCGCCTCGCGGATGTCCGCGCACTTGACGTGTACCTCGAGACGCCCGGCGGTAGCGGCGAGACGGCTGAGGAGATAGTGCGATTCCTGCGAACCAAGTTCGGTTCCGTGTCGTTCGTCGTGTCCGGAGAGGCCAAGAGCGCAGGTACGATCATGGTGATGGCGGGCGATGAGATACTCATGACCGAAACCGGCAGTCTCGGTCCGATTGACGCCCAGGTGAGGGTCGGGCGTTCGTGGCAGTCTGCGTATGACTACATGGAGTGGGTCAGCACTAAGAGGTCGGAAGCCGAGAAGGCTGGGCGTTTGAATCCGTTTGACGCCACGATGGTTGCCCAGATAACGCCCGGCGAGTTACTGGGCGTCAGCAACTCACTGAGGTTCGCGGAGGACTTGGTCGAGAAGTGGCTCACGCAGTACAAGTTCGGCCGGTGGACCGAAACCGAGACGAGGAAGCTACCGGTGACGTCGGAGATGCGGAAGCGGCGCGCCCGGGAGATCGCTCGCGACCTTAACGACCGAAAGAAATGGTGGTCGCACGGCCAGTCGGTCAAGGCACAAGACTTGGAGAGCATCGGCTTGCGGATAACGAAGTTGGACACGGACCCATCCCTTGCGGATGTTGTCTATAGGATTCAGACCGTCTGCCGGATTCTGTTTGAAACCACAGGCACGTTCAAGGTGTTTGCGACCGCCGACAGCAAGCTGTTCCGTGTTGCGGCACCAGTAGTGCCGGCCAGACCAACAGAGAAAGTGATGCCCGATGCGGTCCAACTGGAGATACAATGTCCGCAATGCAACAGAACGCACCGCATCTATGCGAAATTCATCCAGAATGCGAAGATCGACTCAGACCTGCAGACCCAAGGCTACGTGCCTTTCCCACAGGACTTGAAGCTGACCTGTGCCTGTGGTAGAATCATCAACCTCAGTAGTGCGAAAGACGGAATAGAGGCTCAGGCTGGCCGAAAGATTGTGATCTAATGCGGAGGACTGACATGGAAACCGACACCCACGAAAAGCGGCGCAAAGAGGACGAGGCCTTCATCACGTTCCTCAAGCTCACAGCAGAAGGGAAGTACGCCAAGGTCGAGCCTGGTTCACTCCCGCCCTCGCGGATAGAGCAGTTTCGAGATGATGCCTGCCTGGATGATGTTTACAACTACAGTCTGAGATAGCAGTTCAACCGAGGCACACGGATACGAGGTTAGCCTCGAATACCTGTGAGGAGACGCCCCACTTGGGGCGCTTCCTCACCTGCCCCACGCCGGCAACTTACGTCTAGATGTGGGACCGCGAGAGACGCTTCCCATATTTCTGAGCGATGTCAAAGCGCAGCGCGGCTTCGCCGCGAGCCCCAGTTGCCAGGTTCCAGTTTCCAGTTGAGGAAGTCGGCAAACGATGCACCGTCCGACAGGGACCTCGAAACAATGCGGGACACTTCCCATATTTCTGAGCGATGTCAAGGTGCGGCATGACGCCCGCACATGATGCGGGAAACCACAAACCCCGAATCTCAAACCCCAAACCCGAAACACCAAGGCAGAGTGGGGCATGACCCGATGGTCGGGTTCACGCGGAGAGCGATGAGCGATAAGCGCGGAACGATGAGCAACGGGCGCGACAGAATAGCAGGTCTGGTCGAGACGATGCTGAAGCTGCACGGGACGGCCAGCAGCTTATGGCTGACAGCTTACGACCTCGGATTGTGGAGGCAACGCGGCAGCCGATTCCTTGACACTTTGAACTGGGGCTCTATGATAGTCTCAGAGTAGCAACCATGGCATACAGTGTCTTCGTAAGCCACAGCGCACGTGACCAAGGTCTGGTCATGGCCTTGGCGAATACCCTCAGCAAGTATGGAGTCGGAGTCAAGGTTGCAGAGTGGTACATTGCCGCCGGTCAGAGGCTCTCAGACAAGGTCAGGGGGCAGATAAGGGAAGCCGACAGCATCGTCGTCTTCCTGACCGGGAACGGCACGCGCTCCAAATGGGTACAGCAGGAGGTGGGCATCGCTCTTGGGGCGGACAAACTCGTAATACCACTGGTCGAAAAGGGAACTCCAGCCGAGGCACTGGCTGCACTCCAGGGCAAGGAATACATCGAGTATGACCCGGCGCGGCCTCAGGATGCTCTTGACCGGGCAGCGGGCTATGTTGGCTCGCTCAAGACGAAGAAGGAGGACAAGGAGCGAGCGCTACTCGCCATCGGAGGTGTCATCGCGTTTCTGTTGCTGCTGTCGGGGGACTCGAAATGAAGACGATTGCCTACGACCCCGCACGGGACGAGCTTGTCGCCGGGTCTTGTCGGAGCAATGGCGGCGGGATGCGAGAGTTCGGCCCGTTCAAGCTGTGTTGGGACCGCAGGATGGTTGTTCGCGGACTTGCCATCCGGCGGGCCAGGCAGCAACTGCGCGAATTCCGGCGGGCGCTTAGAATTGTCCCGCTTGGTGGAATACTGCGCGACGTCCGGGTGTCGGACGACGACGTTCGGGAATCGAGATGCGAACTGCTCAAACGGATTGAGAAGGGCTGGTAGGTGCCTTTTGTCACCGACACTCACGCTCTGATCTGGCACCTGACTGGTGACCCAAGGCTCTCCCCTGAAGCCCGCCGGGTCTTTCAGAACGCGGACCAGGGCCGGGAGACGGTTTACATCCCCTGCATTCTGCTTTTCGAGTTGACCTATCTGTTCGAGAAGAAGAAGGTGGAGGTCGACGTCGGGAACGTCGTCTCGATGCTTCGCAATTCCAGCAACTACCGGGTCGAGCCGATGTGCGTGCCCGTTATCCAGCAGAGTCTGAGCTTGTCCCGTGTAGCGGTACCAGACCCGTGGGACCGTCTGATTGCCGGCACTGCCATCCACTTGGGCCTCCCGCTGATAACTCGCGACCAAGCCCTGCGAGACTCGGGCATCAAGACGCTCTGGTAAGGCCCGGCTGATTGTGTCCGGCGCACGGGAGGGTACGACCAGGCAGGTCACGCGCAAGGAAACCCGGGGCACTTCCCCTATCCCCGAGCGATGTCAAGGCGCGGCATGACGTCCGCACAAGATGCGGGAAACAACAAATCCCAAACCTCAAATCCCAAACTCCGAACCCAAAACACCGGGGCAAAGTGGGGTATGACCGGACGGTCGAGCGGAGTCATGGCTATCTGCTCACAGCTAACAGCTTGCCGCTTGCCGCCGTGGCAGGAATCTGCGTCATCTGCGTAATCTGCGGTTAATCCCCTCCGGCCCTTGGCGACCTTGGCGGTTATCCCATTTCCGATTGACGAGTGCCGAGTTCCGATTGTCCGAACGCTTGGTGACTTGGCGTCTTGGTGGTGAAACTCCGGCGGTTGGTTGCCGCCGTTCCGGCTACTTGGTGAGGTAGGGCGCGGGGTTCTGAAGGAAGTCGGTGGCCAAGGTTAGGAGCGCGTTGACCCCGACAGGCAGCACAGCTTCGTCCATGTCGAAGCGGTCTGAGTGGTTCATCGCGGTGATGCCGCGCTTCGGGTTGGCGCCGCCAAGGAACATGAACAGGCCGGGCACTTCCTGAAGATAAAGGGCAAAGTCCTCCGCCCCGAGATTCGGTTCCATGTCGTCGTCCACGTCCTCGAAATGCGCCTTCAGGACCTCGGCTGCCCGGCGCGTGAAGGCCGGGTCGTTGACCAGCGGCGGGTAGCTCTTCTCGGCGTCGAGGACATAGGAGGGCACATTCGGGCTTGGGACACGATCCGAAACCCCAGCGTTTCGGTCATGTCCCGCGTCTCGCACCAATCCGTTTCGTGTGTTTCGTGTCTTCGTGGCATCCGTGTCGGTCTCCGCGTCGGTGCCGGGCCGCGCGAAGGCCGCCATCAGGCCGTCGAGGTTCGCCTTGATAGCCGTGACAATTGTCTCCGAGTCCCTCACGTCATAGGCGCGGAACGTGCCGACGACCCTGGCCTCGGCCGGAGTCTGGTTGTGCTGCATCCCTGAGTGCACTTCGCCGAACCCGAGCACGTACCGAGCATTCGGGTTCATCCGCAGCCGGATGTCGGCCTGGATGGTGCTTATGAACCGTGCCGCAATCTGAATCGGGTCAATGTTGTCCTGCGGGTTCATGTGGTGTCCGGGCTTGCCCTTGATGGTCACGGTGAAGGTACGGCTTGAGGCCATGAACGGGCCGGGCCTGAACCCGATTCTGCCCAACGGCAGATTGCCGAAGATGTGGACCGCGATGATGGCGCCGACTCCACCAAGGCAGCCATCGGCAATCATCGAGCCGGCCCCGCCCGGCAACACCTCTTCAGCCGGCTGGAACACAAGCCGAACATTCCCCGCCAGCGTGTCGCGGTGCTCCTGCAGCCACCTTGCCGCTCCGAGCACCATTGCCATGTGTCCGTCGTGCCCGCACCCATGCATCACGCCCGGGTTCTCCGACCGGTACTCGCGGTTAAGCTCAGTCTCAGCCTCCTGAATCCGCAGGGCGTCCATGTCGGTCCGGAGCGCGATGCACGGCGCTTTGCCTTTGCCGTAGATGGTCGCGATGACGCCGGTCCCGCCTGCGCGCCGGTTCTCGATTCCCAGCGAGTCCAGCACCTCGACGAGCTTGTCCTGGGTGTGGCGCTCTTCGAAGCTCGGCTCCGGGTGCTGGTGGAACCAGCGCCGCAGCCCGACTACCCACGAGGAGAAGGATGAAGGATGAACGATGAAGGATGAAGGATGACTTCCGCCTTCGGCCTTTCCTGCTTCATCCCTTCCTGATTCATCCTTTTGCTTGTTACTCACGGCTTGATACCCGGCAACCGCCGGACGCAGCGGGCTATTCCTGGCACTTCGGACATAGGTAGCATGCTCCTCCAAGATAGGCAATCTTCTCAATCTTCGTGCCGCATTCGGGACACGGCTTGCCCGCGGTCCGGCCGGACATGACGCGTTCATACCCGCCCGGCCTGGCGAAGAGGTCAAGCTCATCGGAACGGCCGCCCTTGGCGATGACCTCGCGCACGGTCTTCGTGATGGCGCTGTGCAGCCCGCGCCGCTGTGCCGCTGACAGCTCGGCAATCGCATGGCGTGGGTGCAGCCCGGCCCGGAACATGATGTCCTGCGCAACCGAGTTACCGAGGCCCGGGACCAGTTGCTCCTGAGTAAGCAGTGCCTTCACGCTCCGCTTCTCGCCCTTGGTCAACTCGTCCACCAGCTCCGAGAAGCAGCCGAACGTGAACTCCTTGTCCACCGGCGTCGGCCGCATCCCTTTAATGTACTTCCGTTCCTGCTCTTTGCCCTGCTCGAATAGTTCCATCGCGCCCCACATCTGGGTTGTGACCGACAGGGCCGACTTGTCGCCGAACTCAAGCAGCAGGTGGCACTTCGCGGGCAGTTCGGCGCCGGGTTCGTGGTAGAGAAACCGGCCTCCGCACTCGCCAAATACGAGCAAATAGCCCGGTTCGAGCGGGACAAGCATCCATCGTCCCTTCGCTGTGGCGGTGCCCACGGTCTTGCCCCTGGTCAGGCGTTCGAACTCGGCCGGCTTGCGGTTGTACCACACAAACTTGTGTGGCGAGTTTCCCAGCCAGCCGCGCTGAACGGTCTTGCCGCGCAGAGTCTCGTTCATCTGCCGGGTCAGGGTCACGCACTCTGGAAGCTCGAACACTACTTCTCCTTCTCGCGCGCCAGCCACGCGGGCAGTCGGCCGTGCTCGACCATGATGCTAATCAGGTTCTCCATGCCAGCGAACTGGCGCATGCAGAGCCGGTACTCCTCCTCGGTCAAGTCGGCCGTGCGCGGGTAGCAGTAAAGCAACAAGCCCTCCTTGCTGCCCATCAGCGGCCGGACCTTCTTGCACGGGAAATCCGTGCACAGCCCGCAGCTTTCAACGCCCTTCTCCTTCGCGCACGGCCGGGCCTGGCAAGACTTGTCGGCCAGCCGGCCGTCGCTGCGGCATCCGTCGCAGCGCACATTCTCGGCCGTGTACATCTCATGACCGAACAGCTTGCGCCAGCCGTCAACCAGCTTCTGCCGCACCGCCGGATCATCGGACCGCGCCGCACACAGGTCGCAGTTGTACCCGCAATAGCCTGTCATCTTGCCCATTGAATCCTCTCTCACTTGGTGGCCGAGTCGAGCTTCGCCCGCAACTTCTCCAGCCGCTGCCGCTGGCCCTTGAACACCGACCCCTTCCAGGCCGACTCCAGTTGTTCGCACGGGAACTTCGGACAGTGCGCGCAGTTCTCTATTCCCGTCTCCATCGCGCAGCACCGCACCGGACACTGAAGGCACCCCTTCAGGCACCTCGCATCAATGGTCGCGCACCCGTCGCAGATGATGTCGCGGTTCAGGTCTTCGAGCAGCTTCTCAACGTCCTGGCCTTCGGGCAGCTTGGGCAGCCTCCGCTTCCGCGCCCGCTTCATGCCGGACTTCAGCAGCCACTGGAACAAGCGCTTCATGTGCAGCTTCTCGCCCAAGCGCGGGAACCTGTGCGCCGGGCACTTCGCGCAGTCGATACCGCAGTAGGCAATCATCTTTCTGGCCACGGCATAGCTTCCGCGCAGAACGCCGCCTGTCAAGTCAGTCCGAAAGGGGCTACCCGCAACGCCCGAACCGGAGTCTAACCACCAAGACACCAAGCGTTCGGAGAGGAGTATCCGTAGATTGCACAGATTCAGTTGGGTACGGATTAGGATAACCGCAGATTACGCAGATGACGCAGATGGTCCGGAGAGGACTATCCACAGATTTCGCAGATTACACAGATTCGAGGATCAGGGGTCGGGGGTCAGGGGCTGGGGACTGGGGAGGAGTCCGAACTCGGACGGAGCGGACAACCGCAGATGAGGCAGATGCGGACGGGATAGAGCAGAAGTCAGAGACCAGAAACCAGAATGCAGCACCCAGACGGAGCGGATAACCGCAGATTGCGCAGATGGCGCAGATGCTCGGAGTCCGAAACCTCTTTGTGTCTTGGTGTCTTTGTGGTAAGCCCCGCTTCCGCCGTCCGCCACCGGGAACTTGCGCGCAAGCGCGTGCGCCTTGACTTCGGAGGCAGGACAGGCTAGATTGATGCAGAGGAACAATCCATGAACCCGCTGCTTGAACGCATCACCGTTGACCCGCATGTCTGCTTCGGCAAGCCCTGCATCAGGGGTCACCGTATCTGGGTATCTCTGATTCTGGACCTGCTTGCCAGCGGCATGAGCATTCCGGAAATCCTCAAGGAATATCCGGACCTTGATGAGCTCGACATCCGCGCCGCCGTCGCCTATGCGGCCGGACACGTCTAGGCCAAACCGAGGCGCCAAGACTATTCTCCATTAGGACAGGCGGGCTGCCCGAAGGCAGCCCGCCGCAGGTTGTACGTCGGTGCGCTACTTCAACACGTGGATGGCGTGCGTTTGACAGGCTTCAGACGTCACTTGGGAACGATGAAACTCTTGGTCCAGACCGGCATGTCCGGCTTCGGACTCATCGCCTGCCATTCCTCGTCGGTCATGCGCCCCGACATCGGCTTCGTGAACTCGTAGTACGAGAAGCACGCGCCAACCGCCAAGTACTGCTCGCCGTAGAACGGTATCACCGCGTACACCTTGCACGGGTTGCCCACCGCCTCCTCCAGCACCGAGCCGTGGGCGGGGTCCGTATGAACATCGGCAACCAGCGCCATCTTGCGGTCATCGCTTGTCGCGTAGTAGCCCATCATGTCCTGAATCTCGTCTGAACCGGACAAGTACCTCTCTGCAAAACCCTCGCTGAATCTGGTCAGACCCCTCTGGCTCCCACCAATGCCTCGACAGAAATCAACGTCTGACTCCAGCATCTCCTGGCCAGCCAGTTCGTCCTCGGCAATACTGGCGAGACGCATGGTGATGCGTACGAAGTCACCGAGCTTTTGGCTGATCTCCTCGTTCAGCCTGCCCGTGGACTTCAGCGTATCCCGTAGCTGTCCGGCGACCGCGGCGAGTCGCTGGAACACCGCCAGCTTGGGCTCCACGTACGCCTGGAAGCGCGGGCGCGGCTGTTTCCTGCCAACTGGTATTACCGTGTCTAGGCCGAAGGTGCTCGCAGTCATCTTGAAGTGCAGAATGGTGTCGTGCCGTAACTGAATCCAGGACCCGCAGGTCGAGACGAGTGTCTTGTCCGGGTACGCGATGGAGCTAACGAATGGTGCCAGAAGCGAGTTTCGGCTTGTCGCCTTCACCGGCTCCAGATTCAGCTTGAGCGCATACAGCCAACCGTAGTAAGCGTTCTGACTCCAGTCTGCCGAGTCGAACTTGGCGAAGACCACTCTCATCGAGTCGAGCTTGACCAGATAGCCCGCGTATCTATCTTGATGGTACAGGTCGATGAGGTAGCTACGCGCACGTTCCGACCCGAGAACCGCCATTACGTCGAGACCCATAGGCACGTACCGGTCGGGAACCCGGTCGAAGGTCAGGTTGTGCAAGATGTGCGAATCGGGGATGTAACGCTGCCCCATCAACCTCATACCCGCGGGGATGCCGGGGTCGTCGATAATATCGCCAAGAATACGTGGCTGGACCAGTTCTCTTGCAGCCGCCTGACAGAACCGCAGCACGTTACCGTCGGCTGCAACCCACGTCGAAAGCGGCACGTCACCGGCGAGTCTGCGCGCCAGCGTGTGGTACTGGTCAGGCAGGATGTCGTCACTCGACCCGACAAGGTAGGTCGTGGTTTCGTACACCTGACGCCAGAGCTCCTTCGGGCTTGGCCCTGAATCCGAGACCGCGGACTGCATCGCCTCGGACAGCAACACAGCCCTTCGGGTCAGGCGGATGCCCAGCACCGTATCTTTGGCGAACGGCAGCCGGAATGTCATACGGCCCATGTACATCATCGCCTTGAAGTAGCGCCGGAAGCTCTCGTTGCGCGTGTAGTGACCGCGAGGCTTGTACTGGGTGAAGTCCTCCTCGTAGCCCATGACCGCAGACCCTGCTGGCGAGTTTGCGTCAATCAGCGCCCGTTCGGTCTGCACGAGTGCGGCCACCTGCTTCGGCGCCTCGAAGTCAGCCCGCAGATACGACAGGGGCACCGAAAGGTAAGCGACGTTCTCAAGCAGCGCCTGCTTCACCGCCGGGTCGCCCGCCTGGGCGTATTGAGCAAGCTCATACTTGAGCAGTCCGTCGAGCATGTGCTCCATCGCCGGATAGAAATGGTCTAGCTCGGCCGTGCGCAGTGAGTAGTCATATAGGATGTGGAACACATGGAGCATCGGGTCGGTTGTCACGAGAATCGGGAGTTTCTTGTCCGCTGCGTCGTTGTAGATGTCGTACATCTGTTCGGCGTCGGTCGTGCGGGCGACCATGCCTTGCTTGGACAGAACTGCCTGCTCCGGCGCTGAGAGTTCCTTGAGCAGGTCAGGATTCGCAACGCGGACGCCTGCCGCCGCAATGCCGGCGAGCAGCAGGAGGGCGGAGAACACCCTTTTGGCCATGCGGAATGATAGGCTCGCAGCTACGAGTGTCAAGTCGAGGCGGGAGTCCCAGAAACCGACATGGACGCCACGAAGGCACAAAAGAGAAATCCGAAATCCTAAGCTCGAAATCCGAAACAAGCACGAATGAACCAAATCCTAATGCCCGAAACGCCGGACGTCCGACTCGAGGCGAAATCCTAAATCCGAAATCCTAAACCTCTGACTTCTGCACGAAGAGACCCTTCGACTTCGCTCAGGGCGACACTGCGTGTCGTCTGACTTCTGACTTCGGCCGCTCCTGAGGTTGTTTCTGTCATTCGTGCTTCGAACATTGTTTAGGGTTTCGATATTCGGATTTCGTGCTTCGGCTGCGGACTTGGTGGTTCCATTTCGGTTTCGGGCCGGACGCGGCTACTTGGGTGTGGGGATGTAGTCGGACAGGGGGCGGACGTCGAGGGTCGAGCGCGGGTGGCGGAGCAGCGCGCGCACGAACAGCCGGGCCAGTTCCGCGTCGTTGACCAGCGGCACGCCCACGTCGGCAGCGGTGCGCCGGATGTGGTAGCCGTCAGTCAGGGTCTTCTCGTCCGCGCTGCGCGTGGGTACGTTGATGACGCACTCCACCCGGCGGCCGAGGATTGCCTCAGCCACGGTCGGGCTGGTGCCTTCGGACACTTTGTGCACGAACTTGGATTCGATGCCGTGCTGCGCGAGGAACCGGTGGGTGCCCCCGGTCGCGTACAGCTCAAACCCGGCCTCGGCCAGGCTGCGCATCGAATCCAGCAGCTTGACCTTCTGTTCTTCCGCGCCGATGGACACGAGCACCGACCTGGCAGGCAGGCGGAACCCGTTCGATATCATCGCTTTCAGCCACGCCTCTTCCAGCGAGTCGGCCAGACACGCCACTTCGCCGGTCGAGGTCATCTCCACGTACAGCACCGGGTCCGCGCCCTTCAGTCGCGAGAACGAGAACTGCGGCACCTTGACCGCGACGTGGTCCAGGTCCAGTGTCTTGTAATCGCCGCGCACGTCCGTGCCGAGCATGGCCCGGGTCGCGATTTCTATGAAGTTGTACCCGGTCGCCTTGGACACGAACGGGAACGACCGCGACGCCCGCAGGTTGCACTCGATGACGCTGATTTCGTTCCGGCGGGCAAGGAACTGGACGTTGAACGGCCCGTTGACCCGCAGGGCCCGGCC
>Ga0187866_1001913_pt1 | contig 18261 bp, 13 predicted proteins | sample June2016WEW_11_1_3_FD_133013 | JGI IMG/M metagenome (GOLD analysis project Ga0187866, IMG submission 133013) | Peatland microbial communities from SPRUCE experiment site at the Marcell Experimental Forest, Minnesota, USA - June2016WEW_11_150 | ecosystem: Environmental > Terrestrial > Soil >...
CTGCCGCCCTGTGAATAACTTTTATGAAAAAGCCACTTGCAAAACAGAGAACATCTCCGGGGCAGAAGAGAGCCGCGCTGCGCGCGGGTAGAGTGGAATTGGTGGCAGTGTCGAGATGCGCCCAGGAGCCGGAGAGAATGTGGCCAGGAAACGGCCTGGCTGATGCGATTGGGCTGGTTGTGGTGGAGGATTTGCGGCATTGGAAGGAAGGGATTCTGGTCCATGGCGAATGGGCTGACGCGTATGGATTTGGGCGGCCGGTGCAATGAGCAATGGCGGGAAAGGCTGCTGAAGGTGAAGCGGAACTGGGGGATTACGGGACCGACGCTTTATTCCTCCACCGGTCCGTGAAAAAACGGCATTTTCCACCGCCCATCGTGCCAAATCTCTCACGGCTTCTCCATCCAGGTCGGCGTGTTGCTGGTGTGAGGGCGGAACCGGCAGGAATCGGCGCTTGACACGTTCATTGGGCCTGATACAATGCGGCCAGAATGAGTGCGAGCGAAAACCAATTCTCGCTTGCCCGTGCAGCGTCAATAAACCGGCGGCGCGACAAAGAAGCAATGTCCTGTCAGTTGAACCAATATCAACGCAACAGGCAACGATTCCTAACTAATCATATGTTTAGAGCAACGCGCATGTGCAACCATTAATGAATCTGAAAACTAAAACAAAACACACTTGGCAGCAACTCCTCGCGGCGCTAGTTCTTGCAATTGCCGCGTCAGTAGAGGCTCAGACCTTGAGTGGAAGCTTCTCCAACAGAAGGATGGACTTAAGCCATTTGGACCCCGACCAATGGATGGCGCTCGTATTTGACCCATCGGGGGGCGCAACAATCGCCATAGCCGCGAAGAAGGCAAAAGATGGCCTCGTGGCGATTGACCAACACAACGAAGTGACCACTGAAGGCGCGGGGATTTCCGCAGGCACAAAAGAAGATAAGTGGCCAATGGCACGCGTCTATCTTGTGACACGGACGAAATCCTCAGAGGGAAACGTTTACAAAGACGCGGGGATATCTGCAACCTGCACCAACCTCTACTACGAAGGAAGCGTCACCGACAAAGTCATCTACTTGCTGACCGCCGAGGGGAAAACCAACTGCTTTCACGTTGCCAAGCCCAGCTTGGGAGCGTTCGAGAAGTATGCCGAAAAGCAGAATCCCATAGACGACCCATTTCAGGCAGACAGGGATTTCAGCGCTGGTCAACTGAACTCTAAGAAATACGGCAAAGTTGAGGTTCTGATTATATCATCCATTGACGGCGCGCGACTAGTGTTTGTTACGGATGAAGAGCGCATCAAAAATGCAGGCGACAAGAAATAGGCCTAACCAGATCGGTCGAGTGAACTTAATTTGCCCGCTCCCTGGTCCAAGGACCGGGGTCCACTTCTAACCACCGCTATGCTTCTCCGCTCAGGGGCATCAGGGGTATCAGATCACGGGGCCTGACACTTTTATTGTCCCTGATACCATGTGGGCTGGAATGAGCGAGATGCAAACCGAATTCTCCCTCGCACGCGCAGCGTCAATAACCGGTGGCGCGTCGGAAAGGCGATCTCTTATCGGTTGCGACGGTTCGGTGCGCAACGATGATCGGAATCAAACAAATGTAGAGGCTTTATGCTAGAAACATGTCCCTCCTGCGGCGCACAAGTTTTGTTCACCTCAGCCGTCTGCCCCAAATGCTCGCGAGTTTCTTCCAGCGATGAACGGGCCAGCGCGGCGCGCCTTGCAGCGGCCCCTGAGCATGTGGTTGAAACCATTCGCGAGGTCCACGTAAGGAAGTTCCCGGCTACGCAAACTTGGCACATCTATTTCACCAACAAACGCATCATCTTTCAGGTCGCGTCCGGTGGGACGGAGGAAGTCCTCTTCGGCATCGTGGGCGGTTTGGTAACCATGCTTTTCCGCTCACTGCGAAAGCGCAAGGCGGAGATGATTCGTGTAGAGGACATCCTTTCCAAACAGGTTCCGACCTTGTCCATCGACAGCGCCAACCGGTCGCGAATGACTGTCGAACGTCGTCGGATTATTATTCAGTGGGAAAATGGGAAGGAGTTCAGGTTTGATGTTGGTTCAGAAAAGATGACGCGTTTCCAACAGCTCGCCAATGACATGCTTCAGATCGATCCGCGGGCTCTCGCTTAACTCTTGCGCCAGCGGTCGCACCGATGACGCCCTGGTTTGCCTGCAGCGTCGTTAGCGGCGGGCCGCTGAACGTTTGCCTTACGCGGTTCAAGGATTCCACCACACCATGATCACACCTCAAACTCAGAACCCCAAAGTTACAGGGCCCCTGTCCATCGGTCAGGCGCTGATGGCCTGCTCGGCCGCTGTGCTGGTCATCCTGACATCAGGCTGTATCCACCTTAGCGAGTATCTTTGCGCCTACGATGGACCAGAGCTACCCATTCGCGAGGTTGCCGTAATCCGCGCTGGAGAACACGTGCAGTTTTGCGGTCCCGTGGATGGCAAGGTTTACCACAAGGGCAAAGGCATCTATTATGGCGAGGTGCCGTCCCCCCGCTTCGTTGAAGACCTCGGAATGAGAGTTCTGCCAGGAGCACACACGGTCGTGGTCCGATACTGCGAGTCGTGGGATGACGCCTTGCGGCGATACGCGGAATACAGCGAGGCCACCACACTGAACTGCGAAGTGAAAGCAGGGCACATTTACCTTGTTGAGGCCGATGTCCACGCTGCGCCTTACCAGGAATATGCTCGCAAAGTCCGGCAAAGCCCCTCCGGCGTCCCCATTTCAACCGGAGGGTCGGTGACGTTCTCTGTGAAGGACCAAACCCCGCGGCAGTGAACGATTCTGAGCATCTAACGAACTCTCCATAAAACGAGGTGTCGCGTCTATACTTTTCTCATCTGCTTTTGAATTGTGGCTATTTTCTGACGCAATTCCGGAGTTCGTTCCATTCGCCGGCCGGAGCGGGTCAGCGCCTCGGCTACGGCCGCATACTCCATTGCCCCGGCCAGCGGGCCAAGCTCAGCCAGCGACGGTCGGCCCGCCCTGCGCCCAAGCCATGACGCCGCATCCCTGCCCCAATCCCCACGCCGGCCGCAAAACTCGCCCCAGCCCTCGCCTTTCAACCGCTCCATGCCGAGATTATCTCGGCCCAAGCGGGGCGCCGCGCCAGATGATTGGCAGCGAACTGGCCGCAGGCGCCGGCGCAGGTGAGGAGCAGTGCGCAAAGAGCAGTTTTCATCGCCGCAGCACTTTTCTGGATTCCGCGGCTCATTGCACCCCAGGGCTGCCACCGTGCAAGGACGATCCACCCAAATCCTCGCCTAAGACTCTTTTTGAGAAACCGCGGAATACGCGGAATACGCGGAAAACGCTTCCTTTTCCGCGTATTCGGCGTATTCCGCGGTTCTCTACTAATTCTCGATTGGCATGAAATGTGGCGTGGTCCCATTTTGTTGGTCCTGGGTGCGTTAGCCCATCCTTAGGCGCGGTTTTGGGGATCCACCAGAGGTCGCTTCAAGCGCCTGAAACGGGCAGGTTGCCGTTTCATCCATAAGGCTGAAACGGCCTCAGGTTCCGCCCTTCATCCTGTGCATCCTGTGCATCCTGTCTTTGTTTCATCCATAAGGCTGAAACGGCCTCAGGTTCCACTCCTCGACCAAGTCGCGCGGGATTTCCTCGAGGAAGCGTGAGGCTTGCTGGACCTTGTCCAGGCCGCCGGCGTAACTGGCGCGGATGAGCGGGTAGCTCAGGTAGAGTTCGTCGCGGGCGCGGGTGACGGCGACATGCATCAAGCGGCGCTCTTCTTGCTCAGCCTCAGCGCTCTGGCGCGAGCGCAGGGAGGGGAACAGTCCCTCGCATAACATAATGACGAACACGACATCGAATTCCAGTCCCTTGGCCTGATGAATCGTGGAGAGCTGGAGCTGCTCGTCAGCGACGGGGCCGGGCCGGTCGTCCTCGGCCTCGAGGTTGGTCAACAGGGCGAGTTGGCTGAGGAAGTCCTCGAGGGTGGGGAACTGCTGGGCAAAGGCGGCCAGTTGTTGGAGGTCCTCGAGGCGCGAGCGGTAGTTGGCATAATTCTCCTTGAGATAGTCTTCGTAGTCGGCCTCGAGCACCAGGCGGAGCATGGCCGAGGGATTGCCGCGCAGGCCTTCGGCCTCCAGTTGCGAGATGGTGGCCACGAACTGCGCCCAGGCAAAGGCCGTCTTCCTGGGCACGCTGGGGGCGCAGCCCTGCAAAGCGCGCGCTACGGGATGGGAGCCGGGCGGCGGAGCGGGGAGCGCGGGGTTCCCTGGCGCGGGCTCCGGCGAGGCGACTTCGGCCTTGCTGCCGGCAGTGGCCGGCGCCGGTTCGCCGGGTCCGGGCACACTGGCGGCGGACGCGGCCGCGGCGGCGCCTGGGCTGAGGCACTGCGCGCCGAAGGCCTTCCACAACTTCACGGCGCCCTTGCCGCCGATGCCGGGGAGCAGTTGCACCAGGCGCTTGAAGGCGAGTTCGTTGCGCGGGTTGGCGACGAGCTTGAGGTAAGCGGCGACGTCCTTGATGTGGGCCTGCTCGAAAAAGCGGATGCCGCTGGTGATGCTGAAGGGGATGTTGCGCCGGGTCAATTCGAGCTGCAGTTCCAGGGCATGGAAATGCGAGCGATAGAGCACCGCCATCCGGTTCAGGTCGGCCCCTGCTTCGCGCAGTTGGAGCGCGCGCTGGGCCACGAAAGCGGCCTGCTCGAAGGCGTCCTGGCAGGTCACCACGCTGGGTTTTGGCCCGGACCGGCGCACCGGCGACAGTTGCTTGGCAAACTGGCGGGCGTTGGCGGCAATGGCCGCATTGGCGACTTTCAGGATCTCCGGCGTGCTGCGATAGTTGGTTTCGATCTTATAGATTTTCGCCTCGGGATAACGGTCGGGGAATTTCAGGAGGTTCTGGAAGTTGGCCCCGCGCCAGGAATAGATGCTCTGGGCATCATCGCCCACGACCATGACATTGCGGTGCCGCGCGGCCAGCAGGTCGATGAGGTCGCTCTGGAGTATGTTCGTGTCCTGGTATTCATCCACGAGGATGAACTGAAAGCGGCGCTGGTAATGCTCGCACACGTCGGGCTGTTCCTGGAGCAGCTTGAGCCACAGCGCCAGCAAGTCGTCAAAATCCATCGCGTTGGTGGCGCGCTTGCGGGCGGCGTAGCGCCGCTCCACCTCGGCTATCAGGGGCGCCAGCGGCGAAAAATGGCTGTAGCGCTCGTCCAGGATTTCGTGCGTCGTCTGGTGGGTGTTCACGGCCAGGGAGAAGAGCTCGGCGAGCACCTCGGCTTTGGGAAAGCGGGTGGCCTTGAGGTCGATGGCCGATTCAGCCACGCAGGTGGTAATCAAGTGCTTGGCGTCCTCGCGGTCCAGGATCGTGAAGTCACGCTGGTAGCCGAGGCGATCCGCCTGCCGGCGCAGAATGCGGTTGCCCAGGGCGTGAAAGGTGCCCCCCCACAACGAGCCCTGCTCCTGGCCCAGCAATTCGGCCACCCGCCGCATCATCTCCCGGGCGGCCTTGTTCGTGAACGTGAGGAGCAGAATCCGCTCGGCCGTAATCCCCTGCTCGAGCAGGTAGGCCACCCGGTAGGTGAGCGTGCGCGTTTTGCCCGACCCGGCGCCGGCAATCACCAGCGCCGGCCCCGGCGGCGCCGTCACAGCCGTGAACTGCTGCGGGTTGAGTTCATGCGCGTAATCGATCTGCAACCGGAACGGCGTCTGGAAGGGCTGCAAGGCGTACTCACGCGACATCCCATCACCCTAGCGGCGAAGGCCGGCAATGTCGAACGGGGAATGGCGCGAAGCGGGAAGACCTGCATAAGTTACCAGAGTTCCCGACCGGCAAAACTCGTTGTAATCAGGTCCAGTTTCGCTGCGATTGCAATCCCGATTCCGAATCGGGATTCCAGAGGTGGTCTGCGGCGCAGCCTCGCTAAGTTTAACTCACTTAACGCTCCTGGCTTCGGCGGCTGCGGCCGCTGGTTTCTTAATCTGCCGCGAGAGTCCGAGCACCAGCCCAGCCACGATGGTGGCGCTGCCCAGGAGGTGCCCCCAGTGGAGCTTTTCCCCGAGCCAAAGGGCGGCGATCGCGGCGCCGAAAACCGACTGGGCGAAAATGGTCAGGGCGGCCAAGTTGACGGGGCAATCGCGGATGACGATAAACCAAAGGCTGTAGCCGACGGCGGTGCAGATGACGGCCAGGGCCAGCAGCAGGAGCCAGGCCTTGGGGGACAACATCCGCGCGGCCGCCAGGGTGGCGGGTCCATCGATCAACAGGTTGACCGCCGTGCCTGCGAGCAGGGAGAGGGCCAGCATCTTCATGACGCTGGCCTGCGCCACGATCGGCTTGCCGACCACTGAATAGGCCGCCTCGCACGGGAAGGAAGAAACGAAGACCAGGCTGGCCGCCAGGCCGGCCCATTGAAAATCGGCGCGCCAGACGCGATTCAGGACGGCGACGCCGGCCAGGCCGAGGGCAAAGCCGGCGAGCCGGCGGGGGCCGATATGCTCATGGAGGAAGAGGGCGGCGGCCACGGAGGTCAGGAGCGGCTCGATGGCCAGGAGGACGGCGGAGTTGGCCGCGGTGCCGAGTTGGTTGCCATAGACCTGCAGCCGCTGCCCCAGCACGTAGAGCATCAATCCCAGGGCACAGGTCTTGAGGAGGGCGCCTCCGCGCGGGGCCGGTCCCGGCAGCCAGGGCCAGGCCAGCAGCAGGCAAAGCCCGGCCAACCCGAAGCGGAGGGTGACAATGCCCCCCGTTTGCAGATGGTCCTGGCCGATGACCTTGTAGGCGGAGTAAACCGCCGCCCAGAAGAGGTTCATCAGGAGCAGAATCACTAAATAGGCCGGCTTCATTTGCGTCTAAACTGCGGCCTAGAACAAATCGTTTTGGCGCCAAAGTAGCAAGCGCCGATTATGCATTTGCACCGGTCTGGCCCAGGGAGTAGTCTGGGCTTCCTGGACTGAAATGAAGAAATGGATTGCCCTGGTAGTGATGGTTGGAGCCGGGCTGGCTGGCTACGGCGTCTGGAGCCACTGGCAGAAGGCCCAGTTGGCCGGCTCTGCCCCCGGGCGGCCGACCACCGCCACCGCCGAGCTGCGCAGCATCAACTTCTCGGTCAACGCGGCGGGCGAAATCGGCCCCGCCGAGCAGGTCTCCGTCCGCCCCGAAATCAACGGCAAGATCGAACTGCTGCCGGTGGACCTCGGGGATCGGGTCAAGAAGGCTGACCTGCTGTTCAAGCTCGATGACAAGGAGCTTCAGCAGGAACTCGCCTCGAATGTTACGGACATCGAGAAGGCGAGGCTGGACTTGGAAAAGGCGGAGCGCGATTTCAAGCGGGCGCAGCAATTGTTGGCCGACAAGCTGATTTCCCAGGAGGTTTACGATGATACCAAGACCACTTACGACCTGGCCAAGAACGCCCTGGAACGGGCGCAACGGGCCAAAGCCATCACCGACGAGCACCTGGCCTACACCGTGGTGCGCGCGCCGTTCGATTGCACGGTGCTGACCCGGCCGGTTTCCGCGGGCCAGGCGGTTTCCGGTTCCGGCGGATTCAACAGTGGCACCGAAGTGCTGACGATTGCTGACCTCAACTCGATGATTATCAACGCCCAGGTCAACCAGGCCGACGTGCCGCGTCTCAAAACGGGTGAGACGGTCGAAGTCACGGTCGAGGCGGTGCCCGGCCTGCAGGTGACCGGGACGGTCGAGCGCATCTCTCCGCAGGCGACGATTAAGAACAACATCAAAGGCTACCCGGCCCGCATCGTGCTTAAAGCCGTCGACCCCCGGGTCCGGCCCGGCATGACGGCCAATGTCAAAATCCCGGTGGCCTCGGCCGAGAATGTGACGGCCGTGCCGCTGGCGGCCGTGTTTACGGAAAAGAACCCGGATACGGGCCAGATGGAACGCTTCGTTTATGTCCAGCAAGGCGATAGCTTCGAGAAGCGGAACGTCAAAGTGGGGGTCTCAGATTACTCGAACGCCGAGATTCAGGACGGTTTGAAGGCAGGCGAAGTCGTTTCGCTGGAAATGCCTAAAGGAGAACGTGAGAAGAAGAGCCGCCAACTGGCCGGCCTGGTCCCCGGGGCCGGAGAGGGGACTGCCGCGACGCCGCGGCCCCAAACCACGACCGGCACCAACACGACCAAGACCGCCAGCGCGGCTTCGGCCCCCGAGGGCGCATCCAGGAGCGCCGCCGCCGGCAGCCAACCCGCCGCCGCCACCGCCGGCAGCCAGCCGGCAGCCACGCGCAATGCCAGTCCTAGCGCCAACACAAAGTGAGTCCAAGGGGAATTCGCATGGCCCTAGTGGAACTGCGCAACGTTAGCAAGATTTACCACCTCGGCGAGGAGGTGATTCGGGCGCTGGACGACATCTCGCTGGACATCGAGGACGGCGAATTCATATCCATTGTCGGGCCGTCGGGCAGCGGCAAGTCCACCTTGATGCACATCCTGGGCTGCCTGGACTCACCGACCAAGGGGACGATTAAGCTGGACGGGATCATGATCCACGATGCCTCGCCGCGGCAACTGGCGGCCATCCGCAACCGGAAGATCGGGTTCGTGTTTCAGTTTTTCAACCTGCTGCCCAAGCTGAATGTCCTGCAGAACGTGGAACTGCCGATGATTTACAGCGGCGTCTCCGGCAAAGAGCGCCGGCAGCGGGCCCAGGCGGCCCTGGAAGCGGTGGACCTGGCCAATCGCGCCAGGCACCGGCCCAGCCAACTCTCCGGCGGTCAGCAGCAGCGCGCCGCCATCGCCCGCGCCTTGGTCAACAGCCCGCGCATCGTCTTCGCCGATGAACCGACCGGCAACCTCGATTCGCACACCGGCGAGACCATCCTCCAACTTTTCCGCAAGCTCAGCCAGGAAGGGCGCACCATGGTGCTGGTGACGCACGACCCTGAAATCGCCACGGTCACGCCCCGGCGCATCGAGCTGCGCGACGGCCAGATTGCCGTCGGATTTCGGGTCTGAAACCGTGGGAGGTTGGAGCACTGATGAGCGCCGCGATCACCCTGGGGCCGGAAGGACGGGGGCACTGGTCACAGATGCTGGTGACGGTGCAGACCGGTTTGCGGGAAATCTGGGCGCACAAGTTCCGGTCGCTGCTGACGATGCTGGGGATCATCCTGGGGGTTTCGAGCCTGGTGGGCATGTCGGCGCTGGTGGCGGGGATGGAGAAAGGCGCCAAAGAGGCGCTGGTGGCCATCGGGGGGCTGGAGAAGGTGCGGGTCCAGGCGCAGGACGTGCCGATCGAGCAGCGGCATCTGGCCGAGCAGGCCGTGGGCATCACGGTGAACGACGTTTATGCCTTGCGGCAGAGCGCGCCGCTGGTGGCGCGGACGTCGCCCGAGATGCGCCTGTGGGCCACGCTCTCGGCCAAGGGCAAGACTTTCCGCCCCTGGAATTGTTGTGGGGTCTGGCCGGTGGCGCTCGAGCTGAACGAGCACGTGATCGAGGAGGGCCGCATGTTCAACGAACTGGACGACGAGATGGCCCGGAGTGTTTGCGTGATCGGCACCGCCACGCGGGACGAGCTGTGGGGCTCGCCGGAGAAGGTCGGTTATGAAATCAACCCGGTGGGCGAGACGCTCTACGTCAACGGCGTGCCCTTCACCGTCGTCGGCCTGTTCCGGCACTACGAAAGCGAGCAGGAACGCAAGGAACGCGAATGGACCAAAGTCCAGGCGGGGCAGCCGAAGGCCGGGGGATTGACGCGGAACCGGGGCTGGGGCGGGGCCGGGCGGCGGGGGGGCAACTTCGTTTTCTACCTCAAGAACGCGACGGTCTATCTGCCGCTCAACACCGTGTGGATGAAGTTCCGTTCGGGCGCGACCCGGGCCGCGATCAGTTCCGGCACCGGCCTGGCGATCGGGGCGACAGGCGACCCACGGCTCTCGGGCCTGGAGTTGAGAGCGGCGAGCGTGGACCTGCTGTCCGAAGCGCTCCAGCAGGCCCGCAACGTGCTCATGTGCACCCACAAAGGGATCGAGGACTTCGCCTTCATAACGCAAGAGGATTGGGCGGACCGGATCAAGAGCTTTGTGCACAATGCCCGGCTGAGCGGGGGCCTGATTGCGGGGATCAGCCTGCTGGTCGGCGGCATTGGCATTATGAATATCATGCTCGCCAGCATCTCGGAGCGCGTGCGCGAAATCGGCATTCGCAAGTCCGTGGGCGCCGCCACCAGCGACATCTTCATCCAAATCCTGGTGGAATCCGTCGTGATTGCGGTGCTCGGGGGCTTGGCCGGGCTGGCGACCTCTTACGGCCTGGTGCACCTGCTCGGCCACTTCTCGCCGACCGAGAACACGCCGATTGTCAAACTCTCGGCCCTGGTCCTGGCTTTCAGCGCCAGCGTCCTCATCGGCATCCTGGCCGGCATCTTCCCCGCCGTGAGAGCGGCGCGGCTGAACCCAATTGAGGCGTTGCGATATGAGTGAGAAAGATGCCGGATGCCGGATGGTGAACAACTTCATCCAATCAGTCGAACTCTCCGACATCAGCGAGGAATAATATCCAGCATCCAGTATCGCGCCGTGAACCTGCTCAATACCATCCTCGTCGGCCTGAAAGAAGTGTGGGCGCACAAGTTTCGGTCGCTGCTGACGATGCTGGGCATCATCCTGGGGGTATCGAGCCTGGTGGGGATGGCGGCGATCATCAAGGGGATGGAGAACGGCATGAGGGAGACGATGATTGCCATGGGCGGGGCGGATAAAGTCGTTGTGGAAGAGGAGGATGTGCCGGTCGAGCAGGAACACCTGGCGGATCAAGCTCCTGGGCGCACCATGGCGGACGTGGAGGCCTTGCGTGGCTGCGCTCCCCTGTGCCGCTTGATCTCGCCGGAAATGCAGATTTATGGGGTGACGATCACGCATGGCGAAAAGACGACCATGGCGTTCGACGTGGTCGGCGTTTGGCCGACCATTCTCGAGATGAACTTCCACACCCTGGAGCATGGACGGTTTTTCACCAGCCTGGACGAGGAAAACGCCAACGCGGTGTGTGTCATCGGCACCGGCATTCGGGACGAGCTTTTTGGGTCCCCGGACCAGACCGGCGAAGAGATTGTCCCCCTTGGCGAAGTCATTGACATCAACCACCAGCCCTTCACGATTGTCGGCCTGTTCACCCGCTATGAAGGAGAGCAGGAGAAAAAGGAACGCGAGGTGGCCGCCAAACAGCTCAAGCAAGTCCAGGCCGGCCCGGCGCGGAGAAAAGGCTGGGGCCGAGGGAACTGGGCCTTCTACCGCAAGAATCATACGGTCTATATGCCGCTCAATACTGCCTGGATGCGGTTTCGCTCGGTGGGGGACACCAATGGCGTGCCCGACCACCGGCTGACCAACCTCGGCCTCAAGGTGCCCAGCCTGGAAGAAATGGAACCGGCCCTGCAGCAGGCCAGAAACATCCTCATGACGACGCATCGCGGCATTGAGGACTTCGGCTTCCGCACGCAGGAGAACCAGTTGGAGAGCATAAACCAGCAAATCCGCAATGCCCGCATCAGCGGCGGCACCATCGCCGCCATCAGCCTGATCGTGGGCGGCATCGGCATCATGAACATCATGCTCGCCAGCATCAACGAGCGCATCCGGGAAATCGGCATCTGCAAGGCCGTGGGCGCCACCGGGCTGGCGATCTTCACCCAGGTGCTGATCGAAAGCGTCGTCATCGCCCTGCTGGGCGCGGCCCTGGGTGTGGTGAGCTCCATCGGTTTCGTGCGGCTGCTGGAGGGCATCAGCCCGACGGCCAACGCCCCCGTGATTACGCCCGTGACCATGCTCGTGGCGGTCGCCTTCAGCGCCGCCGTGGGCATCTTCGCCGGCCTGTTCCCCGCCCTCAAAGCCGCGCGGCTGGATGCGATCCAGGCGCTGCGCTACGAGTGAGAGTTCGAGAGCCGAGAGCCGAGAGGAGTCCCGGCGCGTCGGACCGAGGGTTCGCCTGGAGCGGGCCGAGCGCATCGTCCTGGGCTGGCCGACAGGAGAGTTGCCGGTGAGGACCTCGGATTTTGGCTCTTGGAGATCGGCCCTCGGATTTCGGAGTTGATCGCCTGAAGGTCGAAGGGTTTATGACCGCCGCGCAATTGCCTTGGCCTACCGCGGTTCAATGGTGATGACGTGGGTCACCGGCACGAAGGCGGCGTGGATGGCCTGGACCAGGGTTTCGCGGTCTTTTTCGGTGCGCGTGATGGCGGCCGCCAGGTCGGCTTTGCCTTCGGGGCCATGGAAGGTCTCCTTGACCTGCTTGGTCTCGTAGGCCTGCTTGGCAGCCACGGCGGCGTCCACTTTGGCAAAGGCCGCGCAGAAGGGATTGCAGGGGAATTCCTCGGCCAGGTTCACCCCGCGCGCCAGTTCCCTGGCCGTGAAGACCTTTCCGGTTGTGCCCCAGGTGACCTTGTAATTCCGGGCGTTTCCACGACGGACCACCAGCATCAGGCGGTTCAATTCCTGGTTGAAGGGGATGAGTTTCATCGCCGAGCGGATGCTGTTGTCTTTGGCGGGGTCATCGTTGCTGCAAAGCGGGTAGGAGGCCTCGCCCTGGCCGGCCTCGACGCAGGGACAGAACGGGTAGCGGGCGCTCTTGATGGCGAAGGTGCCGTCCTTGGCCGAGATCACCTGGTGGCCCTGGGAGGCGGTCATGGTGTCAGTTTTCAGGTCGACGGTGAAGGTTCCGATCTCGCCGTGCAGGCCCAAGGCCTTGAGGAAGGCATAGGCCATGACGGCGTGCCCGGCCCAACCGGGATGGACGCCGTCTTTGCCGGCAATGGCGTAGTCGGCGCTGAACATCCGCTGGGCCGCGGCGCCGGCGGTGAGCATGGGCCAGAAGACATCGGCAAAGCCGGCCTTTTCCTCGCGGGCCAGGCCGATGCCCAGGTTGCGCAGGGTGCAGAGGTTGAGATTCAGGTCCTCGGGGGTGCCGTTGGCGCTCTTGACCTTGTTGCCCACGCAGCCCGGCGAGCCGTGAATCACGCGCACCCCACGCGCTTTGAAGGCCTCGAGGACGGCGATGGACTTTTCGCAATAAGTGCGGCCGATGCGCTCTTCATAGCGGCGATACTCGTGGTCATTCATGCCGTAGCAAGTCGTGGCGATGGTGGGCTTGAAGAGCAGGCAGTCGTTGGTCATGCGCGCCAGGAATCCGGCCGCCCGCTCGCCGCCCCAGCCGTATTGCCGCACGGTGACCTTGAGTTCCGGGGCGCAGACGGTGAGGTAATCCTCCATGAGGCGTGAATACATCTTCTGTTCCGTAATGGAATCGCCGCAGATCGCCAGCCGATCGCCCGGCTTCAACACCAGGCGCGAGACGCTGGGCGCTTTGAGCGGGAGAAATGGGTCAAGGCAGGCCTCCTTGGGCTTTTGTTCGAGGGTTTGAGCGGTGGCCAGGCCCCAGCTTGCCAATCCAAGCAGAAGAATCAGTTTTGCGCGCATAGTGTCTCAGGGCGGGATTCTTAGACTTTCCACGGGCAACGTCAAGCGCGGGAACCGGCGGGCCCCGTCAAGATCATCCCGGCCTGGCTGCTGCTGAAAATCCGGAATAGACGCGTGCGCGCCTGGGGCAGGAGGTGGCAGGCGGGACGCCTGCCCCACTAGGGTCTGAAGACGCGTGCACGCCTTAGAGCCATCTTGAACGCTCGTTGGAATTACAGCCGGCTTTGGAAAGCGTATTGGCCGGAGCCGATTTCAAAGACGGCCAGGCCGCCTTGTTGGCGGAGGAATTTCACCCCTTTGGCCTTGGACACGAGCTTGCCGCTTTCGGTAACCTCCGCCGCGTTTTTGGCCGGGATGAAGACCGTGGCGAGGGAGTTGCCGGGGACGGTGACGTTAAGATCGAAGCGGCCCGGGTGGAGTTTCCAGGCGCTGGCAATCGTGCCGCGGAGGGAGTGGTAGGAAGCGTTGACCCAATTGAAGCCGGCCTCGGGCTTGACGATTTCCGGGCGGATGGTGATGCGTTTGAAGCCGGGGCCATCGGTATCGATGCCGGCGGCCTGGGTGAAGAGCCATTGGCTGACGCAGCCGAGCCAGTAATGGTTGAAGGAGTTCATGCCCGGGTCCTGGAAGCCTTTGTCCGGGCGCCAGCCGTCCCAGCGCTCCCACATGGTGGTGGCGCCCCAGAGGACCTGCTGGAGCCAGGAGGGATAAGTCTTGTTGAGCACCAGCTTGTAGGCCAGCTCCGGGTGCCCTGCGTTTTGGAGCGCAAAGAGGACGAAGGGCGTGCCCAGGAACCCGGTGGCGAGGTGATCGTTTTCCTTGTGGATCGAGGCGACGAACTGGCCGGCCACCTGGCTCTTGCTCTCCGCCGGCACCAGGTCGAGCCCGAAGGCGAGGGCATAAAAGGTTTGGCCGGTTTCATTGTGGCCGTCCACGATCCGGCCGTCGGCCTGGATGAAGGTCTTGACGAAGACGGCGCGGATAGCCTCGGCCAACCGGCGGTAGTTTTCGGCCTCGTCCTTTTTGTCGAGGGCCTCGGCTATCCTGGTCATCAGGCGGGCGGCGTAGAAGTAATAGGCGGTGCCGATGGCCTCGGAATGCTGCGGGCCGGCCAGGCGGAGCCAATCGCCATAGGCGCCGGTCCCGCGGACCAGGCCCTTGCTGGTTTTGGCGAGGTAGTCCATGTGCCGCACCAGGGCGTCGTAATGGCGTTCGAGCACGCGGGTGTCGCCGTACAATTCATACATGCGCGCATTGCAAACGGGGCCGGCGTCGGACCAGCCGGTATTGCCGTAGCTGACGATGCTCACGTGGGGCGCGACGTCCCCGAAGGCGCCATCGGCGCGTTGCGAATCGTCGCACAGGTCCACCAGCCACTTGGTGTAGAAGCCCGGGGAGTCGAGGTTGAAGCAGGCGGTCTTCATGAAGACCTGGGCGTCGCCGGTCCAGCCGGCGCGTTCATCGCGCTGTGGGCAATCGGTGGGGACATCCAGGAAGTTGCCCTTCTGGCCCCAGAGGGAGTTGAGCGTGAGTTTGTTGACGAGCGGCTCGGAGCAATCGAACCACCCGGTGCGCGGCAGGTCGGAATGCACGACGATGCCCGTGAGGTCGCGCAGGTCAGGCCGATAGTCCAGGCCGGAGACCTCGACGTATTGGAAGCCGTGGAAAGTGAAATAGGGCTCGAGGGCGCGTTTGGGCCCCTCGGCCAGGTAGAAGGTGTCGGTGGCCTTGGCCGCGCGCAGGTTAGCGGTGTAAATGGTTCCGTCGGGATTGAGCATTTCCGCATGGCGCAGGACGAGCTTCTGACCGGCCTTGCCTTTGGCCTTCAAGCGCGCCCAGCCGACTATGTTCTGGCCGAGGTCGAAGACGAAGACGCCCGGCTTGGGCTCGGTGAGCTTCCTGGCAGGGATTTGCGCCTGGCGGCGGATGGGCGGGCCGGGATGCGCTTGGAGGTTGGGATTGATGCTGTTGTCCACGGTGGCGGGGCGCCAGTCGGTGTCAGGGCCGGCGGGGGTGTCCCAGCCGGGGAGTTCCTTGCGGGCGTCATAGACGCAGCCCATCAACAAATCGCCTTCGCGGATGGGGCCGGTGGCGGCCTGCCAGGTTTCATCGGTGGCGACGACCTGTTTGGCGCCGTCGCGGTATTCGATTTGCAACTGCACGAGCAGGCGGGTCTTGTCGCCGTAATAATGCCGCTTGCCGGTGAAGGCGAGGTAGCCCGCATACCAGCCGTCGCCCAGGATGGCGCCGAGGGTATTTTGACCCCGCTTGAGCTGCTGGGTGACATCGTAGCCAAAGTAGTGGACGCGCTTGTGGTAATCGGTCCAGCCGGGTGAAAGGACGTCCTTGTCGACCGGTTTTCCGTTCAGGCGCAGCTCATAGACGCCGAGGGCGGAGGCAAAGACGGTGGCCCGCTTGACCGGCTTGTCGACGGTAAAGGTCTTGCGGAAGAAAGGCGCCGGCTCCATGGCGGCCACATTGGCCTCGATCCGGCCCCAGGGCGCATCGCCATAGTTGGCGACCTCGGCAGCAGGCTTCCAGCCCGAGGCCACGAAATCCGCCCAGTTCCAGCGTCCGCCCGCCTCGCGGCTGGTTTGCCACGAGCTATCAATGGGCACGAGCATGGGGTCGCCGCTGGTGAAGACGATGATGAGACGTCCGATGACCCCGGCCGGGCTGGGGTTGTCGCCGCCGTTGGTGGCTTCGATGCCCAGGGCATTGGCGCCCGGCTGCAAGCGGCCGGTGACATCGGGGCTGGAGACCTGTTGCCAGGTGGTTCCCTGCCCGGCGGAATGTCCGTTGATGAACAGGCGGAAGCTGTCATCCGCCGCCAGGAGGAACGTGGCCTGCTTCACGGTCCGGTCGGGGGGAATCTGAATGACCTTGCGAAAGTAGAGCTGGCCGGGCGGTTGGTTGCCGGGCACCGCTCCGTTGGCCCACACCCATTTGTTGTCGTCGAGCCGCTGGAGTTGTTTGAGGGCCGCGGTGGCGGAGTCCTGCTGGTTCGGGGTGGCTTCATAGCCGATCCACCGCGCCTTCCAGTCTGAGGGTTTGAGCAGGCCCATGGTCCAAGTGGCCGGCTTGCTCCAGGCCGAGGCCTTGTCCTGCTGGTCCCAGAGTTTGACTTTCCAGAAGCAGGTCTGGCCGGAGGCGAGGTCTTTGCCGCCATAGAGCACGTGGACTGACTGGTCCGAAGTGACCTTGCGGCTGTCCCACAGGTCGCCCTGGTCCTTGTCCAGCAAGTCCGGGCTGCTGGCCACCAGGACGCGGCAGGCGCCCTGCATCACGCCCCGTTGCCGCTTCCCAGCCTCCACGACCCAGCTTAACCGGGGCTGCGTCTCGCCAACCGCGGTTGGATTTCTCCCGTATTCACAACGCAAATCCGTCGCGCCAAAACCAGCAGCGGCCTGGCAGTTCATGGCCGCCAGGCTGAGCCCGGCAAGACCCAGGAACATTTTCGAGCAGTATGAGAGGTAGGTTGTTTTCACGGGCCGCAGGATTGCGCGTTCGCGGAACGGGGTCCAGATAAAAACGGGGGCGGAGCAGGCCGACCGGTGTGAAGGCCTGGCCAGGCTGCCGGCCGGCGCGCCCGCCTGGCCGCCAAGAGCTGATACGTAAAAAACGGCGAACGGCGAACGGCGAACGGCGAACGGCAGGCCGGCGCGCGGGCCTGGCCGCCAAGCCCTGATGCCCCGCCGAGTTGGTCCGAGATCTGGGATGTCGGGGTGGGCGCAAAACTGCCAACGGAGCCAATGCAGCCAATGCAGCCAACGCAGCCGATTGGCGGCGCCGCGGCTGGAGAGCGTCAGAACGGCTCCCCGCGCGCGATGCTCTCCTCCGCGGCAGGGAGGACTCTCTATTTCAGATTGCAGATTTGAGATTTCAGACTGGGGCCGCGCGCGAGGTTCTCCCCCCAGGCCAGGGAGTAGCTGCCGGGCGCGGGCGTGGCGGGGGTCGGGCTTGGGGGGCAGGCGCACGTGCCATTACGGCGCGGCGGCAGCAATCCAGCAACAAGTCGCGGGCGCGGGCGAGAGCGGCCCGGTCCAGGCGCGCCCGCCACCGGGAGGTTTGCTGGGGAGAGGAATCGCTCGGATGGGCGGGAGCGTTCAGTATGGAGTCTTGGCGGAGGTGCGCTGGAGCGTCCAGGGGAAGTCAATGCGGCCGACGGGCGAGTTCCCGCCATAGGTCACCTTGGTCACGGGTATGCAGGTGGTGGCGTCGCGCCATCTGTGGATTTCACTATGCCCGTCGGCGAAGCTAAAGCCGCAAGCTCGATTATGATAGCTGGCCGGCACGTCGCTCCAAACATTGGCCATCGGCCAACTGATAATCAGCCAGCCGTCATTGATGCTGTCGGGATGCTCATCGACAAAAACCCAAAGATTGGAAGGCTTCGGGTTAATCATGTCGGATACTTTACGGTAAATGTACCAACCGGCGACCGGCGTGGCGTCTTGCTGATCGCCGTTAATATAGCAATTCATGGATACGCTGCGCACGCGCGGCATTTGCCGGCCCCATTCAGTGCAGGTGTAAGTATCAGCGGGGCAGTGATAAATGTCGACCTGCCGTTGGCAATACGGGCCGATCAAGGAGTTCATGAGGTAGAGCCGGTTGGTATTGTCGGTCGTGTTGACGCCCCAATCGAGGATGCCCATGACCCAACTCTTGATGTTTTGGTTACCCGTGTTGCAGTTGCGTGGGAAGATGCCGTTGTTGTCATCCGCATACATGAGCCAAGCCAAGGTCAATTGCTTGGTGTTGCCCATGCACACGATACCCTGGGCCTTTTGTTTGGACTTGGCTCATGTATGC
>Ga0187866_1001919_pt1 | contig 18213 bp, 19 predicted proteins | sample June2016WEW_11_1_3_FD_133013 | JGI IMG/M metagenome (GOLD analysis project Ga0187866, IMG submission 133013) | Peatland microbial communities from SPRUCE experiment site at the Marcell Experimental Forest, Minnesota, USA - June2016WEW_11_150 | ecosystem: Environmental > Terrestrial > Soil >...
TCCCGTTGGTCGGCCCGAAAAACATACACCTCAGGTCGGTGTACACCTCCGCCCACGGTTACATTCTTAAATGACCCAACCAAGACCGGTTTCGGTTACATCGTTAAATGACTTGACAGGCTCGCAACGTCCTGCCGCGGCACTCATAAGTCATTGACAAACCAGCGGCTATTCACGCACCAGCGGTTGCGTACCGTCTTCACCCTTGACAGCGTCTGGGAAATTCAGGCAGACTTCCGCAAAGGGTCTTTGTCGAGGGGAGGAGAAATGTCTCGTTATATTTTGATCTTCGTTTTCGCCTGGGGATGCTTGTTGCATGCCCAGGAATATCGTTCCACATTAACCGGAAGAGTCACCGATCCCTCTGGCGCGGCAGTTGCGGGCGCCAAGATCGCCGCGACCAGGACCGAAACCAACAGCCACTTTTCGACCGTGTCCGGGCAGGAGGGTTTTTATACGATTCCCTTGCTGCCGCCAGGAACCTATGAGCTCTCCGCCGAAGCGGCGGGCTTCAAGAAATACGTACAGACCGGCATCCAGATCGGCAGTAACGAGCGTATCGCACAGCACGTCGAGCTGACCGTCGGCAGCGCCACCGAAAGCATCACCGTCACTTCGGATGCACCGCCGCTGGACACCGTCAGCGCATCCTCCGGACAGTCCATCACCACCCGCGAGGTGGAGAACTTGCCCATCAACGGGCGCGCGCCGATGGACTTGGCCGTGATGGCCTATGCCGTCATCAACACCGGCGTCCGGGACCAGAACCGGCCGTACGAAAACTCCGGGTTTTCCAACTTCGCCATGGGCGGCGCCACCAATGGCATGAACGAAGTCCTGCTGGATGGCGTGCCCAACATCGGGACGCTCGGATCCAATGACCACCGCGCGGCCTTCAGTCCGTCCGTGGATGCGGTGTCCGAAGTCAAGGTGGAGGCCTTCAACGTGGACGCCGCCTATGGCGGGTCGGGCGGCGGCACGGTCGAGGTCGTCACCAGGAGCGGAGGCAACCAGGTACACGGCGCTCTTTCGGAGTTCAACCAGGCATCCAGGCTGGCGGCCACGCCGTTCTTCACCAATGCCAGCAACGGCAAGAAAACGGTTTCCCGCCAGAACCAGTACGGGGGGACAGTGAGTGGGCCGGTATTCCTGCCCAAGGTGTTCGACGGGCGCAACAAGCTGTTCTTCCTGTTCTCTTACGAAGGCCAAAAGAACAGCGAACCCCTCCCGACTTACACTACCGTTCCCACCGATGCCGAACGCAAGGGCGACTTCTCCCAACTGCTGGCACTCGGCAGCACGTACCAGTTGTACGATCCGACCACGGCCAAGCTGTCCGGGAGCACGGTGGTGCGCACGGGGTTCTCGAGCAACATCATTCCCCCGAGCCGGATCAATGCGATCGCGTCGAAGTACCTGACCTACATAGGGATGCCGAACTTCACCGGCACCGCCAATGGCACCAACAACTACTTCGCCCCGCTGACCACCAACAACAGCTACCACTCCTACCTGGGCCGCGGAGACGTTAACATCAGCGACCGGAACAAACTGAGCGGCAGATTCGACGAGAGCTTCTGGATCCAGAAATCGGGCAACATCTTCCGGAACCTCGCCTTGGGTGAGAACGGATTGCGGAGCATCTGGGGCGCCATGCTGGACGATGTCCACACCTTCACCCCCACCCTGGTAGCCAACTTCCGAGTCGGCTTCACCCGGTATCGCGCGTATTACCAGCAGAACAGCTTTGGGTACGACCCGACCGATCTGGGGTTCCCGTCTTATATCGCCGGGAACGCGACACAGCTTCTGATGCCGGCGTGGAGCTTCAGCGACGGCTTCCTGGTGGCCAGCCCAGCCACCAATCTGCACTACAGCGATCAGCCTTACAACACCTACCAGGTTCTCGCGAGCATCATCAAGGTTGCGGGCAAACACTCGATCAAGGCCGGCGCCGAGTACCGCGTGCTGGACTTCTCGAATATGAACTGGGGGGGCACCACGGGAACCTACACGTTCGCCACCAATTGGGTCCAGGCCAGCAGCACCGCCTCCAGCCAACCCCTGGGTGGCTCCATGGCCAGCTTCCTGCTTGGGCTGCCGACCAGCGGCGCCTACACCATCAATGCCACTTCCAAGAACGACTCGAAGTACTACGTGGCGTTCCTCCAGGAGGACTGGCATGCCCGGTCCAACCTGACGCTGAATCTGGGCCTGCGCTGGGAATGCAACACTCCCACTCTGGAGAGATGGAATCGCATGTCAAACGGTTTCGACGCCAGCGCCACCAACCAGGCGACGGCCGCCGGGGTCGCCGCCTACCAGGCGAAAAATGTCTCGACGCTTTCTCCCCTGCTTTCGGGCGTCAGCTTCAATCCGGTCGGCGGACTGCTCTTCGCGACGAAAGATAACCGCGCGGCCACCTCCACGCCGCACCACAGCTTCAGCCCTCGGTTCGGCATCAGTTGGACTCCCGAGGCCTTGAAGGGCCGGACCGTGTTCCGTGCCGGCGTGGGCATGTTCTACTATCTTTACGGCGTGATTCTGCCCCAGCAGCCCGGGTTCAGCGCCACCACCACCTACGTGGCGAGCAACGACAGCTTCCTCACTCCCGCCACTACGCTGAGCAATCCGTTCCCGAGCGGCATCACCCAGCCGGCGACACAGGGTGTGAATACCAACCTCGGGCAGGGCATTACGTTCCTCAACCCGAACCTTCAGAACCAGTACAGCCTGCGCTGGACCTTCGACATCCAGCATCAAATCGCCAAGGATCTGGTGATCCAGCTCGGCTACATCGGGAACCACTCGGTGCACCTGACCACCAACTACAACTTCGGTTCGTTGCCGGCGAAGTACCTCAGCACCTCGACCAACCGGGACCCGGCCACAATCAATGCGCTGGGAGCGCTGGTCACCAATCCTTTGGCGGGCCTGCTTCCCGGCACGACGCTGAACGGGTCCACCATCTCGGTCCAGAACCTGCTCCGCCCCTTCCCGGAGTTCACCGGGGTGACGGAGAACCTCATGAACAACGGCGGGTCGTATTTCTACATGGGCGCAGTCAAGATCCAGAAGCGGTTCTCTCACGGCGTGACCGCCGTAATGAACTACGACCACTCGCGCCTCATGGAGCGCGTCAGCTACCTGAACGGCGGTGACCTGACGCTGGAAAACCGTGTCTCGACCGCCGACCGCCCCGACAATCTCAATATCGGCGCTCTGTATGAGCTCCCCTTCGGGCGGGGCAAGCGGTTTGCCTCCGGTGCAAACGGTGTCCTGAACGCGCTGGTTGGCAACTGGGCCATTTCCACGCTGTACTCCTACCACTCCGGCGCGCCGCTTCCCTGGACCGTGGCGACCTTGATCTACTTCGGCGGGGATATCAACTACGACCCGCGCAACGTGAATCGCACTTTCGACAAGACCAAGTTCAACCTGATTTCGAACCAGCAGCTTGCTTCGAACTTCCGCACGTTCTCCTCCCAGTTCAGCAACATTCGGGTGGACGGCACCAACAATCTGAATTTCACGGTGACCAAGGACTTCTCGTTTTGGGAGAAGGTGAAGTTGCAGTATCGGGCGGATTCCTTCAACGTCTGCAATCACGCTCTGTTCGCCGGGGCGAACGTGACGCCCACCAACGCGGCGTTCGGCACCATCAGCAGCACCACCAACACGCCGCGCCTGATCCAGATGGCGCTGCGGTTGACCTTCTGAGAGGTGGTTGGTTTACGCAACCGGGGACAGCCGGAGCCGTCCCCACAGCGGACGGTCCAGGCAGTCCCTCGGTTGCGGGGCCGCTTCCTTTTACAGGTTCACGACGCGCATGGCGGCTTCCGGGTAGCGGTCGCCGGCGGCGGCGCCGCGCGGGGCGGCCTCGTCGATGCGCACCAGATCGGCCGAGCTGAGCTCGACCTCGAGCGCCGCGGCGTTCTCCTCCAGGTACGTGCGGCGTCTGGTCCCGGGAATTGGCAGGATGTCGCCGCCCTGGGAGAGCACCCAACCGAGCGCGAGTTGGGCCGGCGTGCACCCCTTCTCCCCGGCGATCCGCGCGATCCGATCGACCAGATCCAGGTTGCGCCGGAAATTCTCGCCCTGGAAGCGCGGTGAGATGCGGCGGAAATCGTCCGGGGCGAGGTTGTCGAGGCTCTTGATCCGGCCGCTCAAGAAGCCGCGGCCAAGCGGGCAGTAGGCCACCAGCGCGATGTCCAGCTCGCGGCAGGCCGGGAGGACCCCGTCTTCCGGATCGCGGCTCCACAGCGAGTACTCCGACTGGAGGGCGGCGATCGGGTGCGTCCGATCGGCGCGGCGAAGGGTCGCGGGCGAAGCCTCGGATAAGCCGAGGAAGCGCACCTTGCCTTCTTCCACCAGCCGGGCCATCGCACCGACGGTTTCCTCGATCGGCGTGTCGCGATCGACCCGGTGTTGGTAATAGAGGTCGATCACCTCGACGCCCAGGCGCTTCAGGCTTCGCTCGCAGGCCTGGCGCACGTATTCCGGCCGGCCGCACACGCCGCGCGACCCGGGAGCCGGGCCGCGCACCACGCCGAACTTCGTCGCCAGGACGACGCCTTCCCGCCGGTCCCCGATCGCCCGGCCCACGAGTTCCTCGTTGCGGCCCATGCCGTACATGTCGGCGGTGTCGAGGAAGTTGATGCCGAGTTCCAGGGCCCGGTGGATGGTGGCGATGGACTCCCGATCGTCGCTGGGGCCGTAGAATTCCGACATGCCCATGCATCCCAGCCCGATGGCGGAGACGTTCAGGTTGCTCTTCCCGAGGCGGCGGTACTGCATGAGGGTCCCTCCTCTACCTGGATATCACGGGGCGGGAGGGCGCGGCTTGTTGCCCTCGATGGCGTAAAAGACCAGGTACGCCAGGCCCACGCCGGCCGGGATCAACCCCAGGAACGGCAAGGAGAGGATCTGCGGAGCGATGCGCTCCCCCCATGGATCTCGAAACAAGAACATCGGAGCGAGGGCGCCGAGGCCCACAAACAGCCAGATCAGCCCGCGCAAAAGGTAGTTGCGCGGGCCATGCGGGCGGCGGGAGAAAGCGGAAGGCTCGGGTTCGACCGGCGGTTGCAGACCCTTCTCCAGAGCGGCCATGCGCTCGCGATGAATCATTTCTCTTTCCTTGTGCTTGAAGTGGGACACCACGGCGATGATTCCCACGGGCATCAGGATGGCCACGAGGGGGATCATCACTTCGGGCCCTTTCATGAATTCGTCCATTGGAACGTCCTTTCGAGGATTGAGACACGTCGCGCCACCGGTTTTGTTTCACGCTGGCGCTGAAACATTGACTGGCGCGCGGAGAGTCTAAATCGGATAATGGCTGGCGTGGCCCAGTTCGAGCTTGTGGTGGAGCAGTACCAGGCCAAGGTGTTCCGGCTGGCCTATTCGATCCTGGGCGACCGCGCGGCGGCCGAGGACCTGGCGCAGGAAGTGTTCGTCAAGATCTGGAAGGCTCTGCCGGGCTACCGCGGGGAGGCCTCGCTCGGTAGCTGGGTTTTCGTCATCGCCCGCAACACCTGCCTGAGTCACCGCCGGCGCGAGGCGTCCAGAAGGGCCTCCTCCCTCGAGGTGGCTGGGGTGCGGGCTTCGGCGGAGTCGCTCCACGCCCGGCCGGACCGGCACGGCGACGAACTCGAGATGCGGGACCTGCTTTCGCGGATCCCGGAGAAGTACCGGCGCGTGCTTACGCTGTTCTATCTGGAGGACCGGTCCTATGAGCAGGTGGCGGAGATTCTGCGCCTGCCGCTGGGCACCGTCAAGACCTTTCTGCATCGCGGCAAGAAGGAACTGGGTGCGCTGCTGATGGCGCGCCCGAAGGAGGGACGACTCGCATGTCCTGCCGTCGATTTGAAGACCTGATCCTGGAATACTGCGAGGACGCGCTTTCCGCGGAGGACCGCGGCTGCGTCGAGACGCACCTGGCCGGATGCGCGGAATGCCGGGCGTTTTTCGAGATTCAACGCCAGGTGGAGGCCGCGCTGCCGGGGGCGATCGGCAAGCCCGAGCCATCACCCGAGTTCCGCCAGCGGCTCATGCGGCGCGTGGCGTGCGAGAGCGAGGAGCGGTCGAGCTGGGTCCCGCAAGTTCTGGACGTGTTTGGGTACTGCGCCCTGGCGGCCATCGGAGCTACGCTGGTCCAGGCGTGGTTCTCACCGGCGCAGCTTGCCTGGATCATGATGGGCGCCTCCGCGGGCTTCCTCTGGTGGATGAGCTTGCGGCTACTTCGCGAGAGCTGAAGCAACCTGGGCCGCAAGCTCTCCGTAGCTCATCTGGTTGGGGTGGTAGAGGCGGACGAGTCCCTGGCGGTCGATCAGCACCAGAGTGGGCACCGTGCTGGCGCCGTAGCGCTTGAAGTTCTCCTCGCTCACCGGAACCGGCATCGCCGCCAGCGCCGCGTAGAACTTCTGCCGGACCTGGTCGATGTACCGCAGCTCCTCGTCTGGCGGGGCCTCCTGGCCGCGTGCGACGTAGCCGTAACGTTGCGTGGGGCCGACCACAACGAGGCCGCGTCGGCCGTATTCCGCCTCAATCTTGACGAGCGCCGGGATCTGCGCCTTGCAGTCGGGGCACCAGTGCGCCCAGAAGAACAGCAGCACCGGCCGGCCCTTGAGGGCGGAAAGCGGCAGGGGTTGGGGCCCCAGCCATTGTCCGACTTCGAGAGGCGGTGCAGGCTTGCCCTCCAGTGTCAGCAGGTTCAGGTTCTTCTGGATGCGGGTACGGATCGAAGTGTCCCACCAGGTTTCGAGCTCGCCCGCGAGGAAGCTGACCGCCCGCTCGCGCTCGCCCCGTTCGGCGAGCACGCTGGCCTGCACCTCGATGGAAGCGCCGAGGGCCAGCGGCAGATGCCGTTCGGCGTCCAGCTTGCGCCGCTTCAACAGTTCGAGGGCCAGCTTGCGGGTCTCGGAGGCATAGCTCTCGGCCTGGTCGAGCTGCCTGGCGGCCAGGGCGCCGCGCGCCAGCCGGGAGAGCGCTTCGATCCTCTCCGGCGTAACGCGGTCCTGCCCGCGGACCGCGGGGACCAGCAGCAGGACGGCCAGGGAGTATTCGAGCGCCCTCATGAGTTCAGCTTGAGGGTCTTGAGGTACTCCCGAAACGGCGCGCCGAGATCGTCGCGGCGCAACGCGAATTCGACCGTGGCGATCAGGAAGCCGAGCTTGTCGCCGGCATCATAGCGCGTGCCTTCGAAGCGGTAGCCATAGATCGGACGGTTGCGCAGGAGGTGCCGCAGACCGTCGGTCAACTGGATCTCGCCCATCGAGCCGGGCTCGATCGCCTCGAGCGACGCGAAGATCTCGGAAGTCAGCACGTATCGCCCGATGATGGCCAGGTTGGAGGGCGCCTCCTCCCGCTTGGGCTTTTCCACCAGGTTGCGGATGCGGTACAGGCGGTCCCGGCAGCCATTGTGCGCCACCGCCTCGGCATCCACCACGCCGTAGGCGGAAATATGGTCGGGCGGCACCTCCATCAAGGCCAGCACCGGGGCGCCGAAGAACTCGTAGACGTCGAGGAGTTGCCGCAGGCAGGGGATGTCGGAGTGGATGACGTCGTCGGAGAGAACCACGGCGAACGGCTCGCTGCCAACGATGGCGCGCGCGCGCAGGACGGCGTGGCCGAGGCCGAGGGCTTCCCTCTGCCGGACGTAGGCCACGTCGATCATGTCCGAGATGTCGCGTACGGCGCTCAGCAGGTCCCGCCGATTGCGCGTCTCCAGCAGGTGCTCCAGCTCGAAGCTCACGTCGAAGTGATCTTCGATGGCGGTCTTGCCCCGGCCCGTGACAATCACGATGTTCTGGATGCCGGAGTGGATGGCTTCCTCGACGCCATACTGGATCAACGGCTTGTCCACCAGCGGAAGCATCTCCTTCGGTTGGGCTTTGGTGGCGGGCAGAAAGCGCGTCCCCAATCCGGCGGCGGGGAATACCGCTTTGCGCACTTTGGGAATCATGACCACATTGTAGCCTTGGCGGTTGCGCTATGCTGGAACCAAGAATACGGAGGAGCCTTATGGCCTATGTAATCGCGGAGCCCTGCATCGGGACCAAGGATACGGCCTGTGTGGACGCCTGCCCGGTGGACTGCATCCATCCCAAGAAGGACGAGGCCGATTTCGCTGCCGCCAAGATGCTCTACATCGATCCGGTGGAGTGCATCGACTGCGGCGCCTGCGTCCCGGTATGCCCGGTATCGGCGATCTTCGCGTTGGACGACCTGCCCGAGAAGTGGGCCGATTTCGCCCAGGAGAATGCGTCCTACTTCGGGCGATGACGCCGGGCTGAAACTTCTAAGGTCTTCGCACTCAGCAGAATAGCCGTTGCCAGGAGGGTCTTCTCGCCGGGCTGTTCCGTAAGATGCCAGTGAGGAGATCCTATGAACGTAACCGCGATGGGACGGGTGAACGTTGCCACGCCCGGAACCCTGGTTCCCCTTTCTGCCGATCCGACACTGCGGGTGGCGAGACTAGCCATTCAGAGCATTCCGGCGCTCACCGGCAAGGGATACATCGGCTGCTCCGACATGGTTCGGGCCAGCCTGGTGGGCGTGATCAGGATCCTGTGGCCGAATGCCAGCGGCGGAATCGCCGACTCGCTTGTGCTGGAATCCCAGTCCGGAACGAACAACATCCCCCTGTCGGAATACTACATCGACATGGATGTGGCAGGCGAAGGGCTGCTGGTTTCCTACTGGACGGCCTGATCAGGGCAGGCGATAGGTGGCCGTCGCGGTGTCGGTTTCCCACATCTTCACTTCAGCGAGGCGGATGGGGTTTTCCGGGGAGAGGCCGGCCAGGCCCTGGGTCATTTCCTGGTAGAAGTAACGCGCCATGTTCTCGGCTGAGGGGTTGAGCCTGTCGAAAGGCGGGACGTCGTTGAGAAAGGTGTGGTCGAGCCGTTCGACGATGGTGCGAAGGATGCGCTTCAGTTCCATGAAATCCACCAGCAGTCCGGTGGAGTCGAGCTGCTCGCCCTGGATGGTGACGCGCACGCGGTAGTTGTGACCGTGCACGTTCTCGCACTTGCCGCGATAGCCGCGCAGGGCGTGACCGGCGGCGAAGGTCTCTTCCACGCAGACTTCAAACATCGAAAAACTTCTCCACGTCTTCGGCGCTGGTGGTAAAGCCGTAATCGGGCAGGCTGTCGAAGAAGACCTGGCCGTAGCGCTGCTTCGAGATGCGGTGGTCCAGCAGCGCCAGGACGCCGCGGTCCGAGCGGCTGCGGATCAGGCGCCCGAAACCCTGCTTGAGGGCCAGGGCGGCCTGCGGGATCTGGTACTCGTAGAACGGATTCCCGCCCTCTTCGCGGATGGCGCGGATTCTGGCCTCCACCACCGGGTCGTTGGGAACCGCGAACGGCAACTTATCTATGATAACGCAGCTCAGTTGCTCGCCCGGCACGTCGACGCCCTGCCAGAACGAGGCGGTGGCGAACAGCACGCAGTGGGGCGTCCGGCGGAACTCCTCGAGCAGGGCGGTGCGCGGCCCGGTTCCCTGGAGCAGGGTGGGGTACTCCAGCTCGAAGGAGACGCGGTCGTAGACGGCGCGCATCTGCTGGTAGCTGGTGAAGAGCACGAAGGCGCGGCCCCGGCTCAGTTTCAGGATGCGCACAATTTCATCGGCGGCCATCGGGACGAACTCGGGAGTCCGTGGGTCGGGCAGGTGCTGGGGGACATACAGCAGCGCCTGGCGGGCGAAATCGAAGTGGCCCGGTACCAGCAGCGTGCGTGCGCCGTCCAGCCCCAGTCGTCTGCGCGCGTACTCGAAGTTGCCCGCCACGGCTAGCGTGGCGGAGGTCAGCACCACCGTATCCACCTTGCCGAAGAGTTTTTCGGCGAGAATGCCGGAAACCTCGATGGGGGTCGCCTGGAGGAAGCACCCGCGGCCGCGGCGCTCGATCCAGTAGACGAAGCGGCGATCGTTGCCGGCCATCCAGAACTCGAGCGCTTTCCCCACCTCGACCAGGCGGCGCAGCAGCGGCAGCACCTCTTCCGGCGCATCCTTGATGAGCTCGAGATGCGCGCCGATCAGCTCCAGGCCGTGCAATACGTCGCTGTACTGCTCTTCGTACTGCTCGAGGAACGCCTGGTGCTCTCGGAAACCGACTCGTCCCTCGGCGGCGGAGAACAGCGCGAAGAAGCGCATCGCGACATCGCCCACCGCGACCAGGACGCGGTCGAGCTCCTGGGATCCGAAGTTCTTCCGCCGGGCCACGGCGGCGATATCGCGCTGCAGCTCCTGGAACTGGTAGTTGCTGACCGAGACGCCGAAGTACTGGCCGGCGACGTCCTCGATCTCGTGCGCCTCGTCGAGAATGGCGGCCGTGTACTCGGGAATGATGCCGCCGTAGTCCTGGTCCTTCACCGCCAGGTCGGCGAACAACAGGTGGTGATTGACGATGATGATGTCGCTGGAGAAGGCGAGCTGGTGCATCAGGGTGAGGAAGCAGCGCTCGAACTGGAGGCACTTCTGGCCGGTGCACAGATCGCGGCGCGCATCCACTTTCGCCCAGGCGGCGGTGGTTTCGGGCAGCGTCTTGATCTCGGCGCGGTCGCCGGTGGCGGTGGTTTTCTCCCAGTCGCGGATGATCTCGAAATCGGCCACCTCCTCGAGCCCTTCGAGCACCGGCTCCTTCTCGGCGTCGTAGATCTTCTGGCGGCAGGCGTAGTTGTTGCGGCCCTTCATGTAGCAGACGCGGACCTGGCGGCCGAGATACTGCTGGAGGAACGGGATGTCCTTGAAGAGAAGCTGCTCCTGGAGGTTCTTGGTGGCGGTGGAGATCACGATGCGCTTGCCGGAAAGCAGCGCCGGGACCAGGTAGGCGAGCGTCTTGCCGGTCCCGGTGCCGGCTTCGACCAGGAGGTGGCGCCGGTCGGCGAGCGCGGCTTCCACCGCCTCGGCCATCTCGAGCTGGCCGGAGCGGAACTCGTAGCTGGGGTGGTACTGCGCCAGCAGGCCGCCGCGCGCAAAGAACTGCCGCACCGTGAGTTCCCTGGTTTCCGAGGCCATCTCCCTGAACTTCAGTATAGACGGGGGCTGGAGCAAGCCGAGCGAAGGAGGGCGGGGTGTCCGGTTCCCGGATTGGGTTTGAACGGACGGGGGTGGTATCCGGGCCGGCGTGCGGCGGCCGCGCCCCTGTCAAGCCCAAAGACCCGGTCACCGAAGCGCCGCTTTTGGGGGCGCCGGCAGGATGGTGTATACTATGGCTCGCGCCCAGAGGTGGTAAAGGAAATTCTGGATAGAGTCGGGCGGGAAGATAATCGGTGCTGTGCGGGCGGAGCGAGAGCTTTTCTGACCTCTTCCTCGATGGTGCATGATTATGGTTTCTCACAGGATCTATCGTGTCCAGCCCAAGGTGCTTCGGGAGTGCTTCGAGGACGAGGTGGTCATCATCAACCTCGAAAACGGCAACTACTACAGCCTCAACGGCACGGGGGGTGAAATCTGGAGAGAACTGGAGTCAGGCGGTTCCACGGAAGCTGTTGCCGCGGCTCTGGTCGCGCGCTATGAATCGCCGGAGACCACCATCCGGGAAGGAGTGGAGTCCTTCATCCGAGAGTTAGAGGAGCAAGGGCTCGTCACAGGGACGGAGTCAGTGGCCGGCGATGCCCCGGCGATCCAGCCGCCGGTGGAGAGCAAAGCGGCGTTCGAGCTACCGGAACTGGCTGTCTTCTCCGACATGCAGGATCTGTTGTTGCTGGATCCGATTCACGACGTCGATGAAAGCGGGTGGCCTGTTCGCCCCGCCGACGGGAGCTAGGCGGTGACCACCACCTCCCACACGCCCATTGCGCCGGAGGACTTCTTCTCTGAGACGATCGAGCGATTCGAGTGCGCGGCGCGGCGAGTGGGGCTCCACGAGCGCTGGTACTCGATCGCTGGCGCGCCGCTCCGGCTTCGTTTCGCCGGAGAATCGCTGCTCCCGCTGATGACGCCGGCCATGGCGCACCTGGCCATCGAGCCGCAGAAGGAAGCCGCCCTGACGGTATCGTTCTTCGACACGGAATCGACCGGGACGCCCATGCTGCGACCGCGGTGGGGGCTGGACTCCTACGGTGCTAAGGGCGAGATCACCGGCTACAACACGGACCGGGTGCGCACGACGTATCAACCCGGAGACGACATTCTGCGGATGATCGACCGGCAGCGCCGGCAGGCCGTGTACTGGACCCCGACCTTCCGGCTGGTCCGATGGTGGGAGGTGAGTTTCCCGTTGCGCACGATCCTGCATTGGTGGTGCATCGGGCAGCCGCTCCAGACGGTTCACGCGGGCGCGGTCGGCACGGCGACCGGTGGCGGGGTGCTGATCGCGGGCCGGAGCGGGTCGGGCAAGTCGACCGCGACACTGGCCTGCCTTTTCGACGGCCTGCTCTACGCGGGTGACGATTACGTGCTCGTGCGCTGCGCACCGGTCCCCTGGGTCTATTCGCTGTACAGCACTGCGAAAGTCGAACCCGGCAACTTGGAACTGCTGCCGGGACTCCGGCCCTTTTTGCACAACCCCGGGCATTTGGAGACGCAGAAAGCGATGGTTTTTCTCCACCGGAGCCACCCGGAAAGCCTGACTTCCGGATTGCCGCTGAAGGCCATCTTCCTGCCTCGCGTGACGGGCCGTCGCGAGACCTCGCTTCGCCCGGCGGCGCCGGCCCAGGCGCTGCTCACACTGGCGCCCACGACCTTGAACCATCTTCCGGGCGCAGGCGATGAGGCATTTCGGAAGATGAGCAGCCTGGTAAGGCAGGTGCCCTGCTACCATCTGGAGGCGGGGACGGACTTGCCCCAGATTCCCCGCCTGGTGCGGGAATACTTGGATGGGCCGGCATGACACGTGGGCCGCTCATCAGTGTGGTGGTGCCAGCGTACAACGCGGCCGGGTTTCTGCCGGAAGCATTCGCGTCGGTTTGTGCGCAGGAGTACCAGCCGTTGGAGATCTTCGTGGTGGATGACGGCTCCACCGACAACACGGCGGAAGTGGTTCGCAGCATGGGACTGGACATCCGCTATCTACGTCAGAACAACGCCGGGCCCGCTGCCGCGCGGAACCACGCCCTGCGGCTGGCCTCTGGCGAGTTCGTCGCGTTTCTGGATGCCGACGACCAGTGGCCGGCGGGCAAGCTGGAGCTTCAACTGGCTCGTTTCAGCCGCGACCCGGCACTCGAGGTGGTCTGCGGCCGGATCCAATACCTGTCGCTGGAGGGCGCCGAAGAGATGAACCTCCGCTTTGAGGGTCCGGAACGGACTTTGAGCCACATCAATCTTGGCTGCGGCTTGTTTCGCCGCAGTGTGTTCGACAAGGTCGGGCCGTTCGACGAAACTCTGCGATTCTCCGAAGATCACGACTGGTTCCTCCGCGCGCGCGAGTTGGGGGTGAATCTGGTCATCCTGCGTGCGGTGACATTGCTGTACCGGCTGCACGCCACCAACATGACCCGCGGCCGAAAAGCGGACGATTTTCAGCTTACGGAGGTGTTCCGCCGTTCGATTTTGCGGCGACGCCAAGCGGGATTGCCAGCCAACCTGAAACCCTGGTCCGCCTATGACGATACCGACCCTGCCTGAACCGCTTCCGCTGGTGAGCGTGATCATCCCGGTCTACAACGGCAGTCGCTTTCTGGGGGATGCGTTGCGGAGCGTGGTGAGGCAGGAATACCCGGCGCTGGAGATCATAGTCGTGGATGACGGGTCCACGGACGGATCCGCCCAAATCGCCACGGCGTTTGCCGGCGTCCGTTGCTGGTCGCAGCCGAATCAGGGACCGGGGGCAGCGCGCAACGCGGGGATCGAGCAGGCGAGGGGGGAGATCATCGCCCTTCTCGATCAGGACGACGAGTGGGCTTCGGGCAAACTGCGAGCCCAGGTCGCCGCACTGGTCGCCGACCCGGGTCTCGACCTCAGCCTTTCGCACACCCGAACCTTCCTGGAGCCCGGGATGAACCGCCCCTCGTGGCTGACCGAGGATCAGCTCCGGATGACGAAGGGATTCTTCCCGGGGAGCATGGCGATCCGGCGTGAGGTGTTCGCGCGCATCGGGCTTTTCAATCCGGCCTACCGCTATGGGAGCGACAGCGACTGGTTCTTCCGCGCGCGTGACGCCGGCCTGCGTTTCGCCTACGCCGAGGGCGCGTGGCTGCTGCGGCGCATCCACTCGGAGAACCAGTCGTATCACGTCCGGCAACTTCAGAAGGAGCTGCTGGAGATCACGCGCCAGTCGCTCCGGCGAAAGCGCGGCCAGGGAGGCGCTTCATGAATGAACCACGGCCGCTGGTGAGCGTGCTCATGCCGGCCTACAACGCGGCGGACTACATTGGGGAAGCGATCGAAAGCGTGCTGCACCAGACCTGGCAGCCGGTGGAGCTCATCGTGGTGAACGACGGCTCGACGGATGGGACCGCCGGCGTGGCTCGCCGGTACGTGCCGCCGCTTCGCCTGTTCGACCAGCGCCACGCCGGCCCTGGCGCGAGCCGAAACCGCGCACTGGAAGAGGCCCGCGGAGAGTACCTCGCGATGCTGGACAGTGACGACTACTGGCCTCCGGAGAAACTCGAGCGGCAGATGGCCGTATTGGCGTCCCAGCCGGAGGTGGATTTCGTGTTTGGCGCCGTCAGCCAGTTCGTGAGTCCGGAACTCACTACGGACGAAGAGGAGCGGAGGCATCCCTCGGCTTGGTATCGACCGGGCCGTAGTCCCGGCACATGCCTGGGACGCAGGGCCGCGTTTGCGCGCGTCGGCCCCTTCCGTGCGGACCTGAAGGTGGGGGAGTTTGTGGACTGGTGGGCGCGCGCGACCGAGTTGGGAGTGCGGTCCGTGGTGCTTCCGGAGGTGATGTTGCACCGCCGGGTGCACCGCAACAACACGGTCACGCGGCAGCGGGCGGCGCAGTCGGACTACGTGCGGGTCGTTCACGCGGCGCTGGCGCGGCGGAGAGCGAAGGGCGTCGTCGCCCCGGAAGCCCCGGCGCGGGATAAGGCGGAGGGCGATTGAACCGGGCGGCATGGCGATACTACATCTCGCGGTACCGACCGCACCGAGGTGCGCTCACACTGGTGGCGGCGGTCGCCCTGCTACAGTTCCTGCTGGTGTTGCCGACCGTCCTCATCGTCCGCCATGTGTTCGATGTGACACTCCCCGCGGGCGACCTGCGATCGCTGGCGTGGCTGGCGGCGGCAATGTTCGCGCTCAACCTGTCCACCGGCGCGGTAACGCTCTGGATCCGCCACATGACGCTGCGCGTGACCAAGATCGTGATCCGCGATATCCGCGACAACCTGCTGGAGTCTCTGTACGCGTTTTCACGCGCCTACTACGACCAGAGCGACCGCGGCCGCCTGCACTCCACGATCGTGCAGGACACCGAGCGGTTGGACGTCATGAGCAATGCGCTGGTCGCCCAGGTGTTGCCCTCGCTGATGGTGACGGCGGCGCTGGGCACGTCGCTGTTGGTGATGAACTGGAGATTGTTCGTCATCCTGGCGACCGTCGGCCCTGTGCTGTACGCCGTGAAACGCCTCGTTGGGCGCGCGGTCCAAAGGCGAGCGAGGCTCTTCCGCGAGGCTTTCGAAGCGTTCAGCCGCGGCGTGCTGTTTGTGCTCGAGATGATCGACCTGTCACGGATTCAGGGAGCCGAGCGAGCCGAACTCGGCCGCCAGCGCCGGCGCCTGGAGACCCTGCGCGTCGCCAGCGGGTCGATGGCTTGGCTCGACACGGCGTACAACCTGATGCAGTCCAATCTCGGGGTCGTGGCCTCTCTGCTGGTGCTGTTATTCGGCGGTTATTCCGTGACGGCGGGCCGGATGACCCTTGGATCGCTGCTGGCGTTCTACGTCACGCTGAACTTGATGAGCCCTTACGTCAGCCAGATTCTTGCCGCGATTCCGCAGGTCCTGGTGGGCAACGAATCGCTGGTCGTGGTGCATGGCCTGCTGAGGGTCTCGGGCGGCGCGTCATACAGCGGCACCCAGGCCTTTCCCTTCGCGGGGGAGATTCGATTCCAGGACGTGACCTTCGGTTACGGAGAGACTCTGATACTCGACCGGGCGGATGCTGAGGTCGCCTCCGGCGCGCGTGTCGCGATCATGGGGGCGAACGGCTCCGGCAAGAGCACGATCGCGCATCTGATCTGCGGGTTCTACAAGCCCTGGTCGGGACGACTGCTGGCGGACGGCCGTCCCTACGACGATTTGGACATTTGGGCGCTGCGGCGCCGGATCGGCGTGGTAATGCAGAATCCGCTGTTCTTCCGCGGCTCGATCCTGGAGAACATCACCTACGGCAATGAGGAAGCCCCGACTGAGGAGGTGGTGGCAGCCGCGCGTTTGGCGACGGCCGACGAGTTCATCGCCGCCTTGCCCGAGGGATACGCCACGCAGATGGGCGACGACGGGGTGCGCCTGTCGGGCGGCCAGCGCCAGCGGATCGCCATCGCGCGGGCACTGTTGCGCCGTCCGCGCCTGTTGATTCTGGACGAACCGACCAATCACCTGGACGGCCCGGCCGTGGACCGGCTGATGCGCAACCTGGACACCCTGCCAGACCGGCCTACCATCGTGCTGATCAGTCACCACCTGGAAGTCCTCCGCCACTGCGACACCGTCTACCGCGTGGAGAGTAAGGCCGTGCGCAGGGAGCACGGGCCGGTACCCACCGATGCGGAGGCCGCGCCGCTCCCCCGTGAGACGGCTGCGCCATGAAGCCCGCCCCCACTTCACTCGAAGGCGGCATTTTCCGCAAGGCGGTTGTTGGCGGCTGTTGGCCGACCGGCGACCAGCGGCTGCTTCTCCATGCCGCTCTGGCGCGCGGTCCGGCCGCGATCGAGGCGCTCGGAAAGTGGGAGCGGCTCGGCGGCTTCGACACCACCGATGAGAGTTCTTTCCGGCTTTTGCCGCTGGTGTACCGAAACCTTCGCGATCAGCGTCTGGAGCACCCGCGGATGCGGTTGCTGCGTGGGATTCACCGGCAAGCGTGGTATCGGAACCAACTGCTGCTGCAAGAGGTGTGCCCCCTGCTCCGGTCGATGCACGAGGCTGGCTTTCGGACGCTTCTGGTCAAGGGGCTCCCCCTGGCGAAACTCTACTACCGCGACCTGGGAGCACGGCCGATGCGGGATCTGGATGTCGTCGTTCCTTCCGAGGAGGGGCCGCGAGCACTCGATTTTCTGAAGTCTCTCGGCTGGAAGGCGAAAACATGGCACCCCGCCAAGCCGGCGCCCTACTACTTCCGCTTCCGCCATTCCGTGAGCTTCATTCGGGACACCGAGCGGGAACTCGACTTGCACTGGCACGTTCTGTTCGATTGTCGCTGCCGGGAAGCAGATGCGGAGTTCTGGAGCGCGGCGGTGCCGCTGAGCCTGGACGGCATCGAGACACGGACGCTTTGCCCGACCGATCATCTCCTCCACGTCTGCGCGCACGGCATCGCCTGGAATGAACTCCCGCCGATTCGTTGGATTGCCGACAGCATGGAACTGCTGCGGCGGCCAGAGACCATTCGCTGGGACCGGCTGCTCGAACATGCGCGCCGATTCCGTCTCTCGCTGGGGTTGCGGAGCGCTTTCCGCCTGCTCGTTGACGAGTATGACGCGCCGATTCCAGTTGCGGTGCTGGAATCGCTCGAGCGGCTGCCCTCCACCTACGGGGAGCGGTGCAACTACCAGGCGGTCACCAACCCGCTCGTATTGCAGCCGATCATAGCTCGCCTCGCCGGACTCTACGACTGTTGGTCGCGAGGATTCTCGAGCGGCGGCTTGCTCACGCGCCTGGTGTCGTTCCCGCGTTTTCTCCAGTGTCACTGGCGACTCGACCACGCGTCCTTGCTGCCGGTGTATCTCACCAAGTGGGGCAAGCGGCGCGCCGCGGTGCGCTGGAGCTCCCGGGACAGTGCTGCCCGTCGCTAATCGACGATGGGCTGCGGCGTGTAGACGATGCCGTGGCTGTCGGCGAGCGCGGATTCCACCGTTTCGGCCATCTCGAGCTGGCCGGAGTGGAACTCGTAGCTGGGGTGACACTGCGCCAGCAGGCCGCCGCGCGAGAAGAACTGCCGCACCGTGAGTTCCCTGGTTTCCGAGGACATCTCCCTGAACTTCAGTATAGACCGAAGTTCCTGAGCCTGCCGTAGCATTACTCCCGTCGTTGGAGCAAGTTGGCCTGCAATTCGAGTTCCATGTGTAGCCACTAAAATGGTCTCGCCAGACCTTGCAATCTGAATGCGCA
>Ga0187866_1001922_pt1 | contig 18178 bp, 10 predicted proteins | sample June2016WEW_11_1_3_FD_133013 | JGI IMG/M metagenome (GOLD analysis project Ga0187866, IMG submission 133013) | Peatland microbial communities from SPRUCE experiment site at the Marcell Experimental Forest, Minnesota, USA - June2016WEW_11_150 | ecosystem: Environmental > Terrestrial > Soil >...
AACCAACTGCTCGGCCTCCGCTCGGTTCCGGCGGTGCCGCACCCTTGCCACCTGCTCTTCGCTCATCCTCCCACTTCAACACCAACTCCACTCCGGGAACAGATGGGTTGCTCTGACGCTTACTCTGAAACATGGCGTCGGAAAGCCCGCACCCGAGGTTGATCGAAGCTGAACTGCCATATTTTCAATGGGTTTCACCCCTGCCCCGCGCCGCTTGGACGAGAGAACATGAGAACCGCACCCCGAGAATCCCACCCTGGCAGGGCCCGCACGGGTCCAGGCGAGGGAAAATGGGGAACGTCCTTGGCGCGACGAGGCGAATCCGTGTGGTCTCAGGATAGAGATCGCCGCAAAGGCGAGAGATCGTCTTACTGTAGACCCGCAAGCATTTGGATATCCCTCGTCAACCTGGCAGTCGATGTCGTTAACGGCTACCGCTGCGTGCCGGCAATATCCGTTCTGATCTTGAACAACGTCTTGCCAGCCGTCACATACAGCGTTTTCATATCCGGCCCTCCGAAGGCACAGTTCGTGATCGTGTCCTCGGGAATCGGGATGAAGCGCAGCAACTTGCCGTTCGGCGAAAAAACATAAACGCCGCATTTGGTGTCGAGCGTCTCGCTACTGCCCCGCCTGACGTGCAGGCCAGCGGCGGCGTAAAGGTTCCCTTTCGTGTCGATCGCCAAGCCGTCCGCACTACGGCCAGGGTCGAAGTTGTGGAACACGCGCATGTTCCGCACGGAGCCGTCCGGCTCCAGATCGTAGGCCCGAATCATGCGGGCACCTCCTTCCACCCTATTGCTCTCGACGAGGTACAGGGTCCGGTCGTCGGGCGAGATCACGATCCCGTTTGGCGCCTCAACCTCCGTCCCGGAGAGAATGCGCGAGAGCTTGCCGTCAGGGTCGATGCGGTAAACGGCACTGTGTCCAACCGCGCCCCGGTCGGTGAAGTAGATCCGGCCCTTGCCGTCGATCGTGACGTCGTTCGGACGACTGAGCGGTCTGCCTTCATATCGCTCCGCCAGGATCTCGATTCGTCCGGTCCGCATGTCAGTTCGGGTAACGCGGGGCTGCCGACGCTGTTCGTTGCTGCCCTCGCAGGCAATCAGCCTCCACTGGTCATCAAAGATCAGTCCGTTGGCGGAGTTGCTGTTTTCACGGAACGTTGAGAGCACTCCGTCCGGGGAGAGCTTCATGATGCGCTGCCCGATTATCTCACTGAAGAAAACGTTTCCCTGCGCATCGACCGTCGGACCCTCGGTGAATGCGACTGTCGTCGCCACCTCGACCTCGAAATCGCCGGCGGCGGCCAGCACCCCGACGGAGAAAAGAAACAGAATGACTGTTGTTGGCATAGGCATCAGTACATAATCCGCAGCACGGCCCACGTGCGCAGTTCCGGCACCACCATCCGCAGGTCACGGCCGAACAGTTTCACCGTGAGCGACTGCGCCGGAAGGCCAGGCGCAAGGAGTTCGACGCGGGAGATCGGCCCCCAGAAGCGTCGCTGGAGCAGACGCACCCCACACTGTTCCACCGGCACGGCCCTGCTGAACTCGTCGAAGTTCTGGTTCACTAGGTGGACGGCGACGAATTTCCCTGCGCCGGGCTTGGCCCGAACCGTTGCCACCACATTCTGCGCCTCCACTCCCAAGACAGAGATTCGCCGCAGCAGTTCCGGCTTCAGTTCGCCGGGCCATATGCGGGCGTTCGGAAAGCGAACCTTCAGGTCGGTCGCGTCTGTCAGATTGATCAAGGTTTGGAGCCGTTCCGACCACAGCGGGCTGATGTATGGATCGAAGTAACCGCGCCCGAGCAGCAGCAGCACAAAAGGCACGTTGCCTTCGGCCAAAGCCTGCACGAGAGGGCGGAAGCGCTTGTCTTCAGGCTTAGAGGTATCCACTGCAATCCCGACCGTGACGACCGTTTCGCACGCATCAAACAGTTCGGCGTTGCCGCGGACGAAACCGAACAGATCGGCGTAATCGGCGGCCTTGCCGAAATGCCTCGGCAGATCGCTGGTTTGCATCCAGATGTCGTACGGCGCGAGGCAGAGTTGCCCGAGCGCGCACTGGAGCGCAATCTCCGACCGGGTCCGGTCAACCTTGTATGGGAAGGGGGATAAGATGGAAACCCGGTGCAGGGCCTCCGCGATCTTCGCGTTAACGAACATGCCGACGAGCGTTTCATCGCCGGCTTCCCCCACAAAGTAGTCCGGAAGATCGCCCGCCATGAGCCCCTTGCTCTGTTGGAACGACGAACCGAAGTGGGCGTTCACCGAAAGCGCGGGCCTCCGCCCGCCCGCTGGCGCGTTGGCCGCCAATACAGCCTTGAGCGCCACGAGCCCATCGCGCACGGAGGCGTGCTGGAATCGCACATAGGCTTGTTGAAGAGGGTCGCTTGCGTTCTGCCCGTAATACGTCAAGTATTCCTGCGCGTTGGTTACCCGCCGCTGTGTTTTCAGAAATTGCCGGTAGTCGAATTGGTCCGGATTGCCGGCTCCCCAGCGCTCCAGATCGGCAGCGGCGTGGTTGGCCTTCAGGTACGCGCGGAATTTCTGCATGCAGAACTCGCACAAGCATCCGCCGTCGCTGGAAAGCACGCTGATGTTCGAAGCCCAGTCGTCATACTGCACCCCGACGACGCCCACCTTAACCAGTTGAGTGATTCTTTCCGCCAGACTCGCGCGGAAGTGCGCGTTGTTCACGCACGAGGCGCCGGGTGGCAGCCCGTCGGATTGCGTCCAGGAGACCATCCAGCGGAACGCCAATAAGCGGCCCTCGAAATCACGGGCCGACGCCACCCGGTCCTTCGAGTTGTCGCTTGCGCCGACCTTGGAGCAGAACGCAATGCCGGCATCCTTCACTTGCCGGATATGGTCGGGGGTGGCTTCGCGGCTGGAACACCATTCCAACCGCGTCGCCCTGAACGCGGCCAAATCACGCATGGTGTCGTTGGGGTCGCTCGCGTCTCGGGGATGCCACCTGCGCGAGGACATCGCCACGTCGGATCTCGCGGGCAGCAGAACCCCGCTGTCTCGCTCGACGGGCAGAATGCATAGCTCAAACGGCAGCCCGCCCACGCCTGCCAGCGCGTGCGCACCGCTTTCCAGCAGCCCGCGCAGGCCATCGGCGCTCGGCGCATGGTCATACACCGAGAGATTATCGATGTAGCCGAAAAAAGGGTCGCGCCCCCCGGCGCTTCCAATCTCCATAATCTGCGTTTTCGGCGCCGATGGGCCGAAGGTTTCGGGTACCACCCGGAAGCCGCCGGTCGCCAGCGACGACTCGTCACCCACCTGTCGGAACGCAAACTCGAGCCGCTGCCGTCCGCGGTCGAATGCGATGGCAATCTGATACCACGAGTCCGGAGCCGTCAATCGCGTTATGATCGAACCCTGCGATTTCGTGGCCGAATAGTAAGTGGCCACTGAAAGCGTGCCGTTGCCGCTCAACCGGATCTGCCAGCGTCCCATGCCGCTCAAAATGGTCATGCCATGGTCCAGGCTCTGCGGGTTAAAAGAGACCGCGGCGGAGAAGGAATCGACCGCGGCCAGCCGCGCGTCTTCATAGATCAGCCGGCCGCCCCCGGCCTGCGCCCACTCGCCGGTCAGGTCCGCGGCTCCCCGTCCCTCCCTTGCGAGCAAAACGCCGTTGCCCGCCGCGGGGCCCTCCAGAACAATGGCGCCGCCCCACTCGCCGTCGTTTGCGAGAGTGTTGTCGAAGCTGAAATGGATTACAGGACGGCGTCCCGCGGCGCCGAGGGCGGTTGCCGCGCCAGTGCCCAACGCCAGGAAACCGCGCCGGGTGGTTATCAGACATCGCGTCACAGTCTTATGCTCCGCTCATATGGATTTCAGCGCCTACCAACGTCGCTCCCGCAATCACGGCCTTGGACTGGTCCGTGATGATGCCGGTAACGCCCGATGTCGTCCGGGCGGCGGCAAGCGCAATAACAACGAGGCATACTGCACGTGCCCCAGAACGTGTGATCGACGTAAGCACTCCTATTGAATTGTTTCCAGAACGACAGAAACCAGAGTCAAACCGTATTTCTTCGGACCCTCGATCGATTCCGGCTTAAGCGAAAGCTGGTAGGCGCCTGGGCGGCCGATCGTGACGCGACCCAGGTTCGATCTCACGTAAGGCCAGTAAGGCGCGGTCGGGTCTTCAACCATTACATCCCGCGCGATGACGCCGCGGAGGGTATTGCCAGCTACGTTGACGGCTACCCGATGACCACCCTCCCAGCGGCCTCCATACTTCTGCTCGGACGTAATGGCGGCCACTTGAAACGTTCCGGGCTTCGAAACCTGGAACTCCCAGTCGAGCCACTCATCCGTACTGATCCACTGATCCATTACGCCCCGCTTATCCAGCCTGAACTGCCCGCCGGACTCCGAGTGCATCCGGCCCAAATAGGCGGGAAGCGTGACCTTGCCGTCTGGTTGCTGCTGGAGAGTGCTGATTACTTGCGCCCTGCCGCCGAGCTCGAGCACGACGACCGAGTCGTTCACATCTGGCGCGCTTGCCGGGGTCCGGATGCTAAGTTCGTAGTGGCCGATGGCAGCGTTCGCGCTTTGTTTGAAAGGCAGCGGCTTGCGCGCAGGATCCGCCAGCAGGTAAGCGCGACTCACCTTGCTCTTCAATCCGTACATCACAAGTTCCTGCTTCGGCCATTCAAACACGTGGAGGTAGAGCTCCCGAGGGCGACTTGTGATCACACCCCACGGCAATTCGTATGAGAACGGGCCAGCCGAACTGCCGTAGATTGACTCGCCGTTCATCTTCATCCACTGTCCTACTGCGGCGAGCCTGTCCACGCTGGGATGCGGAATGACACCCTCCGCTGTCGGCCCCACATTCAACAGATAGTTGCCGCCCCGGCCGGCAACGCGCGCCATCTGCCGGATCAGCATGGTGGAACTTTTCCAGTTCTGATCGTCCTTCTTGAAACCCCACGTGTTGTTCAGGGTGACGGGCGTTTCCCAATCGCGCGCCACCTTGCCGATATTGACTTGGTTGTCGCCCGCCTCATAATAATCGCCGGCATCGTTGTGGATGCGCCCGCTGACCAGGCAATTCGGCTGCAAGGTGTGCACCAGGTTGGCGATGCTGCGGCTCTGCTCGGGCGTTAGGGAATCGGAAGCGGCGTCGAACCAGAGGATCGCCACGGGACCGTAACCGGTCAGCAGTTCCCGGAGCTGCGGCTTTACTTTCTGCTCCAGGTAGCGGCCGAAATCCTTCTTGCTTTTATCCGGAAAGTCCCAGGTATTGGCTTCGCCGCCCGCATCCGGCTCATGCCAATCCACCGCCTGCGAATAATAAAAGCCCAGCTTAAAACCGGCCTTCTGGCAGGCGGCCGCAAGTTCCTTCAGCGGATCCTTGCGGTACGGCGTGGCGTCCACGATGTTGTACTTGCTGACCTCGGAGCCGTACATGGCAAATCCGTCGTGGTGTTTCGCCGTGATCACCATGTACTTCATGCCGGCGCTCTTGGCGACCGCCACCCACTCATTCGCATTGAACTGCACCGGATTGAATTGGTCAGCCAGCTTCGCATAGTCGGCTACCGGGATCTTCGCCCGGCGCTGAATCCACTCGCCGATACCGGGGATCAGTTTGCCCTTCCACTCCCCGGCGGGCACGGCATAGAGACCCCAATGGATGAACATGCCGAACCGGGCTTCGCGCCACCAGGCCATGCGCTTCTGACGCTGCTCTTCGGCAGAGTCCGCGGCGCCGTGGACCAGTGAACTGCCGGCGATTGTCGCCAGCAGCAGAGCAATTAATCGAATATGTCCCCTTGTATGGCTCATTTGGACGAATATAGTGCCGCGACTTCGTAGTCCACGACACGCGGGATTACGAACTCCACAGTGCGGCGAGTTTGTTTGAACTCCAGGCCTGTCTCAGCGCGGAGCAACTCCGCCTTCGAGATCCGTGCGCCTTCCGGCAATTCGAGTCGAACTCTCTGCGGCCCGATCGGATAGTGCCCCCGCAACCAACCCCAGGTCGCGTTCGGATTGTTGTAGTTGAGCATGTGCACGGCAAATCCCGGTTCCGTCTCCCAGGCGATGACTTCCGCCATGCCTTCCCCGCTTGCAGTCACCGGCGTCTGGTTGCGTAGGACCCAGCGGATCGCGTTCTGAAGCAGAAGACTCACATCCGTGTGCCCGGACCGCCACAGGCTTCTGTCGATGTCACCCGGGAAGTAGACGAGGCGACTGGGTCCTTTCTCCGTCACGACGATTGCCGGTTCATTGGTGCGGGGCGTCTCGGGATAGACTAACTCCGGCGGATGGCCTGGGTACGCCGGCACTACCGTCATGATCGGATCCGAGGAGGCCCGCACGGGGATGCGGTACTCGGCACCCGGCAGCAGCGTCGTGCCCTCGAACCCGCTCAGAATTTCGTGCTTCTTTTCGATGTGACAGTAAAAAGAAGATAGATCGGGACCAAGCGCGCCCTGTCTCTCTCCCGCCCGCCGGATTCCAAACAGGTCGCCCAAGCCAAAGTCAGCCCTCGGTTTTCCGTCCTGGTCAAACAACCCGGTTTCAAACGTGGCGAGAAGCGACCCGCCCGACTCCGCGTACTTGCGCAACTGCGCGGCCTGCTCATCGCTCATCGCTGCCACATTGGGCAGGACCAGCGCCGAGTACTTCCTGAGGGTCTTCGGCCCAAGGTCGTCCTCGTGGACGAAGTCGAACAGGAATCGCCCCTCCAGCAGGGCGACGTACAAACCGTGCAGATATTCCCACGGCTGCGTCTGCGTGGGAGGAGTGTAAAAAGCATTTGTTCGCTGGCTGAGAACCACGCCCAGATTGGCGATCGAACGCCGGTTTACGAAGTGCGCATCGTGCCTGGCGTGCCATTGGAAAAACTTCCGGGCTGTTTCGCGCCAGCGCTTATCTTCCGGATCGCCGCCGAGCCAGGCGCACAGAATTGCGGCGCCGCCGGCCGTGGATTGAGCGAACTGCGTAGTCAGTTCCGCGTCCGATTTGGAAATATGGCGCCATAAGAGCCGCGTGGTGCTGTTTGCCGCAGTCACAATGACGCGCGGCTTGCCCCCCGTCACCGCACGGAGGATCCGGCCCGTTTGCGCAACGTTCCAGATCGGTGCGTCGCCCGTGCGTCCCTGGTGATCCCTGCGCGCCTGATGATCGGCGTTGACGAATGGAACGGCGTCCGCCAGCTTCTTCTGGTTCTGCGAAGCAGCGATGGACCCGTTGGTGTTCATGATGTAAATGTTCTCGGGCCGTTTCTCCTTCGCGATCGAATCGAAAAGCCGGACGATCTCCAGCGTCCGCTTCAGGTAACGCTCCATCAACGCGGGTCCGGATTGTTCGAAGCGCTTGCAGACGGCGCAGTAACACGCCCGCGGCTTCGTTGACGTTGGCCAACTGGGTGTGAAAAAGCCGTCGATGTCGTACCAGGCGTTCAACTCGCGCATGATGGCCGGGATCTGCTCGGTGAAATAGCTGGAGAACACGCAGGTCCAGTAGATCCGGTCGTCGCGAACCGGATCGGCCTTCTTCGCACCCTCACTCCGGCATTGAAATTCGCCCGCCTCATAGCGCACAAACCAGTCGGGACATACTTTCGTCGCACCTCCAAAGGTCGACTTGGGATCCACGCGAGCAATGACACGAATGCCCTTCTTCTTCGCCGCCCTGACGTATTCGCCGAACAAATCTCGCTCACCCAGAAACCGGCTCTTATAGTGCAGCGGAATCTTGGTGGGATAGAAGGCGATCATACCACCGGCGTTGACGAGGAGCGCGTCCACCTTGAGGCTGGCCCAGTAGCCGATCCACTCGTCCACGTCGAAAGTCAGCGGGTCCTTCTCGCTGAAGTTCGAGTGCGCAAACCTGCGCAGCTTCTCATGCCACGCGCCGCCGGACGACCGCGCCTGCGGAGCGCCAAACGCCGCACCGGAAATGAATGCACCTGACGTGACCAGAAATTCCCGTCTTGGAATGTTCATTAAGTGATCCTCTCCCTAGACTCGGCCCGAAGCGTACAATCCCGCGACTTCATAGTCTTCCACCCGCGGGACTACAAACTCGACTGTGCGACCCGTCTGTTTGAACGGCAGGCTGGTCTCGGCGCGCAGCAATTCCACCTTCGAGATGCGAACCCCTTCCGGAACCTGGATGGTGACTTTCTGAGACCCGATCGGATAGTTGCGCAGAAACCATCCATAGGTCATGTTCGGGTTGTTGTAGTTGAGGATGTGAACGGCGTAGCCCGGTTCCGTTTCCCAGGCAAAGACTTCCGTCATCCCTTCTCCCATCACGGTAACCGGCATGTGATTACGGAGTACCCACCGGATCGAGTTCTGCAGCAAACGAAGGACATCCGGGTGCGCGGCGCGCCATGAGGTGCGGTCGACGTCGCCAGGAAAGTGGACCAGCCGGCTGGGCCCTTTCTCGACCATGACGATCGCGGGCTCATCGGTTTGAGGCGTTCTCGGATACACGTACTCCGGCGGGTGGCCAGGGTAAGGGGGAATGACGGTGAGAATCGGAGCGCCGGCAGCCCGAACGGGGACGCGGTACTCGGCGCCCGGCAGCACGCTCGTCCCTTCGAACCCGCTCAGAATCTCGTGCGGCTTCTCGATGCGCGCATAGAAGGAGTGAGAATCCCCGCCGAGGCCGCCCTGCCGCTGTCCCACCCGCTTGATGCCAAACACGTCGCCGAGAGCAAAATCTTCCCTGGGCTTTCCCCGCTTGTCGAACAGGCCGGTTTCGAATGTAGACACGAGCGAGCCGCCTGATGCCACGTACTCGCGCAGTTGACCGGCCTGCTCGTCGCTCATGGTCGCGACATTCGGCAGGATCAGCGCCGAATACTTCTTCAGGGTCTCGGCCCCAAGGTCGTCTTCGTGGACGAAGTCGAAAACGAAGCGGCCCTCCAGCAACGCGTAGTACAGGCCCTGCATATACTCCCAGGGCTGAGTGTCCCTGGGAGGGTTGTAGCTGCCGTTCAGGCTTTGGCTGAAAACAATACCCAGGTTGGCGATCGTCCGCCTGTTCGCAAAATGCTGCTCATGCCTGGCGTGCCATTGGAAGAACTCCCGGGCCGGCTCGCGCCAGCGCAGGTCTTGCGGCTTGCCGCCGATCCACGTGCACTTCAACCCGCAGCCGCCGGCTACCGATTGCGCCCACCAGATCTTCACCTCCGGGGAGTTCTTGGAAACGTCGCGCCACAGAATGCGGGTGGTGCTGTTGGAGCCGGTCGAAACGCACATCGGCTTTCCCTTCATAACGGATTGCATGATGCGGACGGTTTGCGCGCATTGCCAGATCGGTGCGTCGCCCGTCCGGCTCTGGTTGTCCCTGCGAGCCTGATTGTCCGCATTCATGCACCGGGAGACTTCGGCCAGCCTCCTCAGGTTCTGAACCGCATTAATCGAACCCTTCATGGTGACCATGTAGACGTTGTCGGGCTTCTTTTCCCTGGTAATCGAGTCCCAGAGCCGCACCATCTCCACTGACCGGTCGTCGTATCGTCCTCTGTATTCCGATGACTTCGGGTCGCCGATCTTCCGGCAGACCTCGCAGTAGCACACTTGCGGGCTCTTGGTCGGGAAGCCGTTGATGAAGAACCCATCGATGTCGTACATCGAATTCAACTCACGGAGAATGGCCGGAATCTGCTCTGTGTAGTAGGTCGTGAAGACGCAGGTGTCGTAGGTCCAGTCGTCCTGTATCTCCTCGCCCTTCTTCGCGAATTCGTCCCGGGGCTCGGCCTTACCGCTGGAATTGCGCCGAAACCATTCCGGGTGAGCTTTCACGGCGTCGCCGTAGGTGTTTGTGGGGGTCACACGCGCAATTACGCGGAATCCCCTCTTCTTCGCCGCCCTAAGGTAATCACCGAAGAAATCCCGGTCGCCCAGAAACCGGCTCTTCCGGTGGAACGGAATTCTGGTCGGGTAGAACGCCATCATGCCGCCGCCGCTGAGGGTGAGGGCGTTGATCTTCAAACTCGTCCAGAAGTCGAGCCACTCTTCAATATCGGTAATGAGCGGATCCCGCTCGGTGAAATTCGCGTGCCCCTCCCTGCTCACCTCTTCGTACCAGGGCCTGCCGGCAGCACGCCCCAGTTGAGCGCCGAATACTGCGCCTGAAATGATAGAGCCTGAAGTAAGCAGAAATTGGCGCCGCGGAATGTCCATGACTGTTCTCCTTTTCCTTTCAATCCGTCAAAAGTCGATCCGCAATTTCAATTGCAACTGGCGGGAGCCATTGATCTGGAACGGCGTGATCCCGCCGAAGGTTGCGCTGTTGATATTCTGGGACGCCGAGGTTTGCCCGGCGTGCCGGTTGAAGAGGTTATATGCGTCTGCGCCAAAGCTCTTCGACGTGTTGCTCCAGGGGCCGATGGAAATGAGGCGTGAGGATCCAATACCCTGGCGGCCGACGCGCACCATAGCACCGTGGTCCTCGCCGTGTTTCACTTCAACACAGGCGGCACGAAGATCCACCGGGTCCTGCAAGGAGGCCGGTGCGGTTCCGTTGTAGCCGATAGCACGTGTGTCCTGTCCTTCAGCGAAAAACTTGAGCCAGCTTAGTGGGTGGATCGCAAGGGTCAAACGAACGGGAGTGAGAACGTACGGATGTGCCGAACGTGCCACCAAATCCGGGCCGGCCGGGATTTCCAGCCTTCCTTGTGTTTGTCCGCCGATCTGGAGCCGAGTTGGCGTCAACCCATCAAGGAGGCGCGGCTCATCGGCCGTGCCTTGAGCACAAGCAACGGCAACGGCGAACAGAAAAGCTATAGCCGCGACTCGATTCGTAATCCACCTCATTGTTCAGAGGCCCGCCCGAAAGTTGCCGACCGCTTCGGAGGTGAGCAGATACCGATCATAGGCGCGCAACGCCATCAACCGCCCACGAAGGCTAGGAGCGACCTTCCACTTCTTCTCACCGTTGATGTCCTCCATGCCGGCCGGAAACCGGCCCCATCCGTACCGGCGCTCGGCGCCGCCATCATTCAGCACGCCGTCAATGACGAAGGAAATGATGTTCGGGCCGCCGTCCACAATAATGCACGCATGGTGTCGCTTGCCCGCCCGCAATGTCCCAGCATCGCTGTCCCAATATGCGCCGTTCTTGCCATCGTTCATCTCCAAGCGCACGTTGCCGGTTCCACCGGTGACGAGCAGCACGCCCTTGCCGGTCGCATCCCGCGAATCGAGGATGACCTGCCCCGGCGCAACGTCGTTGAGTTGCAGCCAAAGATCAAGCGTGAAACCGCCCGCTTTCAGGTTGGGCAGCGCGGGTGCCTCAACTTCCTTCGCCGGAGCATCGAGCGAGAGCACCAGGCCCTTGGCAGCCCACTCGCTCCGTTGCCCTTGCGTCCAAACGGCGTTGAACACGTCCAAAAGCGAGCCGTCTATCTCGTGCAGGCGCGCGATGGTCTTCTGGGTTTCGGTAATGTAGTGACGGCCGCCGTCCTCGAAGAAACCCGGGTAGCTGAGACGGCCCGTTTCGTAACTGAGATCATCAGTATACAGAAGGATTTCAGGCTCGGACCACTGGATTTCACCGCCACGCTCAACCCCTCCGGAGATCCATGCCGGATTGCGCTCGCGGTAGTCGTTGCCGCCGTGGTTGTGGAACCACAGCAGGTATTTGCCGTTCGACGCCTTCCACAGGCTCGGGCAGGCCCGCGGGTGCCTGAGCCGGCGCCCACTTGCATAGGTCACGTAGGTGGCGTCGGACCACGTTTCGCCGCCGTCTTTACTGGTGGCATGCCCGATGTAACCCCGGTTTGTGCGAAACACCGTATACAGCGTGCCGTCGCTTAGGGAGACCACGTGAGGTTCTTCGGCGACAGTGCCGTCGGGCGGCGGTTTGATTCCTGTGTCGCGGTCCGGAAGCATCCGCCAGCGGACCTTGTCTGGATCGCGCTCGACCAGGATATTGTCGCTCTTGAATAAGCACACCTCTCTTATCGGTATCGCTTGGCCGCGGATCCTCTTAGCCCAAGGCACGAAAACGCTCCCGCCTGCCACCCACGGCATCCCGACCGCCCAGACGCTTGTTTCTGGATCACGTTTTCCGTCCGGCCAGGCCGACAGGCGAGCCGGAATCACGCGCTTCTCGGACCAGGTTCGGCCCGCGTCATCGGACCAAGCAAAGTAACCTCCGGTGATGGCATAAACGCGGCCAAAGCGAGTCTTCACCGGCACACCACAGGTCACATCATTGGCCTTGACGGGAGGCGACCACGTCTTGCCCTTGTCGGCGCTGACGGTCGCCATCGTCCGATTCCCCTTGCCTTGGCCTTCGCCCAGCGGCCCGAGGGTCACCGTGCACAACCACCTGCCGTCGTCCAGCACGACCACGTAAGGTTGGTCGGCGTAGGCGTCGCGGACGATCACGAGGCCGGTGTCGATATTGCGCAGGTCGGCCGCCAGTGCGGCTGCCGCTATGGACAACAACAGAAAAATGGACTTCATAGTTCCTCCATTGCTATGCGGAACGGCTGCCACCTCGGCCGTCCCCGATGGTGTCGCGCGGGCCAGTGAGGCCTGGACCGCCTGCCGCCACGTAGCCGAGGCTGGCTCCGGAACGCTCCGGGCTCACCCAGTAAGGAGTAGAGCTTCGCCCGGGTAAGGTGGAAACGGAACCGTGCGGGCTTGCCCGCGAGGCTGGAAAGGTGCGCGGCATTCTGCCATTGCACCGGCTGGCGGGTACCGTCGGAGCCAATGGGTCCGCACTGCTCCACACCGAAGCCAGGCAGCGCCGTGCCGGATTCCCTGATGGCTTCCACCGCAAGCTCTCCGCCTTTAGCTTCCGCGTTCACAAACAGATGCTGGCCTGAGAACTGAACCGGCGGGGTGGTCAAAGTGCCGCCGCGCGCGGCGGAGTCCAGCGACAGGAAGCCGTCTCGCCGGAGCACGGCGAGTCCCGTGCTGCCGCCCGCCTCCAGGTGGTCGCCGAGCTTCGGCGAAATGTCGGACCAGGCGGCGAAATGGAAGTACAACTGGCCGCCCACCACGAGGCACCCGCCACCCGCGGGATGAATGTAGGCGCGGTTCCACGTCCCCGGCTTTCGGGAGCAGCCGATGAACGCGCGACGGTCCGGCCGAGCCCAATTGACGCCGTCGCGGCTGAACCCCAGGCTCACGTCCGATATCTTGGAGATGCCTTGCGGCTTGCACACGTCGTTGGGCGGGCCGCGATGGATCATAAACAGCCCTAGCATCACGCTTTCGTAAGCGACCGCTGTGAAGTTATAGAGTTGTGTCTTGTACCCCAACTGCGGATCGGGCGGATCCAGGTCGTCGGCTGCGAGCCAGGGGTTTCCGATAATGTCTTTAGCGCCCCATGACGCGTCACCGAGGAAGTCCCGCTGCTCGCGGCGGGCGCGCCGCCTTCCGTGCTTGTCCTTATCGCCGCCCAGACGGACAGAGACGACCCAGAGCTTGCGGAACGGGTCGTAGTAGAAGCAGGTGTTGTTCCCGCACGGGCCGGTGAGCCGGGGTTCGCTCCAGTGGATACCGTCGGGGGATGTGTGGAGTTCTCCGCCGTCGGCAGCGGGCGGCTTGCGGCGAAAATAGCCGAACATCTTGAACCGCTGGGCCGGATCGGCGACTTCGTGGTCGAGCCAGACAGCGACGCCATCGCGCGCATGGCCGTCGCGCCTGGCGAGCACGCGGTTGGTGCCGGGCTCAACGTCCAGTTTCGGGCGGGTCCATCGCAAGCCGTCATGGCTGGTGGCGTAGGCAATGCCATCGAGCCATCCAGCCACATACCACAGCTTGAACAGCCGATCCCTGGGATCATAAAAGACGCCGTCGCTGAAGGGGGCCGCGACCGGGGCGCGGCCGCCGTTCATTTTCATCGGTGTCTCCGGCTGCACCACCGGGCTCCCGGGATGGATCTTCGGCAGATGCCACGTTTTATCCAGCGCGGATTCGGCAATCAGATGATCGTCGAAGAACAACTGCCGGCGCCCGCAAGGGGCGCCAGAGCCGGAGCCCGCACGAATTCTCTGCGTCGCATTCGATTCATCACGTGAGCCTGTCCTTACGCAAAAAGCTAACCTCTGGCAGCAGCGCATAATGCCGCCACCTCGTAGTCCTTGACCCGCGGGATTACAAATTCGACGGTGCGGCCGGTTTGTTTGTAGGACAATCCGCTCTCGGCGCGAAGCAGTTCCGCCCTAGAGATCCGTACGCCGTCCGGCAATTGCAGTCGAACCGTCTGCGGGCCGATCGGGTAGTGCCGCCGCAACCAGCCATAGGTCAGGTTGGGATTGTTGTAATTGAGTATGTGAATGGCAAATCCGGGTTCAGTTTCCCAGGCAAACACTTCCGCCATTCCTTCTCCGGTTACAGTAACCGGTGTCTGATTCCGCAGGATCCAGCGCACCGAGTTCTGTATGAGAAGGCTTATGTCGGTGTGTCCGGTTTTCCAGCAACTTCGGTCGATATCGCCCGGGAAATAGACTAACCGGCTGCGTCCTTTCTCGCTTACCACGATCGCCGGTATATTTGTGTGCGGTGTTCGCGGGTAGACCATCTCCGGCGGATGCCCGGGATAGGGCGGCACTACCGTCATGATCGGATCCGAGGAGGCCCGCACGGGAATGTAATACTCGGCGCCCGGCAGCAGCGTCGTACCCTCGAACCCGCTCAGAATTTCGTGCTTCCTTTCGATGTGACAGTAGAAAGAGGACAGATCGCCGTGACCGCGGAAAGGGCTCAGAGCGGTTCCGAGCGCACCCTGCCGTTCTCCCGCCCGCCGGATTCCAAACAGGTCTCCCACGGCAAAGTCAGCCCTCGGCTTTCCGTCCCGATCAAATAAGCCGGTTTCAAACGTGGCGAGAAGGGATCCACCCGCCTCCACGTACTTCCGCAACTGTGCGGCCTGTTCATCGCTCAAAGCCGCTATATTGGGCAGGATCAGCGCCGAGTACTTCTTCAAGGTTTCCGGCCCAAGGTCCTCGTCATGGACGAAGTCGAACAGGAACCTTCCCTCGAGCAGCGCATAGTACAAGCCCTGCAAATACTCCCATGACTGAACGTCTTCGGGAGGAACGTAGAAGGCATTCGTCCTCTGACTAAAGACCACTCCCAGATTGGCGATGGGACGCCTGTTTACGAAATGCGCCTCATGCCTGGCGTGCCATTGAAAGAATTGCCGGGCCGGCTCGCGCCAGCGCTGATCTTCCGGATCGTGGCCGAGCCAGGCGCACCACGGCACGGAGCCGCCGGCCGCAACTTGCGCCCACCACAACGTGACTTCGGCATCCGACTTGGCGACGTGCCGCCATAGCAGGCGTGTGGTGCTATTGGAACCATTCCCAATGGTGGTCGGCCGACCCTTCATCAGGGACTGAACCACTCGAGCCGATTGCGCGCAGTGCCAGATCGGTGCATCCCCAGTGTGTCCCTGATGATCCCTGCGTGCCTGGTGATCACAGTTGAGCCAGCGAACCCCCTCTGACAACTTCTTCAGGTCTTGTGTCGCCACGATCGAACCATTCATGTTGACCACATAAAGGTTGTCCGGGTTCTTTTCCCTGGCGATCGAGTCCCAAAGCCGGACGATCTCCAATGTTCGCCTCGTGTGGTGGTCGTAGTACGCGGGCCCCTTTGGGTCGCCCAAGCGCCGGCAAGCGTCGCAATAGCACAGCCGTGGTTTTGTCGAAGTGGGCCAACTGGCCATGAAGAAGCCATCAAAGTCATACAACGAATTCAACTCACGAAGGATGGCCGGTATCTGCTCGGTAAAGTAACTGGAGAACATACAGGTCCAGTAGATCCACTCGTCCCGTGGCGGCGCGCCCTTTATCGCGAGTTCGTCCCGTGGTACAAAATTGCCCTTCGAATCGCGCACGAACCAGTCGGGACGCACCCTTAGCATGTCTCCATACATCGACTTTGGATCAACGCGGATGATGACACGCATTCCCCTCTTCTTCGCCGCTCTGCTATAGTCACCGAAGTAGTCCCGATCACCCAGGAACTGGCTTTTGTGCTGTAGTGGGATCTTCGTGGGATAAAATGCCATCATCCCAGCGCCGTTGAGTATCACAACATCGACTTTCAGGCTAGCCCAGAAGTCGATCCACTCGTCAATGTTGTCAACGAGCGGATCCCGTTCATTAGCATCGTGAAGCCCAACCCTGCGCATCTTCTCATACCAGGGCGTATTCGAGAGCCGCCCCTGCTGCGCGCTGAAGGCCGCACCTGAAACAAGCGAGCCTGATGTCAACAGAAATTGCCGTCGGGGAATATCCATTGTCCTTCTCCTTACGCTCCGCTAGTGCTGAGAGGCTGGCGTGGGGCGATTTCCTCAGGCGCCAGTCGTATCGCGGGAGCCCGTGAATCCCGGTCCGCCAGCAGCCACGTAACCATAGCTGGCGCCGGAAGAGTCCGGGCTGACCCAGAACGAGTACAGTTGCCCGCCGGTGAGCTGGAAGCGAAATTTCACGGGTTTGCCCGCGAGGCGTTTCAAATCCCTTCCATGCTTCCACGCGACCGCCTGTTTGGTCTCGTCAGCGGCGAGTGGAACACAATTCCCAAGCGAAAAAGGCTCGATAGCGCGGCCGTCCCCGTCCAGGATCTCCACCCGAAGTTGGCTGCGCCTCAGGTTCGCGTTCACGAACAGGTACCGGCCGGAGAACGTCAGACCACGTGTGGTCAGGGTTCCGGGCCCCGTGCCGGGATCCGATGGCGGAATGGGCGTCCCAGGACCGTCCATCGATGCAAACCCGTCCCGCCGCAGCACGGCCAGTCCGGTACTGCCGCCGGCGTAGAGGTGCCGGCCCAACTTGGGTGAAATACCGGAAAACGCCCCGAAGTAAAAGCGCAGTTCGTCGCCGACAACGAGGCACACGCCACCCGCCGGTTGCAGGTAGCCACGGTTCCACGTGCCCTGCTCACGCGAGCACGCCAGGAACGCGGTCCGTTCCGGCCGTTCCCAGATCAGCCCGTCGCGGCTGAATCCGACCGTCAGGTCGTTGGTCTTCGGGACCCCTTCTTTGATCGCGATCGGGTTCGGTGGACCTTTGAAGATCTCAAAGAGACCCAGCACCCGGCTTTCGTAGGCCACGCAGTCCACCTTATAGAGTTCCGGCCGGTATCCGAGGTCGGGGTCGGGCAGGTCCCGCTCGTCGGCCGCCAGCCAGAAGATAACGTTCTTGCTCTCCCAAGACGCGCCCTCGAGAAAATCCGAGTGTTCGCGGTAACTGCGCGTACGGCCGTGCTGGCGATCCGTAGTGCGGATATTGTAAACCCACATCTTCCGGAAGGGGTTGTAAAACATACCGGAATAATCGCCGCAGGGGCCGGTACGGACGGGTTTGCTCCAGTGGATACCGTCCGGCGACGTGTAGGCGTGCCCCATGTCCCAGTCGGGCGGCCGCGGCTCGGGCCTTCTTAATCGCGGCCACAGCCCGTGCCCCCTCCGGTAGTAAGCGAACATCTTGAACCGCTGGCTGGGATCTTTGGCCTCGTGATCGAGCCAGACGGTAGCGCCGTTGCGGATGTAGCCGGGCAGGGGCGGCAGCACGCGGTTGGTTCCGAGGACGACGTCTAGCTGCGGCCGGCACCAGTGGATTCCGTCCTCGCTGGTGGCATAGCCGAAGCCGTCGTCGTAGCCGGCAATGTACCACAACTTGTACAGCCGATCTTTGGGGTCATACCAGACGCCGTCCCCGAACGGACAGGCGGCCGGCATGATCCCGTTGTTCAGCTCCACAGGGGTTTCCGGTTTCAGCACCGGGCTGGCGGGATGTAGCCGCGGCTTGTGGAAGGTCCGCTTCAGCGTGGTCGTAGCGATGAGGGAGTCGTCCACGAATAATTGCCGTCCCACGTCGATGGGGATCGGCGCGGACGCGTCGTCCTCTTGACCGGAGGAGACGAACCGTGCCCCGGCTGCCAGCGCCGGGAAAGTTAGAAACTCGCGGCGTAAATGGGACATTTTCCTAAACCTCCGTTATGCTCGTCAGGCCAGGTTGGTCGTGCAAACGTAGGGTCCTTCCTTCATCTGTTGAGCGGTTGCGCAACCGTGTCGCGCGCTCCCTTGAATCCGGGGCCACCTGCGGCGACGTAGCCAAGGCTGGGACCGGAGGGGTCCGAGCTGACCCAGAAGGAATAGAGTCTGGCCCGGTTCAAGTGGAAACGGAAGCGCACGGGTTTGCCGAGCAGGCTTGCA
>Ga0187866_1001932_pt1 | contig 18100 bp, 16 predicted proteins | sample June2016WEW_11_1_3_FD_133013 | JGI IMG/M metagenome (GOLD analysis project Ga0187866, IMG submission 133013) | Peatland microbial communities from SPRUCE experiment site at the Marcell Experimental Forest, Minnesota, USA - June2016WEW_11_150 | ecosystem: Environmental > Terrestrial > Soil >...
GAATTGGCAATCACCAGCGTGATCACCTCGTCGTACCAGAACGGTTTGCTGCGGGCATGCAGCCCGGCGCCCAAGAGGTAGAGGATCGTGAATGCGCACAGAATCCAGTACCGGCGCTTCTCGATCCGGACAGCCAGATGGCGCGCATCGCTTTCCAGCGACGACTCTGGAGAGGGCCGGCCGGCGCCGGGAACGGTATCCATCAGGCGTACTCCATAATTGCGCGCGACGCGCTGGCTCTACCAAATGCGGAGAGGGATAGCGCCAGGCGAGTACCCCACGCCCACCCGCACGTCGTATATGAGGCGGTTGTACCGGCTGAAGTCGCCGCTGCTGTATTGACGAGCGTTGACGTTCACGACCCCGTGAACGTTACGCATGATCTGGCGGCTCGCGGACAATGCTCCGGAGACGCCGCCGTAGCTGCCGAGGACATTCCCAATCGAGCTGGAGGAAGAGTAATTGACGGAGGCGCCGAGGCTCCATCGGCGGAGCCCGGTGTAATTGTATCCCGCGGTTACGGTGTTCGTGATGGAGGTGAGAAACAGACCATTGCCGGGCGTCACACCCCGCCCTCCGGAAAGGTATGCGACCCCGCTTGGAAAAGTCCGCGACAGCCGGGCGCTCACGGTCGTGACATAGTCGATCCGGTCGAGCACTACGGTTCCCTCCGGCGTTCCGATGAGAGCGGCAATCGCCGGATCGACCGGCACGTTTTGGATAAACTTCGTTTCAGCTCTCGCGATTCCGCCCGACCCGGAGAACTCCAGCCAGCGACTCAGCCGCACGGAATATACGCCGGACACCCCATGGAGGTCGGTGCTGCTGAGCACACCGATGAAGTCAAAGTGGGTGAAAGTGTAATTGACGCCGACGGTGGAACGGCGAGTCAGACGGTATTGCACATCGCCGTGGGCGGTGGCGCCGACATTTCCGTAGAGGGCGGTGGACCGGCGGCGCGTCAGAAAAGCGTCGCCGCCCAGGCTGAAAGAAAGCCGCGCGGTCTTCTGAATGATCAAATTGGCTTGCGTGCTGAGATAAATCGTGCGGTTGTCGAAGAAGTCCGTGGTGGGGACATTAGTCGTGGAGGGGTCGAAAGGCACCGTCTGCGGAAGCCCCGGGAGACCGAAATTCCGCGAGAACATGCCGGCGCTTTCGCTCAGCGTCAGCGTCGCATGGCGCGAGAACTGGTGCACAATCCCCAGCATCAGGGATTGATCGGTCGAATCGTAATAAGTGCTCTGCGTGTAATGCCGAATGGAGCCGCGGTAGTCCAAGCCGATCTTGGTGTGCTTCCAGCTATGCACCCCGCTGATGCCGCCGATGAATTCCAGGCCATTACTCGCCTGGTTGCCCAACTGGCCCTGCGAATTGACCCCCACGCCGGTGAGTCCGGTGTCATAGACCCAGTCGAACTCGACGAACGGACGAAAATCGATCTGTGGCAACGACATGGCCGCGGGCGCCTCGCCACGCGAGAGAACCGCCGGGCCCGCGTATTGCGCAAATACCGGGATTGCCCAGGCCAATATTGCGAGCACTCGTCCCAGATTCAAAGAGTTTTCCTTTCTTTCCCTCCAGCAATCGCTTGCCGCAGGCCGTAACTCAAAGTCTGACGCGATATTCTCAGGTGTGTCAAGCCGACGGAATCGCGGAAAACTCCTGCCCGCTTGCGCCACAGCGTGCCGCGCCGTGGAGTACCCTTAGATGGAACGCTGCTCGATGCGTTTGGCTTCGCCGCTGTGATACGTATTCTGTTCCTTTCACCGCGCCAGTGCTGGCCCCCGCTAAGCGGAGCAAAGCTGCGGGAATATTTTTTGGCGCAAGCTTTGGGCCGTCATGCCGCCCTGACCCATGTCTTCTTTTCTCCGGCCGGGTCTGGGGCCCCCACATCGGCTGACCTCCCGTTCTGCCAGAGAATTGTGCCCGTGCCCGCGCCCCGGCACTATACTCCTGAAAAGATTGTTCGCGGATTCCTTGGACGCTGGCCTCTGCCGGTGGTGAACTACACTTCCCGCCAAATGAAAGCGGCGGTCGCCGCTCTCGTGGCCCAGGAGCAATTCGATCTCGTGCAGATCGACAGCATTCACATGGCGGCCTACGTGCCCGTTCTGAGCCGGGGATCGCGCGCGCCGGTTGTCTACGACTGGCACAACATCGAATCCGAAGCGATGCGCCGCTACAGCGCCAGCGTGAAGTCGCCCATCCACAGGCTCTATTCCGCCGTGACCGCCCGGCGTCTCGCCGCCCTCGAAGCGCGGACCTTGCGCCAGGCCTTCGGGCACCTCGTTTGCAGCGAGCGGGAGCGCGCGGAGTTGCACCGCGTCGCTCCGGATGCGCGAGTCGCCGTGATCGAGAACGGCGTTGACACACGTTTTTTCGAAGATGGGGCGGGGTTCTCGACCAGCCGCCGCCGCATCGTTTTTGTCGGCTCGATGAGCTACCATGCCAACGTCGAAGCGGCAGTTTCGTTCGCGCGCGGCGTCTGGCCCCTGATCCGCGAGCGTTTCCCGCTTTGGCGGCTCACCCTGGTGGGCTCCGATCCCGCGCCCGCCGTTCGCGCGCTCGGCCGCGAGCCGAATGTGGAGGTGACCGGCACAGTCGCCGATGTCCGTCCGTATTATCGGGAGGCATTGGCGGTGATCGCGCCCTTGCGCATCGGCGGAGGCACCCGGTTGAAGATCCTCGAAGCCATGGCCGCCGGCGTGCCCGTAGTCTCCACTACACTCGGAGCGGAGGGCCTGGCGGTTTCGCCCGATGTGAATATTCTGATTGCGGACCAAGACGAAGACTGGCTGCTATGGCTGGCTGCGCTCTCCTGCCAGAGTGATTTCTGGAACGGCCTCGCCAGCGCCGGCCGGGAGCTGGTGCGGTCCCGCTACGATTGGGAAGTCCTCGGCCAATCGCTGTGGGAGACGTATTGCGGTTGGCTGGATTTGGCGCGGCCATGAAGACCATACGGCTCCTGGCGATTATCGAAGCCAGCACCATCACCGGACCGGCGAAGAACCTGCTGCAGTTCGCCCAATGTGGCCGATCGGGCCGGATGGATCCGGCCGTAGAGGTAATCATCGCCGTCTTTCAGCGCGGCGGGGGGTCCAATCTGTTTCTCGACACGGCCCGGCAATTCTCCCAACCGGTTTATCCCATCGCCGAAGCCGGACGTTTTGATCGGGCAGTTCTTTCGCAATTGAAAGCCCTGGCACAGGAACTCAAGCCGGATGTGATACAAAGCCACGCCGTGAAATCGCACTTTCTCGTTCGCGCGGCGGGCCTCCACCGCATGGCGCCCTGGGTCGCGTTTCATCATGGCTATACCTGGCCGGACCTGCGGGCGCGTCTCTACAACCAGCTTGACCGATGGTCTCTGCGGGCGGCCAGGCAGGTGCTGACGGTCAGCCGGCCTTTCCGGCGGGATCTGGCCCGGAAAGGGGTGCCGCCTGACCGCATCGAGGTGATTCATAACGCAATCGATCCCCAATGGGGATCCCATGGCAGGACTCCGGAAGCGGCCAGAGCATTGCGAGTGGGGTTGGGAATCGGTCCCGAGAAGAGAGTCCTCCTCATGGTGGGCCGCCTCTCCCGTGAAAAAGATCATCACACGCTGCTCGAGGCGGTGCGCGGCCTGCGATCCGCGGCCCGCGGCGGAATTGCCCCCTGGCCGCATCTGTTGATCGTTGGAGATGGGCCGGAGCGTACGAGAATTGAACAGTCCATCCGCGCCCTCGACCTCGTCGACGCGGTCACGCTGGTCGGGCAGGCGCCGTCTGCCGAGCCATACTACGGCGTGGCGGACGTTGCCGTGCTGTCGTCTTTGACGGAAGGGTCTCCCAACGCCTTGCTGGAGGCGATGGCCGCGCGCGTGCCGGTGGTGGCGACCACGGTCGGCGGCATCCCGGAGATTGTCTCGCACGGCGAGAGCGCGCTCTTGATCGAGCCGCGGGATGGCGACGCCATGAGGCGCGCAATCGAAGCCGTACTTAGGGACCAGGCTCTGGCGAGGAGATTGGCGGATCGTGCGCACGAGATCATCCTCGGACGGCACACTCCCGATTTCCGAGCGCAGCGCCTAATCGAGATCTACCGCCGCGTTTTGCGCTGACGCCGACGCCGGGTCTCAGCCCGCCACGTGGAAATTCTCCGTGAGCGCGCGCGCGATGCGCTCGCAGGCATGGCCGTCGCCGTAAGGGTTGTGAACATGCGTCATGCGCGTGTATTCGTCCTGGTCGTCGAGAAGGCGGGTGGCTTCCGCCACGATGCGATCCACATTCGTGCCCACCAGCTTCACTGTGCCGGCCTCCACCGCTTCGGGGCGTTCGGTCTTCTCACGCAAGACCAGCACCGGCTTGCCCAGCGAGGGCGCCTCTTCCTGAATGCCGCCGGAGTCCGTGACGATCAGCCGGCAACGGCGCATCAGATCCACAAACGGCACGTAGGGCAAGGGATCGAGCAGCACCACGTTGGAAAGGCCGGCCAGTATGCGGCGCGCGGGGCCGCGGACGTTGGGGTTACAGTGGACCGGATAGACGATCTGCACGTCGGGGCGCGAGGCCACCAGCGACAGCGCGTGCATGACCCGCTCAAACCCCGGCCCGAAATTCTCGCGGCGATGGCAGGTGACCAGCACCAGCCGCTTGCCCGGATCCATCCAGGGCCAATCGGCCGCGCGAAGGGCGCCCCGGTCCAGCGCATCGCGAACATACAGCACCGCATCGATGCCGGTGTTCCCCGTGACGAAGATTCTTTCCGCAGCAACCCCCTCGTTCAGCAGCGTCGCCTGGGCCCTGGCAGTGGGGGCAAAGTGCCATGCCGCGATCCGCGAAGTCAGGACGCGATTCATCTCCTCCGGGAATGGCTGCAGCATGTCGCCCGTGCGCAATCCGGCCTCGACGTGCGCCACCGCCGTCTGGTGGTAGAAAGCCGCCATCGCGGCCGCCAGCGTAGTGGTGGTGTCGCCTTGCACACATACCAGATCCGGACGCTCGGCTTCCAGGATGGGTTCGATGGCGGCCAGAATGCGCGCGGTGAGGCCGGCCAGCGTCTGGCCCGGCTCCATCAGATCGAGATCGTAGTCGGGCGCGATGGAAAAGGCCGCGAGAGCCTGGTCCAGCATGTCGCGGTGCTGCGCCGTCACGCAGACTTTCACCGCGAATTCATCTGGTTGCGCGCGCAACCGGTGAACCAATGGACAGAGCTTGATGCCCTCCGGGCGCGTTCCGAAGATGCAAAGGATGCGGATCAATTTCCGAGTATAGTCGTTCGACCGCATGGTCTTTGGTCTCAGCGCCGCACTTTCACCCGGGTGGGCCGCCACAAAGTCCCGGGTGGAACCACAAACACCCCGATGGCGAGCAGCGCCGCCAGATTCATGGCGAAAAAGGTTCTGGCCGGAGAGGAAATACGTTTCAGAAAAAAGTCCTTGGGCACGAAGCGATCCAAAACCGCCAGAGCCACCAGGGCCAGCTCGTCGATCAACAGAAAGCTTCGGAACGGTGAGGCGGGAAGCGCCAGCGTCGCGGCCCACACCAGCAGAATGGCCCAGGGAAGCACCAGCCGGCCGAATTTGTGCGAGAGGAAATCGAGGCGCATCCGATTGGCACCGGTGAACAACTCGGGAAAACGCGCGTGCACTTGCCAAACTCCCGCCAGGGTCCTCAACTTGCGCCGGAACTCCCCGCCTTCGGACGTGGGGCGATCGAGGGCCACGGCTTCCGGATCGAAGATCACCCGATAACCGCGGAAAAAGGCTTGCAGGGGAATCACGGCGTCATCGGCCAGCGTGTCCGGGCGAATCGGCCCGGCCAGGCTGCGGCGAATCGCGTAAATGCAGCCGGTGGTGTTGAAGATCGAGTCGATTCGGGAATGACGGCGGCGCGCCCACAGTTCATACCGCCAATACAGCGACATGTCCGCTTGCTCGCCCGTGCGGTCCGGATAGAGCAGGCGGAGCTCGCCGGTTACGGCGCCGATGGACGGATCGGCGAAATTCGCCACCAGGTGGGAAAGGGCATCCGGATCGAGCGGTTGGCGGACGTCGGTGAGAAACAGGATCTCTCCCGTAGCGTGCCGCAACGCCGTGTTGACCGCCGCCGCCTTCCCGCCGCGGGACGCGCGTAACAGGCGCACGCCGCGATCGGCGAACGACTCGGTGATGGCCTCGGTGTCATCGGTCGACCCATCCGATACCACCAGAATCTCCATCAGATGCGCCGGGTAATGCAATGCCAGGAGAGACTCCAGCTTCCCGCGGATGAACTCCTCTCCATTGTGAACCGCCAGCAGCACGGAAACCGTGGTGTGAAAACCTATGTCTTTTCGCACCGGGGGAGCCACGCGCCGTCTGGAAACCGCCAAAAGAATTGGATAGCCCGCAATGACGTAGAAAACAATGGCGCTCGCAAGGGCAAGCAGAACCGCGGCCAGCATCAGGGACTTACCGCCGCATCGCCCGGTTTCGGGGCCTCTGGGAAAGAGGATGAGATCCGGAATATCGTTCGGATGAAGATTTCCAAATCGAGCGAAGGGCTCTCCTCCTTCACGTAGTAGAGGTCGTACTCCAGACGGACCGCCTCATCCGGCGTCTCGCCCCTCTCGCGCAGGTTCGTCTGGGACCAGCCGAGGATGCCCGGCTTGACCGTGAACCGGTGGCCATAAACCGGGATGATCTGGCTGAGCCGGCCGGCAAACTCTTTGCGCACCGGTGGCGGCCCGAACAAGGCCATTTCCCCCCGCACGACGTTGACGAGCCGCGGGAGATTCACCAGGTGGAGCACGGATAGGACCCTGCCAATCCAGCAGGATTCGCCGTCCAGCCGGCGCGTGCGAAAGCGCCGCGCGCGAAACGGTATCCCTTGAAATCCCGTGCATTCGATGCGCTCCAGCACCGGCCCACGGCCCGAAAACAAAGCGATCAGGACCGCAACCGCGGCGAAAACGGGGGACAACGCTATCAGCAGGCCCAGACCGATCAGATTCGTGTAAACGGCCTGAATGGCCATGGCCGAACGATTGGCGTTGATGGACGACGAAAACAACAGGTCGAACGGTTGCAGGCGGTCCCATCGCACGCGGCACAACATGTCTTCGTACAAATCGGCGCCTTGGTCGATGGCAATTCCGGAATACCGCAGATGCAGAAGCACGCGGGGCGGCACCTGGGAGCGCCAGTTCCTTTCGCTCACCACAATACGGCCCGGGCGCTGGGTTTCCACGGCTTCGGCCAGCCGGGGCAAATTGCCCAGGAACGGCAATTCCGGAGCGGCCTGGGCCGCATCGCCGCCAAGAACGCCCACGATCCGCTGCCGCAGAAGCGGCACCAGCGCGCGTGCCATGGAATCGAAACCGGCGAAGAGAATTCCGGGCGGCTCGTGGCTCAGCGCCCGGTAAAGCCGTCTTCCGAGCGGCACCGTCAGCGCGGTGGCGAAGACGGTTCCGAAGAGAATCATCCACAAAGGAGCGGGACTGATCGGAGAGACGTAGGCAAGCCCATATTGCACCATCAGATTGACGCCAGCCGCGGAGAAGAATTGGTCAAGCCGCAGTTTGAATTCATCGCCCGGCGGGCCGGAAGAAAAGGCGATCGCCAGCCAGCACGCCACGGTTGAAACCGACATGGCCCGAATCCCATCGGCGGACCAGACGCCGGCGCCGGTTCCGCCAGCCAGGACCTGGTGTAACCAGGAGACCAACCCAAAGCCGGCGGCGCATGCCAGCAGCTCGACGAGCGCCAGCCGGTACGGGACGCGATGGCCTAAGGTCGCGCTCATGGCAGGGCATCCGCCGTCTTCTCAACCGCCGCCGGCTGCTGCCGGCCCCGATTCGGGGGAAAAGTGCGGCTGATCATTTCCGCAAAACCAATGAGATCGGCGGATTCCACGGCCGCGTGGAATCCGCCATCCAACTCAATCGAATCCGTTTCCGAGAGCGGGACATGGAATGACCAGGCAGGCGCGGCGTCCGGGATCAGCAGGTGCTGGCGCGGGCCGCCGGCGCCGGTCCGCCGGATGGCCACCAGATCCAAAGCTCTCCCTTCCTGCGCCAGCGCGTTCCACCAGTCCTCTTCGGTTGAGGCGTCTGCGAGCGCCGAAGTCCAACGCTCGAGCCCCAATCTGGCATCCATGCCCCGCTGGAAACCCCCGCGAAACAGCAGCCGCCCGACGATATCGAACTCGGCGTATCGCAACTGGCGGACTCCGAACCAAGCCGCGACGCAGAACGCCAGGATGACGAAGCCCTGATAATTCCCGCCGATCGATGAGCTCGCCAGCAAGGCAAATGCCGCCACCAGTGCGGCCACCAGAAGGAGCACCCCCACAGCCCGCCGCGGAGACAGCCCGAGATCGAGCAGCCGGTGGTGAATGTGTCTCTGGTCGGGCGAAAAAATCGATTGACGGCGAACAAAGCGCCTCAAAACCGACAGGGATACATCCAGCAGCGGAATGGAGAGCGCCAGCAGCGGCACCAGAAAACTCAGGAGCGTGGAGGCTTTCTGGGTCCAGATCATCCCGTAGCAGCCCAGCAGGAATCCGATCAGCAGCGCGCCGGAATCGCCCAGGAAGACCGTCGCGGGATTGAGGTTGTACCACAGGAAGCCCAGCAGCGCGCCGGCCAGCGGAAAAGTTGCATACGCCAGTGGAAGATTATGGTGCAGCAAAGCCGCCAGAAACAGGGTAAGAGTGGCCACCAGGCCCAGTAAGGTGCAAAGCCCATCCAGCCCGTCAATCAGGTTGAGGGCATTGCTGGTTAGCAGCAGCCAAAAAACGGTGAGGGGGAAGTCGAGCCACACCGGGAGGGTGTAGTCGGCTACGCCTCCGATGCTTATCCCGCTCCAGAACACGATGGAGGCGGCCGTCACCAAACCGAGAACCTTGATTACGGGTTTTAGAGAAAAGAAATCATCGATTAGACCGGTAACAAAAACCAGAGAGGCCCCGGGGATCAGCTTCCAAGCCGGCGAAATGGACGCGGCCAGAGGGTCGCCTGATCCGGCGATCGTGAGCAAGGAAACTCCATAGGCAATGGCGATGGAGATTCCCCCCACTCGCGGCATGGGGTGGGCATGAACTTTCCGCTGCCCCGGGCGGTCGACAATGTCGTAGGAGCGAAAAATGTCGCGGATAATGGGGGTGAGGACCAGAGCGATCAAGAAGGCTTTGCCGGCCAACCACAGCAGTTCACGCATGCGCGCAGCCCTTTGGAGGGTTATTCCCAGGCGTCCTGAATCGAATCCAGCTTGGCGCGGTCCACAGAATATTCCACCAGTATCCTGGCGGTTGATCCGCTCCCTTGCTGTAACTCACCCAAATACAGCATCGATCCACAGTCGATTTCGAGTGGCGTCCCTGGTGGGAATCCACCCTCTTGACTTGGCAGATCGACCTCCAAAACACGCCCCTTCCAACCGATTTCCACCCCCTCCCGATAATCCCCATCGGGTAAACGGCGCAGCTTAATTACGGTCCGCTCGGGCATGCAAGTATCATACTCTATCCGCTTGAGGACTGGGTACTTCCGGGGCCTTCGCTGGAGTACCAGGCGTTTGCCCCCGTCCGCGTTGATCGAGCGCCTGGCCAAGCGCCAGCAGTCCCGCGGTGAAGGCGGGCGCGGAATCCAAGGGCCTGTCTTTAAGTTGCCGTTTGGCAACGGGTTGCTGGCCGGTATCGGGGGCCTCCTCGGCGCCGCGGACGATGTATTCCAGGACAGCCAGCGAGACCAGGAAGAGTAAGAAAGTCATTGCGCAGTACGCTCTCTGGCGCAGTGCGCCGCCAGTCCGGAATGGCCCAGCATCAGCGATGCGCTACACCATTATTCCTATCGGCCCAGATGGCGGTTTCCTTTAATGGGGCGCGGGACTCGTTGCGCAGCCCCGCCGCACCCGCAATCCGTCCGTAAGCCCAACGACTTTCCACCGCCGAGACGCCGAGGCGCCGAGAATTTAGAGTTCCTCGGCGCTCTCGGCCCCCTCGGCGTCTGTACCTGATGGGTGCAACCGCAAGGGCGCGTCCCGAAGTGATTCACGTGTTTCCGGTTCGTTCGGGTTCGCGCGCCGAGACAGCCGAGCACGCGGAGAACTGGTTGACCTGGTTTTCCTCGGCGTCTCGGCGCCTCGGCGGTAACATCTTATCGACGGATCACGGGCGCACCCGCCGCGCACGCTTCACCCGCGCTCTTCCAAACGGCATGGTAAGATCGGGGTTCGCCGCTTCTCGTCACCGCAAGGCTGCGGTGCCAGAGCAAGAGGGGGCCGAGAGTTGGAGAGAGCAGGCGGAGAGCGTCCCAACACCGAAGTTCCTTTGGCGTCCTCCTTCCGCGACCCGCAGGGCGTGCTGCTGGCCACCGGAAATCGCATTTTTCGGATCGTAAATGCGGCCGGGATGGCGGACGTGGATGCGCTTCTGTCTTCGGCCGTTGCCGGCAAATGGGCCAAGGCCGGCGCTCTGGTTTCCACCACCGTGCCCGGCGATGCGGACCGAGGGGCGTTGCTCGAAGATCCGCGCGTGTCCGACCTCTATCGCAACATCCGGGGTGCGGTTATTCTCGAACATGAGCGCATCCCCTTCCCGAGCTTTCCGTACGAGTGGCCGCCGGAAATGCTTCATGCCGCGGCCATGCTCACGCTGGAGCTGGCGCTCGACCTGCTGCCCGAAGCGCTCGGCCTGAAGGACGCCACGCCGTACAATGTCCTGTTCCGCGGTCCCCAGCCCGTCTTCATCGACATCCTCTCGTTGGAACGCCGTGACCCGGCCGATCCGACCTGGCTCCCTTACGCCCAGTTCGTGCGGACGTTTCTGCTGCCGCTCGTGGCCAACCGCCATTTCGGCCTGGCGCTCGATCAGCTTTTGTTTACGCGCCGCGACGGGCTGGAACCGGAAGAAGTTTATCGTTGGCTGAGCCCCCTCGAACGAGTGCGCCCGCCTTTTCTTTCCCTGGTTTCCATGCCGGTATGGCTTGGCTCCCATCACAACCAGGACGACACTTCCATTTACCGGAAGAAGCTGTTGCCGGACGCGGAGCGGGCGCAGTTCATCGTTCGGACTCTGTTGCGCGGCTTGAAGCGCAAGCTCGGCGCGCTTGCCCCCAGGACGGGTTTGCCGTCCGCCTGGACCGGCTACATGGAGTTCACCAACAACTACACCGCGGAACACTTCGCGGCCAAAGAACGCTTTGTGGCGGAGTGCCTCTCCGCGCATGCTCCCCAGCGCGTTCTCGACGTCGGCTGCAACACGGGGCACTTCAGCCTGATGGCCGCGCGGAGCGGCGCGCGCGTGGTGGCCATCGACTACGACCCGGCCGTGGCCGGAGCCGTGTGGCGCAAAGCTGCGGGCGAGAAACTGGACATCCTGCCGCTAGTGGTGAATCTCACCCGTCCCACCCCTGGTGTGGGCTGGAACAACCGGGAGTGGCCCTCCTTCCTCGACCGCGCCCGCGGCGCCTTCGACGCCGTCTTCATGCTGGCCGTGATCCACCACATGCTGGTCACCGAGCGCGTGCCGCTGAGCGAAATCATCGACCTGGCGGCCGAATTGACCTCCGATCTGCTGGTGATCGAATTCGTGTCTCCGCAAGATTCCATGTTCCGAAGGCTGCTGCGCGGCCGGGAGGAGCTGCACCAGGGCCTGGACGAATCCGTTTTTGAGCGGTGTTGCCAGCGAAAATTCGACATCGTGTCCTCGCAGCACTGCGAGGGCACGTCGCGCTGGCTGTACTGGATGCGTCTCCGCAAGGATCGATAACCGTGGCGCTAAGGGTCTCGCTGCGGAGCCGCCGATCCCGCTCCCAGTTTCTCGAAGACCGAGTGCCAGATGTCCATGCCCTCAATCAGTTTGGAGCGCCATTCCTTTTGCGAGCCGGTCCATGGGGGTCCCACCGCCCAAGCCGACGGCAACGCCGCCGCAATCTCGCCGAAACAAGCGTGGTACGTATCGCCGGTGAGAGCGATGGAGCGCAGCGAGGCGCAGAAATCATCCGTCAGGATCATTCCGTTGCGCTCCAGGTCCAAGTCGTTCCACAGGTCGTGAGGGTTCCTCTCCTGGCGGACTACCGGCTCGCCATAGCACACCACGTCTCCAAAATATTCCGCGATGCGGCTCAGGATGTAACTGCCCCAAATGTCGTCGTAGCGGCCGGTGTAAGGGCTCAGAAAGTACGCCGGCACGGCATCGCGCATCAGCGCCGTATTCTGGGAATCGAACGGCGACCACGTGCCCGGGTGGAGCGCAATCTGGCTTCCCGGCCACTCTGGGCTGAAACCGCGGATCAGCAACGGGCGCTCCATGCGTGTCACGGCATCGATATCCGGGTCGTCGAGCCAGAATCCGGCGTTTACCACCACACGCCTGGCAACCTGGGAGCAAGTCACAGAGCGGCTATCTTCCGTCCAGCGCATCTTCCGCGGGTATCCGCGGTGATAGAACTCGAGGCCGTGCTCCGCCTGCAAGAAAGAACAGACATTGAACCAGCCGGAAGTGGAGCGGTAGGTGGGCAACTCGCGCGCCGCGCCAACCACCCCGTGCATCCCTACAAAGTCCTGGTCCATGACCAGGTTATCGTCGTCGATCGTGATTACGACATCGGCTCCGTTTTCATATGCCAGCAGCATGCCGATGTTGCGCCTCTGAATCGAATCGAACCGCAGGTGGGCCCACAATTCCGGAAACCGCTTCAGATACTCCCGTTGGGCCGGAATATCCAGGTACAGGCACGGGAAATGCGGAACCGATCGGCAGAAATCGGCGGTTTCGGGAGGGCTCTTCCGATCGCCGATGACCACAAAATCGAGCTCCCTATGGCCATGGCGCCGTGCATTCTGCGCGTATTCCACCAGAGATGCCGGGATGTGAATGGTGGTGGTTACGATGGTGGTCCGCATGGTCTTCCGGATGGATCGGGCGGCCTCTGTGCCATTATGCATTCGCCTTCAACAATCGTCGCCTGTTTCTGAACCGGGTCTTGAACGCGATGCGGAAATAGACGAAGTTTTCCCAAAAGGGATTATGCGATCCCCCTTCGGTGCGAGCCCGCCACGCGCTGGGGATCTCGATCACTCGGGCCCCCAGCCGCAGTGGTTTCAGCATGGTCTCGAGCAGAAAGGCGTGCCGCAACTCCTCCCACGCAATGGTTTTCACCCACTGTTTCTTGAAAATCCGGAATCCGTAAGTCAGGTCGGAGAGGGTCGTGCCATAGAAAACGCGGAAGATCGTTTGGAAAACTCCGTTCAGGAAGCGCTTGAACGGATTGTATCCGCGGAACCCGCCTTCGCCTTTCCACCGCGTCGCCGTCACAATATCATAGCCGTCCTTAGCCTTGGCAATCAGTTCTTTCACCGTGGCCGGATCGGTCTCGAGGTCGCTCGCCATCATGAGTACGTGGCTGCCCGATGCCCACTCAAACGCGTCGCGAATGGCGCCGCCGAGAAACGGGCGCTGCTGGAAGCGCACCTGAATCAATCCGGCATGCTGGCGGCCGAGGTCCTCCGCGACTGCCAATGCCGCCGGAGTGGTCCTCTGGCACGCCACGATCAGGATTTCCGTGATCTCTTGCGGGTTCTCCGCCAGCAGAATCTCGACCGTTTTCCGGAGCGACGCGGTTTCATCTGTGACGGGGAGAATGGCCGTAACGGTCATGGTTCAGTTCCGCACCGATTCAGGATTGCGATTATAGCAATACCGTCTCCAGGAGGCGGCTCAGGCGGCGGTCTGCCGCTGCGGCCTCTTGTAGTCTCCCCGGCTGAAATACTTCTCCAGCCAGCAGTACAGGGCGATGAACAGGTAGCGGCTGCCCATTTCCTTGATCTTGAGCTTGGAAATTCCCGATCGCCGGTTGCGCCATGTGATGGGTATGACCGTCCAGGAATAGTCCCGAACAATAGTCTTCAAGGGAAGCTCGACGGTGAGGTTGAAGTGGGGGGAAAGAAAGGGGCGGCAACCGTCGAGGGCGTGGCGGCGGTAGGCCTTGAACGCGTTTGTAAAATCGTTCAGGGGCGCGTTGAACAACAGCCGGAGAAACAGATTTGCCAGGCGATTGATCAGCAGTTTGTGCCAGGGGTAGTCGATGACGCCGCCGCCGCGGATGAAACGGGAGCCAAACACGGCATCCCAACCTTCATTGAGCAGTTCCCAATAGCGCACGACGTCGCGGCAGTCGTCCGATTCATCGGCCATCATGATCACGGCGGCGTCGCCATGCATGCTGTCGATGCCGAGAGTAACCGCTCTTCCGAAGCCATGTTCGCCCGTGTTCCGCACGGGGCACAGGGTCGGCACGCGAGACTTGAGTTCCTGAAGGATGGCCCACGTCGAATCCGTGCTGCCATCGTCGACCAGAACGATCTCGTGTTCAATGCCGTGCAGGCGCAACTCGACATGGAGATGTTCGACGGTGGCGGCGATGGTGCCCTGCTCGTTTTGTGCGGGAATCACCACGGAGAGGAGCCGGATGGGATCCTGAGGCGTGGGGCCGGACGGCCCTTTCACAGGCCGCTCCTCTCCAGCCAGTCGGGGTTGCGCTCGGCGTGGCCCGCGATTTCCTCGAGGAGAATCTCGATGGGCGTCTCCAAGTGCCACCCGAAGTCGCGCTCCGCCGCGCTGTTATCCATGACAATCCATGGAATATCGTAAAGCCGCTCGGGAGGGCCGGATTCCGGGGCGTGCGGGCCAAACCGCGCGTCACACCAGGCGGTCAGCCGCGCCAGAGACATGGAGTTTTCGAGGCCCCCTCCCGCGGTGTAGGTGCGCTGGCCGGTGGAGCGTTCCGCGCGGATCTGGGCATCCAGCAGCGCGGCGAGGTCGCGCGGATGAAAAACGTCTCTCACCTGCTTGCCCTTTCCATCGAAGCCGATGTAGCGCAGGGGGCGCCTTCGCAAATGCGCATTGATCCAGTAAGAAAAGATCCCCTGATCCGGCGTGCCGAACTGGCCGGCTCCGGCCAGCACCCCGCAGCGGTCCACCCAGACCGGAAACCCGAAGGCGTTCCCGTACTCCAGCGCGACGGCTTCGGAGGCCAGCTTGGTGCTTCCATACAAGGAGACCGGAGGAGCGGTTGAGAAATCGACGCCGATGCCCCTGGCTGAAACGCCCCGCGGCAGCGGCGCGGAACTGTCCAACTGAAAGGCGTCGCCTTCGCTTCTGAGCGGAAGAGAGGCCAGGGCGGGGATGGAATAGACGCGGCTGCTGCTGAGCAGCAACAAGCCGGACTGGTGCGTTTTGCAGTACTCGAGCACGTTCACCAGGCTCGCCAGGTTGTGCTCGAACAGTTGCCGGCTGCTGAAGTCCCCTTCGACGCCGGCCAGCACGCTAGGATTGGCGGCGGCGTCGATCACCCAGTCCGCGGCGGGCAGGGATTCGAAATCGCTGGCCGCGCGGATATCGCCGTGCACAAACCGAACGCCCAGCTTTCGGAGCCGCATGCGGTTGCTCTCCGAGCCGGGCCGAAACAGGTTATCGATGCCGAAAACGGAGAGGCCCTCGCGTCGCTCGAACAGGGACTCCGCCAGCGAACTGCCGACGAAGCCGCACACCCCGGTGATCAAAATTCTCATCCGACCGCCTTGTCCGCCAGCCGCTCCATCCAAGCCTCGCCAATCTCTTCAAAGATGGCGCCCAGGGACCTGGTGATATCCCAGGCCGGGTAATGCGACTTCATCTTGCGCAAGTCGCTGTAGTAGCAGATGTGGTCGCCAACGCGATTCTGCTCCACATACCGCCAGTTCATGGGGCGTCCCGTGACCTCTTCGGCCATTTGGAACGCCTCGAGAACGGAGCAGGCGTTCCCCTTGCCGCCCCCCAGGTTATATACTTGCGCCACGCGCGGAGCCTTCCAAAACTCAAACATGAATCGCGCCACGTCCTCGGAGTGGATGTTGTCGCGCACCTGCTTGCCCTTGTAGCCGAACACTTTGTACTCGCGGCCCTCGACGTTGCATTTGATCAAGTAACTGAGGAAGCCGTGCAGTTCCACCCCGGAATGGTTGGGACCCGTCAGGCAGCCGCCGCGCAGACAGCAGGTCGGCATATGGTGGTAAAGGCCGTATTCCTGGACCATTACGTCGGCGGCGACTTTGGATGCTCCGAAGACGGAGTGTTTGCTCTGATCGATGGAGAACTCCTCGGGAATCCCGTTTTCGTAAGCAGGGTCGGCGTAGTCCCAACGAGTTTCCAGCTCTTTCAGCGGAATCGTGTTGGGCCGGTCGCCATAGACCTTGTTGGTGGACATGTGAATGAACGGCGATTCGGGGCAGGAGCGCCTGGCGGCTTCCAACATGTGGAGCGTGCCCAGCGCGTTCACTTCAAAATCCAGGAATGGAATGGCCGCGGCGCGGTCGTGCGAGGGCTGGGCTGCCGTGTGAATGATCAAGCTGGGGCGCAGTTCGTCCATGAGGGCGAGCACACCCTCCCGGTTCCGAATGTCCAGCGCCTCGTGGCGGTAGCCGGGGATCTCGCGGCGCAGGCGCTCGAGCACCCAGCTCGTGTCGCCCTCCGGTCCGAAGAAAACGGCGCGATGGTTGCTGTCGATGCCAGCCACATGGAAGCCCTGTCGCGCGAAGAAGAGCGAAACCTCTGAACCGATGAGGCCACAAGAGCCTGAAACCAGGACCGAAAGAGCAGCCATTATTTAAGATTATATGTCCCGGCTCTACGGAATGCCTCCGTCGCCGCCACCGGCGATCATTCTTCGCGGAACGGGCAAGCGTCCAGACGCTACAATTGGATGCATGCCACCCGGGCCAGTCATGATGGAAGCCCAAGCCATGACCGGCATGCCTCCCGTCTCCCTCCTCTTGATTTCGTATTCCTATCCGCCGGTTCTCGGAGGCTCGGAGATGGAAGCCCAACGGGTTTGTTCGGCCTTGCTCCGGCGCGGCCATCGGGTTACCGTGGTGTGCGCCGGCGGGCCACCCATGCCCGATGTCTCCGATTGGGTCGATCCCGGCGGGGTCCCCGTTCGCATCTTCGCGCGCCGGGGGACGGGGCGGCGCAAAGACTACACCTTCGCGCTGGCCGTGGCCTGGACCTTGTTCAGAGAGCGGCGCAATTACCAGGTGGTGTACTTTCTCATGCAAGGGTTGCACCTGGCCACCGGGCTTCCCGTGGCGCGCTGGCTCGGAAAACCGATCATGATGAAGGTTTCCGGCAGCAGCATCATCACCGTCATGCGAAGTTCCTGGCTCGGGCGCGTGGAGTTGCGCTGGCTCCAAAAATGGGCGCGCCGCGTCATGATTCTCAACCCAGGCATGGCCGAAGAAGCCGTGGCAGCCGGTTTCGAGCCGCAACACCTGCTCTGGATGCCCAACCCGGTCGATACCGATGAATTCGCTCCGTGCAGCCCGGAACGGCGGCGGAAACTGCGCGCGGAACTGGGCATGCCACCCCAGGCAGCTTCAGTCGTTTTCGTTGGCAGGCTCGCTCCGGAAAAAGAACTTTCTTCGCTGATCGGGGCCTTCGCGGCGGTCGTTCAGCGGATGCCACAGGCCATTCTCGTCCTGGTGGGCGATGGCCCCGGCCGGAAAGAACTGGAGGGGCAAGTGAGCCGCCTCAGCTTGAGCCGGAATGTCCGATTTACGGGAAGATGCGCCGCCGCCGAAGTCCGCCAGTGGTTACAGGCGAGCGATGTTTTCGCTCTCGTGTCGTCCAACGAGGGATTCTCCTGTTCGTTGTCGGAAGCGATGTCGGCTGGTCTGGCTTCCGTGGTCAGCGACATCCCCGCCAACGCCCAACTGATCGACCCGGACGTTCACGGGTTGCGAGCCAAGCTCCGCGACGAAGCGTCGATCGCGGAGGCCTTGACGCGATTGCTCGGCGACGAGGCGTTGCGCGCCCGCATGGGCCGCGCCGCGCGGCAGCGGGTTCTCGACAATTATTCGGTGGATCGAGTGGTGGCCCGGTATGAAGCGCTGTTCCGCGAAGCACTGGGCGGCCCCACCGGCGCCCCGCATATTGCTAATCTGGCCTAGAGCCATATAAGCTTACGGTTGCGGCTCTGGAAGTCTATTCTTACGGGGGGTGGATCTCGTTTTGCGAGTAGCGCTTCTCCAAATCAATCCTACCGCAGGCGACCTCAACGGGAACTCCTCGCTGATCATCCGTGGAGCTCGGGCAGCGCGGTC
>Ga0187866_1001934_pt1 | contig 18092 bp, 21 predicted proteins | sample June2016WEW_11_1_3_FD_133013 | JGI IMG/M metagenome (GOLD analysis project Ga0187866, IMG submission 133013) | Peatland microbial communities from SPRUCE experiment site at the Marcell Experimental Forest, Minnesota, USA - June2016WEW_11_150 | ecosystem: Environmental > Terrestrial > Soil >...
CATCTTGGTCTCTGAGGAGACCCATCGGCAGTTAATGATGGCAAAGATGGAGATGGGTTTCAAGTCCTTGGATGATATGCTAGCTAAGGTGGTCTCCGAGATTACTAAGGCAAGATTCCTTGAGGCTTCAGCCAGTTTCAAAGCTGGATTGAGAAGGAAACGCCTGTCGCTAGCTGAAGTCACGACCTCGGGCGAAGCTATCCGCATTGAACTATTCAGGAAATGGTTCGGCAAAGAAGAACGTCATTCTTGACACGAACGTAATTTACTCCGCCCTGTATGAGCCAGAGGGCGTTTGTGGCAGAATAATCCTTGGTGGGACAAGCCCGCTAGTTAAATTGTACTCGATCGATTTTGCCAAGGAAGAGCTTCGCACTAACCTTGATCTGAAAATGAGATTGAGCAAGGAGCAGATTGACCTCATCATATCATCTCTTCCACTTGAGTGGATACCCCGAGAGATTTATTCACGCCTCTTAGGAAGAGCAATGGGTATCGTCAGGATTCAGCAGGATTCTCCTTTCGTTGCGGCCTCAATGGCGACAGGATTTCCCCTAGTTACAGGTGACCGGCATCTGCAGACCCCGCAAGTTCACCGAGCAATCAGAGTCTACAAACCAAGCGAATTCGCCAAAACGCTAGCCGACTAGCAAGATCGACAAGCTTCAGCCTCCGTGGGCAACTGGAAGAAGCGCAAGCTCATCCTCCTCAGTAAGCGCCGTCTCCAACCCGCTCAAAGTGTTGATCTCGCGCCCAGAGACCAAGATCAAAGCATTTGGCCTGGGGTCGGCGGTTTCGTTTTCCAGCAGCAGTTGCTTTAGGCCTTCGAATTCCTTCTGAGTGACAAGCTGCATTATTACTGAACGCACAGTGGCTGGTTTTTCTGCCACCTCAATGACAAGTTCATTCGTTCTCGCAGCGGTCCTGAAGACGCCGTAGAACCTAAGACGGATTTTCAATTCTATTACCAATCTCGATTTCAAGGCTCAAGGCTTTTTCCAGGCTCAAAACCCAACCTCAGGCCGAACGAGGTTATAGGAATCGGGCCAAGTCGTCGACGCGGTCAGCAACCAGACAAACAATCAGACCGAAGACGGATTGGTGTCCACACAAAATAGCTGCCCCCCCAACCCCAATTACCCATCAAAGCACGCATAGCCTAGAGATCCGAACAACCCTGCACTGCTCAACCCATGCCAGCATAACGCTCAGAATCGTCACTAAAGGTAGGGGGCAGTCGCAAATGGGCTGCGGTTTCATTGTTTGCGGTCGAATTCTCTCAGGTACCTTCTCACAGCTTCGCGAATCAGAAACGAGCGCGATGGGACCTTGTCGTTGTCCACAAGTTCATCAATCTTGTCCAATATTAGAATCGGGAAGGTAGCCGTGATGCTTGCCATTCTGTTAGACCTACTTCCCGGCATCCTCAACGCCCCCTTTGGATTGGGTACAATATCGCCGGCGGCCCCCGAGGCCCCCGAGGCCGCCGCCGCCCTACCAACAGCAGTGCCAGTATGGCGGCTACAGCAACCGCTACCGCAATCCCGATAAGTACAACGACGTTCGCGCCACCGAAGCTGGGGGGTGTAACGATCGTAGTATTGGTACTTGTTGTCGAAGTGACGAACGTAGAGATCATGGTCGATACTGTAGAGGCAGTCAGGTAAATTGTCGATGACGTGAGCGTCGACACGAGTGTTGTAGTTGAAGTTGCTGTTAGCACACTCTCAAACGGAGCGAAACGAAGAATCGTCGAGAGCGGAGCTTTGCCGGTTAGGATTTGAGGTGGGGGTGCGACGAAATTAGGTGATGACCCAACGATCCAACCATTGCTTGGAGATATCATGTACACTGAATTCAGTGTTGGAGGAGCAATCGGAGCCATTGGAGCCAACCCTAGTAATGAAGGCGCGAGAGTAATGTCAGTCCAAGCAACACCGTCCCAGTGGAAAATCGTCGCAATCAACTGTCCGGTTCCTCCAGTTCCTCCTACTGTCCAGCAATCATCGGACTCTGCGCAGTAAATCGAGTTCAACGTTGGTGGCGAAGAATCGGGGCCGCCGGGTATAGTAGGCGTCGCGACGGGCGTCCAGTGCGTTCCATCCCAATAGATTATGACTGGACCTACTGGGCTACAAGGTGTAGGAGTGCACAATGGTGGAATACCTCCAACGGCCCAACCACTCGTCGGGCTCAACATGAAGACGGAATTCAGATTTGCCGAGTAGCCTACTTGCTGTTGGATGGGCCCGGTAGGAAGTCCATTGACTGTTACCACGTTCCAGGTTCCCACGCCTCCAGTTACGGTGTAGTGCAGTACCGTGCCAGCGTCACCCACAGCCCATCCCTCATTGGGCCCGAGCATGAACACGGAGTTGAGTGGCGGCAGTGGTGTTAGTGTTGTTGGAGGCGGAAAGATTGCCCAAGTTCCAACACCACCTGTAACAGTGTAATGCAAAATAATTCCAGAGCCAAAGCCTGATCTGGGGAAATGAGCCTCTGGGGAACACTGGTTAATGTTGTTAACTTCCGCGGGACCAACCCCGGCACACCCGACTGCCCATCCCTCATTCGCGTTCACCATAAAGACAGAGGTGAGGACATAGGAGCCGGGCGGTGGCGTGATTGTGTTCCATGAACCTCCGGTGTAATGCAAGATTATGGGACATGGTTTCGTTGAACAAGAGGCAGTTGTTCCGCCACCAAGATGCCCTCCGCCACCAACCGCCCAGACATCTCCCGTGGAAACCATGAAGTCGGAGAAAAGATCGTTCGACGTTCCGATGGCCACGCCTTTTGTCCACATGAAACCGTTCCAGTGAACTATCGTAGGCTCTGCGACTGGATTAACGGGCGCTGGTGGAGTAGGATTTAGAGATGGCGTTGCCCGTCCGACAGCCCAACCGTCGTTAGGGTTAGCGGGACCTATCAGAGGAGGACCAAACGATATCGAAGTCAGTTCGGTTAGGGATGGACTGGTGACTGTGCCCCAGTTTACACCATCATAATGCAGAATAACTCCCGCAGTTCCAACGGACCAAGCATCGTTCGCGGTATTCATGAATATCGAGTTGTAATTGAAAGCGGCGGCGGGGAGATTTGGTACTAAATTAATCGGGAGCTTCGTCCAAGTCCCACCAGAATAGTGCACTATCGTGCCAAAGTCTCCGAGGGCCCAGCCTTCGGTTGAGGAAATCATGAAGACTGAGCGGAGAATGGAAGGAGCTGATCCCGGGCTCACTGGCCCTGTCCAGATTCCAGAACTGTAATGAATTATTACACCAGTAGGAGTACCTGCCCCGTCATCACCGACTGCCCATCCCTCCGTCGGGCTAATCATGAAAACTGACCTGAGAGTTGTGGGCGTAGTGACAGGTGAGGAAACGATTGTCCACACTCCCCCGAAATAATGATAGATGACTCCGTTGCCTCCCACAGCCCAGCCCTCCGTCGAGCTGACCATGAACACAGAGAATAGCGGGCTTCCCGGCGCGGTACCCTGGAGACTCCAACCGCCTCCCAGACCCGGAACCCCGGTCCAATGCCAGAATTGACCGTTGGCACCTGCTGGGTCTGATCCAACGGCCCAAACGTCCGTTGAGCTTACCATGAAAACGGACTGAAGAGGGCCCCCTGGTGTTAACCCTGATAGCTGTTCCCTCCAAGTAACCCCGTCCCAATGAAGGGCTACAGCAACAGTCATTCCTGGTAGTCCACCAGTCAGAGGACCGCAAGTAGGAGGAGGAAGCGGGGTCGGTGGGATTATTCCTTTGTCGTATCCGCATCCAACGGTCCATCCGTCGTCTCTGCTGATTGGGTGGCCTGGTGGACCGAAATTGACCGATGTTAGGGCGTAACCACTCGGGATGTCAGTTTCTTCTGTAGGATTCTTGGGTACGGGAACCAGATTCCAAGTTAAACCGTCGTAGTGTAGGACCGCGGGAAATCCAAAATTATAGCCCTGAGTAGTCGCACCCATAGTCGTAGTAGGCTGTGTGGCAGATGTTGTGAACCGTTCGTCTCCGACGGCCCATCCTTCAGTCGCGTTCAGCATGTAGACGGAGTCCAGGGGCGGATTGGCTGGTGGGCTGATGTAGGCAGTTGGGTTGATGTCCCTCCAAACGCCCAACACGCCTGTTTGCGTCTGCGCGGAAACCGACAACAAGAGCATGGAAAGCGATATGATTAGGATAAAAAACCTCATTGCCTTACGCAAAGCAACCATTACCCCGTCGCGGCTGTTGAGAAATTGACATGTAACATTAAGTGAGTATTACATGTCAATACTCGTGACATAGGCCGGAATTTCTTACATGTGGGTGCTTAAAGGACAGGGACAACGAGACGTAATAGGTGTTAGTTGGTTGTCTAGTTACTAGTTAATGTTAACTGTTCGACGATTCACCCATCAAAAGGTAACAGTACAGTTCCGATCACTTCTTCTGCCAACTACGGCTCCGGAGTTGCCCCAAAAGATGCATGCAGGAAGGGGGACGAGGGTCAGGTTTCTCACTAGCTCTAGTAGAGGCGCCACCTATTAGGTTCGAAAATCATTCCTCGAAACACCATCCATACTGGAGAGCCTCCAAAGAAAAATGAACCTAAGCAAAATTCGCGCATTCTTCTTCGACCTTGACGGTGTGCTTTCTGTCGGAAAAGAAAACCCCCGCTACCTAGGCGGACGTGACGTGGTAGCCAAAATCAAATCTTTGGGCAGGAAGGCTTTCGTGTTGACGAATGATTCAACCCACACTCGTGAAGAATTATGCGGCAACCTTTCAAATATGGGGTTCGACTTCTCCATCGATGAAATCCTAACCTCAAGCCATCTTACGGCGCTTTACCTTACGCAGAGGCTCGGTAAATCGAATTTCTTCTTGGTGGGTGAAAGGGGTTTGTCGCTTGAGCTTGAAGCCGCTGGCCATCAACTTGACGAGGATAGACCTGACGCGGTGGTTGTGGGGTTAGATCGACACCTGAGCTACGACAAGTTGGACCGAGCTATGCGGTCGGTGAGAGATGGTGCTATTTTGGTTGGAAGTTATGGTGGAGCCGTGTACATGGGCGACCATGGTCCGGCACTTTCAGCGGGGCCCATCATAAGGGCACTAGAATATGGGTCTGGGAAGAGGGCGATCATGATTGGTAAACCATCACCTCGGATGTTTCGGTTGGCTTTGAAGCGAGCCAATGAAAAGCCCGGTAACGCCATAATGGTGGGAGACCAGATAGAAACTGATTTGGTTGGGGCCCACCGGGCCGGTGTTCGCACAATCCTAGTTCTTACTGGCGTTGAAACGCGGGATTCAATTGAGCGTTCAAGAATCAAACCAGACCTGGTTGTTGACCGCGTCGACGACTTGGCCCGATTCCTATAACCTCGTTCGGCCTGAGGTTGGGTTTTGAGCCTGGAAAAAGCCTTGAGCCTTGAAAGTTTCTTAAACGATTTGGAACGAAGATGAGTTGGAAGGATAATGTGTTGATGTGTGGTACTGGCCAACACTTAAATATCGTAAGCTCAATTCGGAGTATGAGAGTAAATGTTCGACGAATTTGCGGGGAATTTTGACATGAAGAATGCCATATCGCACAAACCTAGCCGAAAACACATATTTTGGCGGAAAAGCGAACCGTTATCATCATGTTTATCCTTGAAAGGGAATGATTGTGTTGAATAAGCGTGTGACTCTAGTTCTAGCTACGACGTTCACGTTAGCGGTCATTGTTCTTGCTGGTATCATGCCAGCCCAAAGTATTGGCCCCACTGGGGCTTGGAGATTAATCAGCCCAACAGAATACACTGCTACCCCAGACGCAGAACTGCACAGTGTGTTCTTGACGAACGGAGGAACCAGCGGAAAGAACAGTGGAAGCGGTTGGGCAGTCGCCGCGGGCGGTTTCATATTCTTCTGGGACGGATTCTCTTGGAACCAAGTACCCTCGCCAACAACATGTCAGCTGGATAGCGTTAATTTTGGCGGGCCCCTCAACCCGTTGAGCAGCGTAACCAGTTCCTCAGGTTGGGCGGTTGGTGGGGGAGCAACATGCGCGGTTGCTGGAACGGCTGAATCTCTCTACTACAACGGTGTCGGTTGGAACCATTATTCGGTTCCATTCCATGTAGCAGCCGAGCTTCTCAGTGTCTCCCAGGTGCAGAGTGCGTCTTCTCCAGGCGATAGTGTAAACGCTTTCGCCGTGGGCATTGATAACACCAATCAGGGCGGATTTTGGGAGTGGAGCGGGATTCCATCTGCTAGTAGTTTATGGGTGGAACTCTCTACGACAGCGCTGCCCGTGAATTCAGTTTACATGACTCACTGCATTGGATCTCCATGTTTTGGGGATAATGGTATAGCTGTAGGGGGTACTACGGGGGCAGGTACAATCTTTCGATTCGTCAGCGGTCTGTGGACTCCTCGAGCAGACCCTGTTCCCACAAAGAACCTGCACGGGGTTGCAATGTCGTCGCCAACAAATGGTTGGGCCGTCGGTGACGATTGCACAATTATTCGCACAAACGACGGCGACACGTGGAGCGGTGCCGCTAGCCCTGGCACCTGCGGCATAGGGAACACTCTCAGGTCAATCGTTCTGCTGAGTTCATCTGAGGGTTGGGCAGTGGGGGATGCCGACGCTAGCGGCGCGATGGTTCTTCACGGAACTTCCCTCGACTCAACGCCCCAGTGGACAAGACTACCTGTCAACCAGGTCGCAACCCCCCTAGGGTTGGACTCTGTGACCTTTGCCACTTCGGGTGGGAACCTATGGTCCGTCGGCAAATCGGGCGTTGCAGCCTTCTGCTTCAATAATTGCGGTTCACCGTCAGGCGCTATCTGGAGCACGACGACCTCGCCGAATCAGTTTACATTGAACTCGGTTTTCATGGACAGCGATTCAGACGGATGGGCTGTAGGACTTCATAACACCCCCTCTCTCAGCCCAACAATCCTGAGGTGGGATGGCGGCACGTTCAGTTGGACAAGGGCGCCCTCCGTTTTTCCCCTCGCATCACCCACAGACCTGAACAGTGTTTACTTATCTGGTGGGTCGAGTGGATGGGCCGTTGGGTCTACAACCGGGCCACAAGCGTCTACGTTGTGGTATGATGGAAACACTTGGACTGGAAGACTTGTTCCGGCATGTGGTTGTTCACTGAATTCGGTCTACATGGTCAGCGATTCGGATAGTTGGGCAGTTGGCTCGGCTGCAACCATAATGCACTCGCCCAGTTCCGGAGGCAGCTTCTCAATTGCATCGGGTCCATTGCCAGTTCCCCCTGCAGGCACCATACTGCGTTCAGTGTTCTTCGACCCTTCCAGCGGCGGTCAGAGCGGATGGATTGCAGGCTTCGACACAACGAATGCAGTAATTTACCATACGGCAAATGGAGGCGCGGACGGTTGGCCGCCAGTGGGCATTCCCCTTTTACCAGGAGTCACGTTGACCTCACTATTCTTCCAGGATAGTACTCACGGCTGGGCCGCAGGAACAAAAAGCACAATTCTCTACTGGAACGGCGTGTCATGGACGCAGGTTGCCGTACTCGGAGCCCCCAATCCAATCGACATCAACGGAATTGCCGTGGAGGGTGGTACACCAGCGACTGACGGCTGGGCTGTGGGCACAGATACTGTAACAAAACTACCAGTCACCATTCATTATGATGGCACTAGCTGGACCGTAGTGCCACTCTCGCCCGCCATAACGCTAGGAGGAGGGGTTGCCAGCATGACCAGCGTCTCTTTGAGGTCAAGCACAAATGGACTCGCGGTAGGGTCTGGGGTCAGTGGAGTCTTCACCGATTCGCTAAGTCTCATATTTCATCTCGACCCGCCGGGCGGAGTGAGTGGGACAACGGTCGCGACGAGCTCAACGCCTACAACCGCGTCGACCAGCAGCAGTAGCAGTTCGAGTACTGAGACGACTCCCACCTCTACTATAACCTCAGTCGTGACTTCGGTTCAAACGTCGATTCAAACCTCGATCGCTACAACGACTGCTACTCCGACATCTGTGACTTCATTCACGTCGAGTTCCGTTTCGACGCCTCTGACGTTGCCACCAATCCCAGGGTTCCCGTGGGAGTCTATCCTCGCCGGCGTAATCCTCGGCATGACCGCCCTCGCGATCCTAAGGCGCCGCAGGAAATAGTCAGTTCAACTCGCCGCCGAGCCTCCTCACGTTACCCGTGATGAGGTAACGTGAAGTTGTCGGTTGCTGACACCAAATTCACGGCTGACCTAAGACCGCTATTCCAACAAGGTAAACGGATAGCTGAGAAGAAGCCTATGACGCTCATAACGGATGGTGCGCCTAACTTCCATGAAGCCTAATTACAGGAGTTTTACACAAAGAGGCTGGAAACAAGAACCGAGCACATTAGGGAAATTGCGTTGGATGGAGTGCGGCACAATAACAAGATGGAACGCATGAACGGAGAACTACGCCAAAGAGAGAAAGTGATGCGTACTCTCGAAAAACCTGACACATCAATCCTTACGGGCATGCAACTTTACCATAATTATATTCGACCACATGAAGCATTGAAAGGTAAGACTCCGAGCGAAGCCGCAGGAATCAAAGTTGAGAGAGAAAACAGATGGCTGACGCTCATACAGAACGCATCACGAAAGAGTAACGATGAAAGGGGCAACAGTCGCTTAACACATATATGCCTTATATATGGTGCCCATTCACGGCTCTTGCTTCACTTTGGTTACGCCTCTTTAGAATCGGACACAGTCAATTATAGGCACACTTACATTACTGAATCACAAGTGTAGTGGTGAGAGACGTGCCTTCCTTCGCCGACTTGATTGGCAACGTAGCAAAGCTTGAGGAAACACTAGGGTCGATGCAAGTTTCTGGAAAGGTTTCCAAGAAAGCGGACGCTTCCCTTGATAACATTATTTCCTTCGTAACTGGTCGTGAACGCATGTGGCTCGACGCAGAGCCGACTGAGAAATCGTTTGCACCCTATCACGCGTGGCGCAACTTGCGGCTGATCTTTTCTAAGATGCGAATTAGGCTTACTGAGGCACCTACTGTTGGAGATAATCCAATCGTTGTGGATCAAGCAAGAGAGGTTGTGTCAAAGGTTCTATCAGTTCTATCTACTCTAGCGGCAATCGAATCTGACTCGTCAAATCAGAATTCAAAGCAACTTCTTGAAGGAGTTAGACATTTGCGGTCTGTATCACGGCGCGTAAATATGACCGCTTCTGGTCCTGAAGAGATTAAGGAAGTAGGTGAGGAAGAACTAGCGAAAGGATTGGACGCGATGCTGATGACGATGGCCGCAATTGGTCAGACATAAAGTTCTACTTGAAACCACAGTTTTGATTGCAGCATCTGTTTACGCTGCACGTCAAGATTTACAGTACTATAAGCCTCTCAAACATCAGTTCTTCGATCGCTCCACTAAGCTCATAGTTGTTCTCCAGAAGCATGTAGGGCAGAAAATTGGGATTACTACTGAAACGACAACGAAGGACGCGTATGAGCACTTAGAGAAAGCAATCGTAGACGAACTTGGAAAGCAAATCTCACAAAAGGTCAAATCTGTTGCGGTGGACCTATGCGAAAATCGACTAGACGATTTGATATACGTCTTTCCAGAAGAACGCGTTGATTTAACTAAAGTCAGCGAGAAGTTCGGTGCCGTTGCAGTGATGTATAGAGAACTTGTACAGCGTTCATTCTTGGTCGATAATACTACGGCAACGGCGGCTATAGCAGAGAAACTTGAGCGCTTGATTCCGGTTCGCCAGAGACCGAGAGGTCACAAAATCCTAAGAAAAATCGACAGATTCAGAGACCTAAAGATCGAAATAGGCACTGGACAATTACTACGCGCTAAATCTCAGCTAATAAGACTGCGTGATCCAGAGAAGCGTCCCGATGGAGTGGACATGACAACTCTAGCCGAAGCTGGATACCTTCATGAGGAATTCAACATCAAAGAAGCTACTGTCGTCTTTCTTGCTTCGACGGACAAAGCTTTCTCTCCAAACCTTGATCAAAACGGTGATGTAGCTTCGAATGATGTTACGGCCGAAATAGTGAAGCAGTTTAGTGTTCGTTGCGATTGGCCTGAGCGTATTGCAGACGAATTAAAAACCCACTATGGCTAGTGTTTCTGTAGGTTTTTCATCAACCGCTTTTTCACACCTATTCTCATCAACCGTGAACTTCACGTTACCCGTGATGACCTTCCTTATCATCATCTGTTACGAACAGTAAACTGTGATGCTGATTTCATTTGCGTCTGTCTCTCCGCTGATTCGTCCACTACTTTTGGCCTTCACTGACTGAGGGTTTAGCGGCCACGTTTGGTATTATCCTGGTTGCCTCGCCCACGGCGAGAACGGTGAGTCAGATTGCAATGTCCGTTCTGTGGATGTGGATTAGCCTTGGAGTGTTACGAACAGGTTTGGCAACGTGAAGGCGACCGATGGAACCTAACCTACTATTGTGAAGGTTGTGGCCGAGAGTTCGACAAACCCGAAAACACCTAATCCCCAAACCCCACGGTCAAGCCTAGCTTGAACCAAGAGAGAAATGGCGAGATTGGAAGGACTGTAATTCTTCTTTCTACGTGTAACCGAGTTTTTGAAGTTCGTCCATCCCTGGGGTCTTAAAACTTAGGACCGCCTTGCCGTCCTTGGTCTTCAGGGCCCCTATGTAGATTAGGTCCGGGCTACCACCTGACGCGCCGAATAGAAGCTTCGATGTTTCATCTGCGTACGGCAACCAAAGAATCCGCAATACCTTCTCTTGGAGTCTACGGGCTTCGGCCCAGAGTCGGTCAATGTCCCTTTTCCTTTGGGATTTCAACTCGTCCTTAGAATACTGTGCCGGCTTCAGGCTCATCAAGAACATAAGACCTAGCACGGTTGTATGGTAGCGTCTTTTCTCATCCCTCAGAATGAGGTTGTAATGTTGCATTCTACTCAGGTACTTGGAAAGCGCGGTATCGGATAGTCCAGTTAATTCTATAATGCGAGAGTAAGGTAGGCCCAGTTCACCTGACTTTCGCAAGTGCTCAATGATTCTGGCCTCGGTTTCCGTGGGCTTGTATTCGTTCGCACCGTTCGGATCCCTAATTGGCAAACTAAACCCTACGCAAAGAAACTACACCTCGGGTTTAATATAATACGTCCCCAGGAACCTTCCAAGGTGAAGAAGCATGCCAGGGAAAGGTAACCCATTCCTGAAGTTTCGGGTTACGAGGAAGTATGACGCATTACTCAGGTTGGATGCGCGTAAGAATGGTATCTCAGTATCGGAACTGGCGCGGCGCATTTTGAGCGAACATTAGTAGAGGGTGTGGGACACCCAAACATCGGGTGTGGGACACCTTGAGAAACTTACCCGTATGGCCAAGAAGTATGTGACCACGGTAGAACTCTCCAGGCAAGCCACCAAGGTTCCTATGAAGGGTGCGGGGCTTCCAGGCACGCCGAAACGGGATGATCTCGAAGGCCTTGTTTGGCAGGCTATCCAGGAGGCGGTGAGCTACAGCAAGACTGAGGATGCGGCTAAGGATGCGAAGGCAAGGTTGCTGGCGCTTAGAGTTGCAGACGCCCTCATGCGCACAGAACTAGCGATCCTCAAAGACCAGGACGACGCCTTCGTGGACGCACTCCTCGAAGAACTGGGGCAACACACAGATGGGCTGGAGAAAGAGACTCGCAAAGAAACTTAGAGAAGAATGTCGAAAGAAAACCCGATAGAGGAACAGGGGTCCCAGTCGAGCAAGAACTAAACCATAACAGAATATGGGCCGCGTATCCTCATACATGGAAGTTGAACTCTGCCATTCGAGCTCTCCTCATTTTGGTCGCAATAGGTTGTTAACTCGATGCTTTCTGGTTGCGGGGAAGTGACATAGATTAGTGTGGATTTGTGGGTAGGTTTATCTTCCGAGTTTCCAGCACGTCTACTGATTTCGGTTGAAACTTCGTTCCCTAATCACATTGTGCATCTTCTTGGCTGCCTTGGTAGGTGTCTTGAGTGCAGGCGCCCCTGCCTCGGCCAACAGCCCTCAAGGAACAACTAGCATCAGCTTCACCATTACAACCACAACCAATTATCAAGTCCAGACGGGTGGGGTGTTGCAGGTGAACTTTAACGCGGTTCAGGTTGACACTGTTCCGCCCCAAGCTTACTCGTTCGGGGTTGAAGCCAAAACCTTTCCAGGGTTATGGATAACGAGACTGCACTGGGAGTTCGGCGACGGAGCCTTCTTGGATGTTCCTTACTGCTGCCAAAGCACAGTCAGCGAGGTACGAGACCACGCCTACTCTCAACCCGGCTCATACACAGTGGTTGTCTTGGCATACGACAATGCTGGCAACTTCGGCGACGTTTTCGTCACCGTGAATTGGGTGACTCCTATCCCAGAATACCCGAACTACGGCACGCCACTCTTCATCACCCTTTTCGCAGTCCTTACCGCGGCCGCCTTCGCCAAGCGCCGAGTAACCTCCCGCTCTCATTAATCCACAAGAATCCTCGAACGCCACCAAAAGTTGGCGTGCGATAGCACTCTTTGGCACCACCTCTGGATGGGTGGATCCGCACTAGCCTAAGCCACTAGAACGCAACAGAATCGCCTTGGGTTCTGTTTCCTAAGTGGCGCTTTTCAGTTTCTGTTCTCTGATAGCGCTTTGCTGAATCAGTTGCCTCCATCTGTTGCCGTTCAACTGTAGGTCTAAGCCAGCCGCTTCTGCTGGAGTTTGCCCGTTAAGCGCCATGTGCGGTCTGGCGAAGTTGTAGTTCAGCTTAATTGCGTCCACCATCACTTGAGCCGAAGCATCGTTGTCTAAGGCTCTCTGGGTTTTCAATCGGTCTTTTAGTGTGTTGTGCAGGCGTTCTACGCGATTGTTCTTGCCTCTTTCCCTTATGCTAATTGAGCGAAGCTCGTAGGTTCTGCGACCGCGTTGGCGATAGAACTCTTTCCTGAACGCCTCAGTGTAGCTTTCTAAGCCATCATGTGCGACCGCTTTTGGCATGAACGGCAACTTTGCCTTTGCGTCTTGGAATACGGCTCTCGCGTCTTCCGTTGTTCGGCCTTTTGTTATGAGGCTTGAAACCCAGAAGCGAGTGTCGGCATCCATCAAGTTCCACAGCCAATCTAGCTTACCGTTCACATTGACTTTGGTTTCATCCACATGGATGAAGCCACCTACTTGCGGTTTGAATTGTCCGACATATCGGCTCGCAATTTTCGTGTATGCTACTAGCCACTTGTGGATTGCTGATGGTGAGGGTTTCTTGCCGAAGAATTGTTTCATGTGGTCGGCTATGTTGCGGTAGCTTACGCCTTTGAAGTAGAGGTCTAGGGCGGCGGTAATTGCTTCGGGGCTGTAGTGTCTGCGCTCGAAACCGTAGTTGAATGTCAACCATTTTCCGCAATCGAGACAACGGAAACGCTGAACACTATGTCTGGTTCCACGCTTTACCAACTTCTTGCCGCCGCAGAATCGGCAAACATCAAACGTAACGCTTGGAACTTCAGTACGGATTGTTTCGTTAGCAACCTGCCTTCTTAATCGTAGGCTCCACATCACACTGAGACAATGCTTACACGAATTGAAACCGTCTGCACCAAACGCGGCAATCTTATCCGCAAATCTAAAGGCAAAATCTGGGCAATCACATGCCCACCGACCCTCCGCGTGCTGAACGGTGTAGAGTTTCTCTAAGTTTGATTGCGAGCGCACGCGGTAGTAACTGTTGGATACGCGGGTGATTTGGTTTCCGCGAGCAAGAATCTCTAAGGCTCGAATCAAACGAGGGTTCTCAGTCATTACGCACACCATTAGGTACCAAATAGTAGGTACCAAATACATAAAGGCTTTGGTACCTAATGGATTGGTACCTAAACTTTAAATTGGTACCTAACGATACTAAAGAGCCATGCGACTACAGAAACACTTCGCCCGTAAGGTCGGAAACAAAGAGTATTCCAAGTACGTAGTTGTAATCCCACCAGAACACATAGAGGAACTTCAGTGGGAAGAAGGACAAGAGCTAAAACCCAAAGTTAAGGGCAAGACGCTCTTGTTATCACCGAAGGAAACAGAAGAAGAATGAAGCGCTCCCCCACGCCAATGGTAGAACGCTTCACCCTGCCTCTCGCATTAGAAAAAATGCGAGGGGGGAAAAATGGGAGAAGGATTTGTAACGGTTACACTTAGAGAATTAGTGAGCTTTGCAATAGCCGTGGTAGGCTTGAGTATGTTCGCCTACCCTCAAGACTACGTGTTCCTTGTCAATTACTTTGGTGGAAAGTCGAATCCAGTTGCTTGGCTTGGACTCGCGCTTATTGTGCTTGCAATCTACGTGTACCAGAATCATCTGAAATATCTGAGGTTTCTAGAGAGGGCTATCGGTTAATGGACGACCGCGAACTCCTCGTACTTGTTCACGAACTGGAACTAGAACACAAAGACTCGTTGAGTAAAAGAGAGGTGCTTCACTATCTTCAATATTTAGTTCCTCTTGGATGGGTTACTGGAGGTATGACTGCGGGATGGGTCAAAGACTTGCCCGCATTCATTGAAGTTCTGATTGTTGCCGCTTACGTGGGCTTAGTTATCAGGGGAAAATGTATCAAAGAAGACAGAAACTTGGAATCTATTCAGATTCTGGTAAGCCACCTTCTAACAGAGGAGGATTTGCCAGACAGATTAGACCCGTTAACTCCAAGCCCACAGGTGCTAAAGCCCCACGAACGATTTACCATATTCTTGATATTTACCTTCTTTGCTTCACTCTTCTACTTCTCGGCAAAGACTGTTAGCTTAACAAGTTATGTTGCCTATCTCGTCATTGTCGTTCTTCTTGGCGTATGGACAATCTGGAGATTGGCGAAACCGAACCAAGCGCCACGAGAGAACACAAACTGAAAAGCGCCACTTAGGAAACAGAACCTCGCCTTGTTCGGTTTAAAAAGGGCTTATATATTGAAGGGGGTTACGAGTGCTCAATTCCCCACGTATATAAGGTGGCTAAGCTGCCGGTAAAGAAGGCTTTCATCAACATCGAAAACGTCGTTGCCTCCGCGACCCTTCACCAGAATATCGACCTAAATTCAATCGTTCGCGTTTTCCCCGGCGTCGAATACCGCCCCGAACAATTTCCAGGCCTCGTGTACCGCCTTAAGAAACCGAAAACGGCGACACTAATCTTCAGTTCAGGGAAGATGGTTTGCACGGGCGCGAAGTCTGAGCGGCAAGCTCGGAAGGCTGTCATGAAAGTTGGTGATGAACTAAAGAGGAATGGTATCGTCATACTCGGTAAACCGGAAATTCAAATCCAAAACATTGTTGCGTCAGCCGGCCTCGGCGGGGCCATAGACCTGGAAAAGTCCACGTACTCGCTTAAACGGACAATGTATGAGCCTGAGCAATTTCCGGGCCTAATCTACAGGATGGATGATCCGAAGGTTGTCATACTCCTATTCGCTAGCGGAAAACTTGTCTGCACTGGAGCGAAGAAAGAGACTGAAGTTCACAGAGCCGTTGCGAAACTTCAAGGGACCCTTGAGGAAAAGGTTCTCATAGCATACGAAGCAGCCCCGGCCGCGACGCCAAGTCCGTAGGCAAAAGCGAAAATAAGCAAGTCCACCCTAGCTTCTCCTGGTTAGCAATGGTCGAGAAGCGAAAGATCGGGGCTTACGTTCTGATTAAGATCGCCCCAGGAAAGTCGAGAAGCATCACCGAGCAAATATCCAAGATTGAGGGCGTGAAGACGGCGCACCCTGTTACCGGGATGTTCGATATCATCGCGTACATTGAAGCTGTTGACATTAACAACCTCACTGGAACCGTGAGGGCAAGAATACAGACGTTGGAAGGCGTGCTGCGAACTCACACTGCGATAGTAGGCGAGCTCGTCACTACAGGTGACTGAGGGCCGAAACACGCTTAGATGTTCGAAGAAGGTATCTGCGAGGATGTGCTCTACCTGTGTTTCCCGGTTGCAGATTTCGATTCGTTGTATTCAACGGCGATGATTAGCGCAACCAGCAGAATTATGAGAGTAACACCTAGGGGCCCGCGTAGTTCTAGGCTTATCAGCCCAATGTAAGGAATCTTCACAACGTATACTCCGATGAGATTCTCAGCGGGTACCTTCCAGCCATCCTGAATCTCATTATGGTCGCCCTTCGTCTGAAAGAAAAGTGAGCCTCCATCGTTGACCACGGCAACAACACGATGCACTATCGGCATATCATATTCGTACGGGCTGTGGAAGATGATTATCGTCCCCACGGTGATGGCCTGTGGGTCCACGCCACGAACAATAATGATGTCTCCAACGTTTAGGACGGGCACCATGCTTCCCGACGAGACGACCATCAACGGGGAATCTGTATGAAGCGCCAAACGCATAACCTCAACCCCGCCATACGTTGCAGCGAACAGTATGATAATGAGAATCAGGACGCGCACCATAGGATTCTTGAAAGCTCGAATGGCCTTCGAGACAGAGCTGTCCTTAGGCAAGGTTAGGTCGGAGTTCCGAAATCGCTCATCATTGATATTGCTTTCGACTTCTCCACGAGGCCGATTCAGGGTTTTGATGGCAACGGCTGCCCTTGCATGAGTCGAGCAAGCTCGAGCGTGGCACGTTCCCCTGCCTCCAAGAAGCTGATTCCGCCTTCAGTGATTTTGTAGATTCTGCGCCCCCGCCCCTTCTCAGATTCCCATTCCCCTTGAATGTAACCGTCCTCTTCAAGTGAATGCAGCAACGGATACAATGTTCCGGCGCTCAAGTACACCCGATACTTGTCCCGGATTGCAATGTTCACTTCGTAACCCCATTGAGGCTTGGCGCGGAGGAGCCTGAGGATGATTAGGTCAAGGTTGTTTTTCACAACCCGCTCACGCCAATCTTTCTCCATGTTTCTTATCAAACGCTAAGCCTCAATGACTCACGCGCATGCAGGCGCTTATGGGATGCACCTACTGCGTTCATGCCCTGAATTATAAGTTCCCCTCGGTATTTGGCCGTAGACCAAATGGTCAACAGAGGATTCTCGCAAATTATTCGATTATTGTGACTTGGCTTCCTTGGCCGAGGCCAAGTGGTTGCTCTTCGAACTTGACCACGAGAAAATCAGTCTCGAGCCCAATGACTTTTCCCTTGAAATCCTTGGTCTTCGAGAATTGGAAACTTGCATCATGACCGACGAAACGGTCCAAGTCGGTTTCAGACACTGTTATCCATGCCTTGTTTTCTGCGTCGTCGAATGTGATAACCACGCCTATCAATCTAGCCGACCCTAGTGCGTTAGGTAACTGTGCTGAGTCTTGAAGTTTTCCAACTGCTTTCGGGAGCGACGATGGCGTGGGAAGAACGATGATAGGGCTACTCGTCACCTTTGCTGATTTCTTCGAGTCTGCGTTCTCGTCTTTCTTCAGCTTCCTTCCAGCGGCGTTTCTCGTCTTCGGTTTCGGGTTTCAGCGGAGGCACAGGGATGGGTCTATGTTGCTTGTCGAGGGCAACATACGTAAGGAAGCACGTGCCCGTATGCCGAACTCCCCCGGTCAGAGGATTCTCAGCTTCGACGCGGACACCAATTTCCATTGAAGTCCTGTGAACGTAATTGATCGAAGCGATTAGTCGAAGCATGTCGCCGATATAGACCGGGGAATAGAAGTCCATACGGTCTATTGATGCGGTCACCACGTTGCTGCGCGCATGCTTGAAGGCTACAATTGAGGCAGCTTCATCTATCATCCTGAGTATGCTGCCGCCGAACACGTTCCCTGCCACGTTCGCATCCATGGGCATCATGATTCTGACCATGGTGGTTGACGATACACTGGGTATCTTAGCCATCTGGGCCATAATTACTTACCAACCGGTGATGGTTGCCAACTACTGGAATAACGATTTCTCCCAGAAACCGTCACAGTCGCTACAAGCGTCGGGCCTAATCGTTGACATGTTCACCCAGTGTGGATCAGTGCGCTTTGCACAGGGATTAACCCAAGAATTGGTCGCTTGGTACCCACACCTTTCACCTTCGTTTTGGTTTGGAAAGCATTAATATAGATAAGAGCGAAGGCCCGCGA
>Ga0187866_1001938_pt1 | contig 18084 bp, 16 predicted proteins | sample June2016WEW_11_1_3_FD_133013 | JGI IMG/M metagenome (GOLD analysis project Ga0187866, IMG submission 133013) | Peatland microbial communities from SPRUCE experiment site at the Marcell Experimental Forest, Minnesota, USA - June2016WEW_11_150 | ecosystem: Environmental > Terrestrial > Soil >...
ACCCGGGCGTGACAGAGACCTCGCGCTTTTCGGTGATGAAGACTGCCTCGACCTTTCCCCTGAGTGACAGGTCCCAGTTGACAATCTCGCGCCCGTTCGTAACGATGGGAGGATTCCCAAGAGGAGACATATGCCAGACACGGTCCGCATCGTCGTCCTTGGCGGTGGGTACGGCGGCGTGGAAGCGGCCAAGGTGCTGGAGCGCGAGCTCGGAAGACGCCGCGACGTCCGGATCACCCTCATCGACAGGAATTCATACCACACTCTCATGACCGAGCTGCACGAGGTCGCCGGCGGCAGGGTCGAACCCGAAACGGTACAGATCAGCTACCGCAAGATTTTCGGGGCACGGAAGGTCGCGCTCGTGACGGACAATGTCCGTACGGTGGATTTCCAGGCCCGGGAAGCGATCTCCGAAAGCGCGCGTTATCCCTACGACTACCTCGTCCTCGGCGCCGGGGGCGAGCCGGAGTACTACGGCCTGCCGGGGATCCAGCAGCATTCCTTCGCTCTCTGGTCCATGGAAGATGCCCTGCGGCTGCGCCGGCACATCGAGGACATGTATCGAAGAGCGTCTGCGGAACCGGACGGCGTGAAGAGAGCGGAAATGCTCACCTTTGTCGTGGCAGGTGCCGGGTTCACCGGTGTCGAGCTCTCCGGGGAGCTGATGGACCAGAGGCGGGCGCTCAGCCGCCATTTCCACATCGACGAGAGCGAGGTCCGGATCATCGTCGTGGAAGCCCTTGACGCGATCATCCCGAGTCTTCCCCCGAAGCTCCAGCGGAAATCAAAAAGCTACCTCGAGCGCCGGGGGGTCGAGTTCATGCTCCGCGCTCCGATCATCGGAGCCCAGCCGAACAAGGTGCTTCTCGCAGGCGGCAAGTCGATCTCCACCCGGACCTTCGTCTGGACGTGCGGTATCCAGGGGTGCGAGTTCGCCGCGAACCTCGCCGTCACGAAGGGAAAATGCTCCAATCGACAGTGTCGGTTTGCCACGACCCAGGGGACCTGCGGGGTGAAGGACTGCACGTTCTCCAAGGACAGGTACATCGAGGGAAAGCGCGGCAGGCTCCTGGTCAACGAGTACATGCAGAGCCCCGATTACTCGAACGTCTACGTCGTAGGAGACGTGGCCTGGTACCTCGAGGGCAAGCGTGTCGTCCCGCAGATCGTTGAAACAGCCGTGCAGACCGCGGCGATCGCCGCGCACAACATCGCCGCGGAGATCAGCGGCGGCGAGATGAAATCCTTCAAGTCCAACTACCACGGGATCATGGTGTCCCTCGGGACCTACTCAGGCGTGGCGCACGTCATGGGCATCTCGCTGAGCGGGATCTTCGCCATCGCGGTGAAGCACATGATCAACGTGGTGCACCTCTTCGGCGTAGCCGGCGTCAACCAGGTCTGGGAGTACGTGAAGCACGAGTTCCTGGAGGTGAAGGATTCCCGCTCGTTCATCGGCGGCTTCGCCTCATACAGGATCCGGGGCTACTGGCCGCTGCTCCTGCGGCTGTGGCTGGGATTCATGTGGGTCGTGGAGGCGACGAACAAGATCACCGAAGGCTGGCTGGACTTCTCCACGGGGCAGAGCAAGACGGGGTGGATGTTCTCCCCGGGCGTGATCCAGGCAGGTCTCAAGACGTCCGCTGCCGCGGCTCAAGGGGCAGCTGCAGCCGCTCAAGGGGCCGCCGCCGCGGCTCAAGCGACCGACGCCACCAGCGCCGCTTCGCAGGCGGTTGGCGCCGCAGCTTCGGCGGCCGGAAACGTTGCCGCAGCCGCGGATGCGACCTCAGCTGCCTCTGCGGCCGCCGGAAGTGCTGCCGCCAGCGCTGCGGCAGCCGCTCCTGCCGCGGTCAGCGCCGCTTCGGCGGTTGCGGGAACGACCGCTGCCGCAGGCGCCTCCGCTGCAGGCGCGGTGCACGGACCCTGGCTGGACACGACGAAGAACCTGCTGGATCCCCACTGGGGAATCGTCACGTGGTTCCGTGGATGGTTCATGGACGGGATCTTCTCTCATGTTTCGTACACATGGTTCCAGGTGATCATCGTGATGACCGAGCTGCTCGTCGGGCTCGCCCTCTTCGGCGGGCTCTTCACCTGGTGGGCCGCAGTGGTGTCCCTGGGCCTTTGCATCATCTTCACGCTCAGCGGGATGTTCGCCTGGAACCAACTCTGGTTCTTTTTCGCCGCAATCCTGATGCTGGGAGGCGCCGGGAGGGCATTCGGGCTCGACAGCTGGGTCGTTCCATTCTTCAAGAGCTGGTGGAACGGCACCCGGCTGGCGAGGAGGACGCGATTCTACGCGGACGAGCCGACGAAGTAGGGTATGATGCGGTTCTGGGAGGGTCATCCCGAGCTTTCCCGTGAGCTCCAACAGGTGCGGGAGACGATCCTTCTCCGGGCCGCGAGCGATGACCCCGACGTGCGGCAGGCGGTCGGCCAGCTCTTCGCGTCCAGCGGGAAGATGCTCCGCCCGGCGTTCGTCATTCTGGCCTCCCGTTTCGGGATGCCGGACGAGGAGCGCATGATCCGCATCGCGGCCGCCGTAGAGATGCTCCACATGGCCACCCTCGCCCACGACGATATCATCGACGCTGCACCGATGCGCCGCGGTGTGGCCTCCCTGCAGGCCCTGCGAGGTCCGCGGACTGCCGTGCTGGTCGGGGACTGGCTCTTCGCGTCCTGCTTTTCACTGATCGCAGATCTTGCAGGGGACCAGAACGGCCGCGCACTCTCTCACCTTGTGGCCAGGATCTGCGGCAGCGAAATCAGCCAGTCCGCAGACAAGTACGTTCTTCATACGAGCGTCCGCCGCTACCTGCGCCGGATTGCCGGGAAGACCGCGGCCCTTTTCGCGCTGGCGTTTCACGTCGGGGCGGTGGAGAGCGGCTGTTCCTCGGCGTTGGTCTCAGTCCTGAGGCGGCTGGGATACAGCCTCGGCATGGGATTCCAGATCATCGACGATATCCTGGACTTCACGCGCGATGACTCGGAGACGGGGAAGCCGACCGGCAGCGACCTCGCGCAGGGAATCTTCACTCTGCCAGTGGTGCTCGCGCTGAGATCCGACGATGGGCACCTCGCCGAGGCGCTGTCCCGCGGCAGCAAAAGCAGGCGGGCGGTCTCCCAGGCAACGCGGATCGTGCTCGCCGGAAGCGGAATCGCCGGCGCGCGAGCGGCCGCCGAGGCCTACACGGACCGGGCAATCCGCGCCATCGAAAAGCTGCCGCCTCTACCGGCGCGCGAGACTCTGCGCGAGGTGACCGGCCAGCTGCTCTCCCGCACTTACTGAAGGGGAACAAACGCCTTCAACTTGACAGCGGAATTCTCGGCCGGTATTATTCACTTGCAGCAGACAAGATAGGGGGTACCGCATGAGAAGGAAGCTTGTCACAGCAGTCATTGTTCTGCTCCTCGGCACATCGGTCGGCCTGTTCGCTGCCGAGAAGAACAGCTCGACCGTTCCATGGTTGGTGTCCTTCGATTCGCCGGGCACCATCGACCTGACCATCACCGGAGGCTATACGTGGTGGGGTCTCGGGTTGAATGCCGGCGTCGAGTTCACCATTGGGCAATTCAACCTGGGTGCGGTGCCACTTTCCTGGGGAATCACCGCGCAGGGTTCTGCGGGCTTCGACGCCGCGGGAACCGGCATCGAGCTTGCGGGGCTTCCAACGCTGAACGTCGGATTCGATTTCGGCAAGAATCTGAAATTCGAAGCCTTCCTCGGTCTTGGCCTGGGTTTCGTCCTCGAAACATGGGGCGGGGGTGGCTCCGGTATCGGCATCGCCGAGTACGGTGGGGCGACCTGGTGGTTTTTCAATGACATCGGTCTGACCCTCGAGGACGGGTATGTGTACTCCCCAGGGTGGGGAAACTCCTGGTACTTCTTCGGCATCGGCTTCACCTTGAAGATCTAGTCCGCGCTGAACCTGGAAAAGGCCCCGGTATTCCGGGGCCTTTTCGTTCGAGCCATGAGTCCGCTTGCAGCGAAGATTCTGATAGTCGGAGTTCCGCTCTTGATTTCCCTGGGGTGGTTCCTGTTCTGGGTTCTCCGCCTGACCAGTGCCGCCCGAAGACTCAAGGGCACCAGCGCGGGACCGCGAAAGAAGCCACAGGGGTAGCGCGCGGGGCCCCTGCCGCCCCCCGCTGCGCTATTTCACGTCGCTCAGAAGCCGCCTCTCGCCGGTGAGGGCGCGAGCACCGGTAATGTCCTGTGTCACCTCGAGTGTCCCCAGGTAGTGTCCCTCCGGGTCGCGAACTGCGAAGTATCGTATGGAGACAAATTGATTCTTGAGCTGGATCCAGAAATCCGCGTGATCCCGGGAGCCTTCGCGGAAAGATTCAAGTATCTCCGTGACCTTTTTCAGGCTCTGCGGGGGATGGCAGTTCTGAACCTTCCTCCCGAGGACGGAGGTTGCACGAACGAAGACTCTGTCCTTCGTTTGTGAGAAATACTTCACCTCGTCAGCCGCATCGACGAACGTGATGTCCACAGGGAGGACATCCAGCAGTGCGGTCAACTCCCCCACTGAGAGACTTCCCGTGGGCATATCGATATCCCCGGTCCTCTCGGGCACACTCGCACCGTTCCGGTTTTCCGCTTCCGCCAGGGTGGAGTGAAGCCCGGCTCCGCTCAGGAAAGGGAATCCGATCTGATCGCACGCCTTCAAGATCTCCACCCATTCTGGAGCGCTGATGCGCTCGAGGGAGGCAGGATAGAGGATGCTCTCCTCTTTGAAGATCATCCCTTCCACCTCGTCGAGGAGGGTCTTCATGAGGTCCGGCGTTCTCTGTGTCGGATTGGACGCTTTCTTCAGCATCTCGCGCACCTCGTTGTGCTTGCTCCACATCACCTTGGAGGGACCGGGAAAGGCGTGTTTTTCAAGCGAAGGGAAAAGCGCGTTTTCCTTGAGGGCGTAGTGGCCGATAACGCCTCGAAGCCGTCCGAGCCCTGCTTCCACGGCCTTCGCATCCGCGAGGGCCGCGCTCTCCCTGAGAGCAGCCACGACCTTCTCGATCTCACGGTTCTCCCTCTTCAACAATGTCACGGGGTGAGAAGGCGCTTCGGGCGAGGCAAAGGTCTGCTCCAGCGCCGATTCGAAGAGAAGGGCATGGACGTTGCAGAACCTGCGGATCTCGTCAGGCGACACCCCTTCGTCGATGAGTCCCTGCTCGATCTCCGTGATCTCGGCAGAGGTGAGCTTTCCGACGTCCCTGAGGATTTCGGATTTCGCCTCTTCCACTGTGAGACCTGTGTGAAGCCGCCTGATGATGTCGGCCACGACCTGCCTCTTCCTCGGGTCAACATATGCCATCCTGTGTACCTCCTCGGAGCGGGATGAAAAACCCTGGCGAACGATGACCAATATGCATTGTCCTGATACGATCGGCCTTGACTCAAATCAAGGTGGCCGCTCTGTAGTGGCGCGAAGGGCCCCGGGCAGGAGGGACGACGTCGATTCACCAATTCTTTCGATAGATGAGCTGTCCTTCCGATTCACTGCGCTCGAGGGCTCCCAGGGAATCCCTGTGCTGGAAGGGCTCAGTCTCGCCGTCCCGCGCGGCGGAAGAAATGCGCCTTCGGCGCCGGCGGGAAGCATCCTTTTCGGTCGGGCCGATTCCGGAAAGACAACGCTCGCGCGAATCGTCTCCGGCCTCGTGCCGCGTTTCACGGGCGGGTCCCTTGGTGGGAAAGTTCTGATCGATGGGCGCGACATCCGCCCCGTGCCGCCGTACGAGCTGATGCAGAGCGTGGGGCTCGTGTCCCAGGACTCCGATGAGCAGCTTCTCACGACGCGCTGCGACACCGAGGTGGCATTCGCGCTGGAATCGCTCGGGGTGCCCCGCCGGCAGATGCGCGAACGAGTGAGCGAGAGCCTCCAGAAGGTGGGACTTCCGGACTTCGCGGCCCGCAACCCCGCCACTCTCTCCGGCGGCGAGAAGAAAAGGCTGCTCGTGGCGTGTCTCGATGCCCTGCGTCCCTCGCTCTGGATCGTGGACGAAGCGCTCGGGGAACTTGACATCGAATGGAAAACGCGGGTTCTCGACATCATCGCAGGCGCGGGCGGAACTTTCCTGCTGATGGAGTCACGCTGGTCCAGCCTCGCAGCCTCGAGAGGCACGTCGTTCTTTCTCCTCGACCAGGGACGCATACGCGCGCGCTCGACGGATCCCCGGGAACCAGCGTTTCTTGCGGCGCTCACGGATGCCGGCATCCGGCAGGGTAGCCCGAGGGGGTCCCGGCGGCCGGCGAACGATGGTTTCCTCCGCGCCGAGGGGTTGCGCTTCCGCTTCGACGGCACAGGTGGTTTTGCGCTGGGCATCGATATGCTGGAGCTGCATTTCGGCGAAACCTGCGCGCTCGTCGGGAGAAACGGCTCAGGCAAGTCCACTCTCGGGAAGATACTCTGCGGGCTCCTCCGGCCGCAGGCGGGCACAATTGGAATCGGGGGGAAATGGGGGTTCAAGAAGCTGAGGGCAGATGAGCTTTGCACGAAAGTCGGCTACCTGTTCCAGAATCCCGACCACCAGATTTACCTGCCCAGCGTGCGTGAAGAGCTCAGCCTTGGCCTGCGCCGTCAGCGCGTGGAGCGGCGCGAAATCGAGGCCCGGGCTGAAGAAGCCGCGCGTATCTTCGAGCTGCCCAACCTTGCTGCGCCGCCCGCTCTCCTGAGCTACGGGGCGCGCCGGCGACTTCAGGCGGCGACTTTCTTCCTGCTCTCGCGCGACCTGCTCATCCTCGACGAGATAGACTCCGGCCTCTCCTACCGGGAGGTCGAGTCGCTGATCGATGCGCTGGCCTCGCGGGTGCCCGGAATCGTGCTGATCACCCACGACATGGCCCTGGCGAAGGCGGCGTGCGACCGCATTCTCGTGATGGATGAAGGGAGAGTCACAGGCGATGCACGGCGCGGGCGGTTCGAATCGTTGGAGGGGGCGGGCGGCCAGGCGGTGCTGAAGTGATCGTGGAGTTCTACCGGCCGGGGGACAGTCCCCTTCACCGTCTGGACCCGCGCCCCAAGATTCTCTTTCTCGTGGTGGTGCTCATTGCGTTCTTCCTGCCCTCCGCCCCCTGGGTGCTGTTTCTCTTCACGGCGGCCATCGTCGCGGTCATCGCCATTACCCTCGGCCCTGCGCAATTGCTTCCTCCCTTGAAAACGCTGTGGCCGATCCTCATCCTCATCTTTCTGCTCACCCCCCCCTTCCACCGGGGCGGCCTTCCGATCGTGCGGATCTTCGACATCACGCTCGTGACTTCCGAAGGGCTTGACACGACCCTCGTCCTGCTCCTGAGGTTCCTCGGCATCACGTTCGGCTTCTTCGCTGTCGTGCGCACGGTTGCTCTGGATGACATGGTGCTCAGCCTGCGATGGTTCGGTCTTCCGTATGCCGCCTGCCTGGTCATGACGATCACTCTCCGGACGATCCCGTCGCTTGCCGCGACCTGGCACAACGTCATCGATGCGCATCGACTCCGCACAGGCGTTCTCGACACCCGGCGGCGACGGCGGATCGTGGAGACGTACCTGCCCGTCCTCACATCGGTCCTGATCGAGGCCGTCAAAGGGATCCCCGTGCTTGCCATGGCGCTGGAGAGCAGGGGATTCGGACGCCGGAATCCGCGCACCTCCTACGCCGAGCTGAAGAAGGGGCGTGCCCTTCTCGGGGATATGCTCGTGCTGATGGCCGCCTCGGTCGCCCTGCTCTGGCCCGTTCTATTCCGATGGTGATCCACATCTCTTGGTGCGCGGCCGTTTTTCCCCTATAATGGTGCGCATGAACGACGACAAACCCGCGGTTTCACCCGCGTTTCGCATCGCATCAATCGCGATACTTGCGGCGGTCACGACCGTTCTCACGCGCGTGGTTCAGATTCCGCTGCCTGCCAGGGGCTACATCAATCTCGGTGACGTGGCGATCGTGTTCACGGCCATCACGCTGGGACCCTTCTCCGCCGCGCTCGCCGGAGGGCTGGGGACAGCGCTCGCCGACCTCCTGAGCGGTCCCTACGCTTTCTGGGCGCCGATTTCGCTCATCGTCCACGGCCTGCAGGGACTTCTCATTGGTCTCATCGCGCAGGTCCGGCCCAACAACATCGGGCCGCAGATCCTCGGCGGCATCGTCGGAATCATCGTGATGGCCGGCGGGTACCTGCTTGCCGGGGTGTTTCTCGAAGGGGCGGGACCTGCGCTCACCGAGGTGCCGGGCAACCTCATTCAGGGCGGGGTGGGTGTCGTCCTCGGAATCCTTGTGGGAGCCGCGGTGTCAAGGGCATATCCGCCGGTCCGGCAATGGAAATGGTGAAGACGCTCGCCGAGAGCCTCACCGATGTCCGCTCCCGGATCGATGCCGCGGCCCGCAGGGCAGGCCGCGCTCCGGCGGACGTGAGGCTCATGGCGGTGACAAAGGGCTTCTCCCGCGAGGTGGTTCTCGAGGCACTGGCCGCCGGGCTGTCGCTTTTTGGAGAGAACCGGGTGCAGGAGGCAGAGGGAAAATTTGCCGGCTTGCCGGGCGCGTGGGAAACTCACCTCATCGGCCACCTTCAGACGAACAAGGCACGGGCGGCCGCCGCGCTCTTTGCCTGCGTGCAGTCCATCGACAGCACGCACACCGCCATGGCTCTCGATGGGCGATGTGCCGAGCGCGGCACGTCGATCGACGTGCTCCTTGAGCTGAACACGAGCGGCGAGGATTCGAAGTCGGGGTTCCGCAGCCGCGACGACCTGCTCGCCGGGCTGGACGCGGTCCGGAAGCTGGCCCGTCTCCGCTTGAAGGGCTTGATGACGGTGGGACCTCTCACGGACGATTCGCAGAAGATCCGTGCCTCCTTCTCGGAGCTGCGTTCTCTCTTCGAGGAAGTCCGCGCCGGCCTGCCAGGTTTCGACACCCTTTCCATGGGCATGTCCGGGGACTTCGAGCTTGCAATAGAGGAGGGAGCAACGCTCGTGCGCCTGGGCACCGCCCTTTTCGGCCCCCGGGGGACGAAGTGATCGGGAAGACAATCCGGGCAGCTCTCGTTGCACTCGCGCTCTCGTTGGCCCTGACCTGGTCGGCCGCGGCGCAGGACCGCACACCGCAGCCGTATTCGCCGGACGAGTTCCAGACCTGGATGAAGGAGGCGTGGCGGGCGGGAGCGGTCTTCGTCGGTTCGTTCCCGTTCACCCTGTTCGCGACCCTGGAGGCATACGACATGGTCCGCTACGTGTCCAACAATTTCGGCCCGAGCTACGCTCCCTGGCCGTTTGGTTCGGGCACGCCGGTGTCGTACTCCGCGGAGGAGACGCTCTGGCTGGCGGCGTCGGCGGTTTCGCTCTCCATGGTCATCGCGGGAATCGACTTCCTCCTGGGCCGGATCAATGAACGCTCCCCGAGTCGTTGAGTGCCAGGTCGAGCTTGCACCCGACGTGGGAATGAGGCTCGACGTGTACCTCTCCGAGAGGCTCGGCCTTTTTTCGCGCAGCCAGGCGCGGGGACGCATCCTGGACATCGCCGTGAACGGTGTTCCCGCCCGTCTGGCGCGCAAGGTGAGGGGTGGAGACGTCGTGACGATGAGCTACGTCGATCCGCCTCCGACCGAACTGGTGCCGGAGGACATTCTCCTCCGCGTGATCTTTGAGAACGACGACGTGATCGTTCTCGACAAGCCCCAGGGCATGGTGGTTCACCCGGGGAGCGGAAACCAGTCGGGCACCATGTTGAACGCGCTGCTCTTCCACTGCCGCGGGATTTCGGAGCGGTTTCCAGCGGAGGATTCCCGGCCGGGCATCGTCCACCGCCTCGACAAGGACACTTCGGGAGTAATCATCGCCGCGAAAAACCCCGTGGCGCATGCGTTTCTCGCCCGGCAGTTCCATGATCGCGCGGTGCGGAAACGCTACCTCGCGGTCACGCTCGGCGTCCCGGCCGGTCCCTCGGGCAGGGTGGATGACAGGCTTGCGAGGGATCCCCGTGACAGGAAGCGTTTCACCTGGACAGCGAAAGGAGGAAGAAGCGCCCTCACCGTCTACAGGGTGATTCGAACCTACCATACCCCAGGTGCGCCGGAGGACACCTACGCGCTTGTCGTCCTGGCACCGCGCACTGGGCGGACTCACCAATTGAGGGTGCACATGCGGCGGCTGGGGACACCGATTCTCGGTGACCCGCTCTACGGCCGCACAGACGAACGGTTCCCCGCGGCGACGCTCATGCTCCACGCCCGGAGTCTCTCCATTCTGCTGCCCGGAGAAACCGGTCTTCGCACTTTTCTCTCACCGCTGCCGGACAGGTTTCGCAGCGCGATCCGGCAGCTTCAGAGCTTCTCCCCGAGCAGCGGATTGTAGAGCTTCTCGATCCCCACTTTTGTCGGCGGGCCGTGGCCGGGGAATATCAACACTTCATCGCCAAGAGGCAGAAGCTTCCGCCGCACCGATTCCAGCAGAAGGCCGCGCGCGTAGCCGTCACGGGTCGTCCCCGTTCCCCCGGCGGAGAGCGTGTCGCCCGTAAAGACGATATGATCGATCATGAAGCACAGCGAGTCGATCGAGTGCCCGGGAGTCTCTATGACCCGGACCTTGAACTCGCCCAGCTGGAGGATGTCTCCCTCCTGCACATGGTGCGCGGGAAAATCAAGCACGCTGGGTTGGTTCGCGAAGATTTCGGCATTGTAGACCTTCAGCAGGGAACGAATTCCGTTGATGTGCGCGTTGTGCGCGTGCGTGATAAGGATGGAGCGCACGTAGAGGCGATGCTCTTCCACGGCCTGGAGCAGAGGAGCATCGAAGACGCCCGGGTCCACGAGCACGGCATCTCCGCCGTCGTCGGGACCAACGAGATAGGTGTTCGAGAAACCAAGCCGGGAAAAGAGTGAAAAGAACCTCACCCCGGCTGCTCCTGGAACACCGCCTCGTTCGTATTAGAGGAGTGGAAATCAACCATGTCGCGGTGCGGGGTGTCGAAAAACGCTCGCGTGAGATTGCAGTCACGCATGCTGACCGATTCCAGCACGGCCCCGATGAACCGGGACCCGTACAGGTTCGAATGGTCGAATCGGATGCGCTCGCCCTGTATGCCGAGGAAATTGACCTGGACGATCTCGGAGTCCTGGAAGGAGCATCCCCGCAGCCGGGAGCCGGCGAAGACCGAGTTCTGCATGACTGCTTCCGAGAAATCGCAGTCTTCGAATGTCGCCCGATCGAGGAACGAGAGATGGATGTGGGCCGAGGAGAGTTTCACGCGTACGAAAGTCGCGGCGGTCAGCCGGCATCCCGAAACGTCCGCACCAGAGAGGTCGGCATCTGCGATGCGGATTCCTGGAAGGTCGAGATCGCGGAGAATGATTTCTCCGTCCTTTCGACGAAGAAGGCCTGCAACATGTTGAGCCGCGGCAGGGGTGTGCACGATACAGCGTGAGGAACCGGACAGGGCCGGTCGGTTGCAGCCGTTTTCCGCGCACTGGCGAGGAACGAACATACCCTGGAACACTACTCGTTTGGGGCGGGGCGCGCAATCCGCTTCCGGCGGCGTCATATGCGCCTCCGGCAGCGCAAAATCCGCCTTCGGCGGCGCCTTGCTGACTCGGGCGGATCCGGAATATACTGTCCGACATGCAGGCGTGTCATTTCTGCGGCGCGGCCGTCGAGAACCCCCGCGAAGTGTACCGTTCCTCGTATTGCGCTGCGTGCGGCAAGGACCTGAAGATCTGCCTGAACTGCAGGTTCTACAGCCCCGGTGCGCACTGGGACTGCTCGGAATCGATCGATGAGATGGTCAGGGACAAGGACAGGGCCAACTTCTGCACATTCTTCTCCTTCCGCCAGTCGACTCCCGGCGCGAAGGGCGCAGCTCAGCCTGACGCCAGTCAGAACGCGAAGCGGAAAATCGACAAGCTCTTCGGAAATGACTCCTGAGCCGGTCGCCTTCCTTGACTCGGGCGTCGGCGGTCTGCCATATCTCGCGCACGCGCGGAGGCTTCTCCCTGGCCGGCGTCTTGTCTACGTCGCCGACCGGGAAAACTTCCCCTACGGTGAAAAGGATCGAGCGGCGATCGTCGCGGCCGCCCTCTCGCTCGCGGAAAGGCTGATCAACCGGGAACATCCGGGATTGGTCGTCGTCGCCTGCAACACGATGTCGGTCGTCGCCCTCCAGGACCTGCGCGCGCGGTTTCCCGTGCCGTTCGTCGGGGTCGTCCCGGCAGTCAAGCCGGCCGCATCTCTTTCCCGGCGAAAGCGCGTGGGAGTTCTTGCGACACGCCAGACCGCGGAGGGGGAATACCTGCGAAACCTGATCCTCCAGCACGCCTCGGGCTGCGACGTGGTAAGTCTCTCCTCCTCCGTGCTGGTGGAGTTCGTGGAGAAGGGGCTCTACCGGGCAGGAGCGCACGAACGAGAACAAAGAGTCCGCGGGGAGGTGGACCGTTTCCTTGCGGAAGGGATCGATGCGCTCGTTCTCGGATGCACCCATTTTCTCCATCTCGAGCCCGAGTTCCGGTCACTGTTGGACGCCGAGGGCATCGCTCTCGTGGATTCCCGGGAGGGGGTGACGCGACAGGCCGTGCGCCTCCTGAAGGAGCGCCCGCTGCAGGGATGTGCCGAAGGCCCTGATGCCCTGTATGTCACCGGGCCGCTCCCGCTGGAAGAGCGTTACCAGTGGTTCGCCGGGCAGTTCGACCTCGAGCTGCGGGGCGGACTGTGACGCCCGAGCCGGTGTCCTTGGAAGCGGAGGTGCTCTACGGGATCAACTCGATCTACATGGTCCTGGCGGGAGAGACGCGTCTGCAGTGCAGGATCAAGGGGAAGAAGCTCAAGGAAGCCCAGCGCAGCTACAATCCGATCGCCCCGGGGGACCTGGTGGAGGTCACACCGGACGCCATGAGCCCGAACGAGGGAATGATCAGCGATGTCGTTCCCCGAAGGACCCGGCTTGTGCGGTGGAACAAGAAGGGCAGGGCGCCGCAGATCCTCGCGGCCAACGCGGATATTGCGGTCTGTGTGACCAGTCCCGCGGCCCCTCCGTTCCGGCCGCGATTCATTGACCGGCTCATCGTCGCCGCCGAAACCGGCGGGCTCACGCCTCTGGTCGTGATGAACAAGTGCGACCTGCCCTGTGCGGAAAGGGTCTCCGAAAGGCTCACTCACTACCACCGGATGGGCTACCAGGTCCTCTCGTGCTCCGCGCGGACGGGGGAGGGCGTGCGAGAGCTCGCGGCGATCCTCAGGGACAGGACCGCGGTTTTCGTCGGCCAATCCGGCGTCGGCAAATCCTCAATCTTGAACGTCCTCGCGCCGGGGCTCGACCTGCGCGTGGGAGACCTTTCGCAAAAGCACGACCGGGGGAACCACACGACGAACTTCTCCGTCCTCCTGCCGCTCGAGACAGGGCTTCGCATCATCGACACGCCCGGCATACGCGAGCTGGAGCTGGCCGAGGTGCTTCCCGAAGAGGTGGGGTTCCATTTCCGCGACTTCGCACCGTACATGCAATCGTGCAGCTACCAGCCCTGCCTGCACGACGATGAGCCGCAATGCGCCGTCGCCGAGGCGGTTCAGCAGGGAGACATCCATGCCGACCGGTACGAGAGCTACCTGCGGATCCTCCAGGAGCTCCGCGAGACGAGGAAAGCCGCGCATGGATGAGCATACCCTTGCCTTGTTGGAGTTTGCCTGCGTGCGGGAGCAGCTCGCAGGCTTGTGCGCAAGCCCGACAGGAGCAGCGCTCCTCGAGACCCAGGAGTTCCTCACGGACCGGCAGCCACTCGACGAGCTGCTGGGCCTTACCATCGAGTTTCGGGCGATATTGGAGGGGGGTAACCCGGTTCCGGGCTTCGATTTTCCGGACATCGAGCAGGTCGTCCCGCGCCTCGGGAAGGAAGGACTTCAGCTCGACGGCGAGGAGCTCGCGGCGCTCGGCCGGTGGATCCTCTCAGGGCTCAAGATGAAGCGGCTGGTCCTCCTGGGTCGGCCCGCGGGCCCCCTGGGCCGGCACGCCGAAGAGGTTCCTGACCTTTCACCGCTTTCCCGGAAGATCTTCCGCATCGTCGACCATGACGGTGCCTTGAGGGAAAAACAGATCCCTGAGCTCGCAGCGATAAGGGAGCGCATCCGCCGTCATCGAGAGGACGCCGATCGTTCAGTGCGCGGCATGCTCGATGAGCATGCCTACAAGGGATACTGGCAGACGACTACCCCGACCCAGCGGGACGGGCGCGTCGTGCTCCCTCTGAAGTCGCAGTACAAGGGGCGGATCAAGGGAATCGTGCACGAAATGTCTTCCAGCGGATCCACGCTGTTCATCGAGCCGCTGGAAATCGTGGAAAAGAACAACGCCATCGTCCAGGAGGAGAACCTCTACCGACTGGAGGTGCGCAGGATCCTCAGGGAGCTGACCTCCGAGGTTTCGCGGCACGCGGGTGACGTGAGCCGCCTCGTCCGCGCGGTCTCGGAGATGGACACCTGGCTTGCGCGCGCGCGGTACGCTGTCTCCCACGGGTGCCGGAGGGCCGACCACGATCCGGAGAAGGTTTCTTTGATCGATGCGCGGCATCCCCTCCTCGGAAGCACGGTCGTGCCCGTTACCGTGATCGTGGGAAGCGACGAGCGGGTTCTCATCATCACTGGTCCGAACACCGGCGGAAAGACAGTCAGCCTGAAGACGGTCGGCATCATGGCCCTCATGAATCAGTTCGGGATGGAAATCCCGGCGGCCGAGGGCTCGGCGCTCCCCCTCTTCGATTCGATATTCGCGGACATCGGCGATGAGCAATCCATCGCGCAGTCCCTGTCGACCTTTTCCGCGCACGTGAAGAACCTCGCCGGGATCGTCCGCAGTGCCGGCGCGCGGTCCCTGGTGCTCTTGGACGAGCTGGGCGCGGGCACCGACCCGCAGGAGGGGGTAGCGCTCGCCATGGCGCTACTGGACCACTTCATGGCGCGCGGATGCATCGTGCTGGCCACCACCCACCATGGAATCCTCAAGAATTACGGCGCCACCCGTCCAGGGGCACAGAACGCGTCCATGGGGTTCGACCGGGAATCCTTCGCGCCGACCTACAGGATCCTCATGGGCGTGCCGGGCGAAAGCCATGCCCTGCAGATTGCGCGCAGGAACGGGATGCCCGAGAACGTGCTGCAGAGCGCCTTCTCCTATCTCGACGACGAGCGCACCGATATTTCCCGGCTCGTTTCTCATCTCGCGGAGCGCCACCAGAAGCTCACGGTAGCGGAGGACGAGCACAAGGCGCGCGAGTACGAGCTGGGTGAGAAGAGGAGAAAGGCGGACCTGAAGGAACTGGCCCTGCGGCAGAAGGAACTGGACCTCCGGCGGGACGGCTTGAAGGAGCTTCGCGATTTCATCGGTCAGGCGAGGAAGGACTGGGAAGGGCTTCGCGAAAAGACCGGCGCCTCGACCGGCTCGGATTTCGGCCGGCTTGCTGCCGGCATCCAGGCGCGCATCGAATCGGAGGAGAAGAGGATCGAGGAGGAGAGAGACGCGCTGGCTCCCGCCCCCTCCTTCGAGCTTCACCCCGGCATGGAGGTCATCATCGCGCGGACAGGACGACGCGGCCGGGCGGTGAGGCCGGACAAGGGCACGCGCTGGATCGTGGAAACGGAGACGCTCCGGCTCGCCCTGCCTGCAGGAGAGCTCCTCCCTGCGCCCCCGATCGCGCCCGCGGAAATCGCCTCGCCCTCCGTGAGCTACACTGCGGCGGGACAGGTGGAGCCACCGGTGCTGGAGCTGCACATCCGCGGAATGCGGCTCGAAGAGGCGATGAAGCTCGTCGAGAAACAGCTCGACAGCGCCCTCCTGCACGGGCTGAGGGAGTTCAGCATCGTTCATGGGAAAGGGGAGGGGGTCCTGCGGACTGCCGTCCACCGATACCTCAAGAGCCTGGCGGCCGTGGAGGACTTCCGTTTCTCATTGCCCGAGGAGGGAGGTTTCGGAAGGACGATCGTCACGCTGAAAGGCTGATCGCGCGGGTCAGGTCGGCCCGCACGAAATGAGAAGGCCGGCAGGCGGCCGCTGACTTGCCATCTGGGGGGCACGACGATAGTATGGCCCGATGGATTCCGGGCTCTTCGTTCAGGTCCTCTCCTCCGCGGAGGTGATCGCCGCTGCCCTCTTCGTGATTCTCCTTCTCCCCCTGGTGTTCTTCATCGCTTCCACGCGCAGCCGCAGGAGGTTCGTGAGGCGGCCACCGCGCGGCCGGATCGCGAAACCTGCGCGTCGTTCCGTGGAAGCGCCAAAACCGGGCGAGCAGGAGGAGGACCTGGATGAGCCTCCCGGGCCCCGCTCCCGCGCCCGCGGCCCTGCGGCCGGTCCTGAAGACGGCGAATGAAAAGCATTGTTATCCGGGGCGCCCGCGAGCACAACCTGAAGAACATCGACCTGGAGCTGCCGCGCGACTCGCTCGTCGTTGTCTCGGGCCTCAGCGGATCGGGCAAGTCTTCCCTGGCCTTCGACACGATATTCGCGGAAGGTCAGCGCCGGTACGTGGAGTCTCTGTCTTCCTACGCGCGGCAGTTCCTCGGCAGGCTAGACAAGCCCGATCTCGACTATATCGAAGGCCTCTCCCCCGCGATCGCGATCGAGCAGAAATCCACGCACCGCAACCCGCGATCCACCGTGGGCACGGTCACGGAGATCTACGACTACTTGCGGCTTCTGTTCGCGCGGATCGGTGTCCCTCACTGCCCGCGCTGCGGAAGGGAGATCCAGGAACAGTCAGTGGACCAGATCGTGGATTCGCTGCTTGTGCTGCCGGAGGGCACACGGGTGATACTGCTCGCTCCCGTGGTGGGGGCGAAGAAGGGCGAGCACCAGAAGATACTGGCAGACGCGAAGCGGATGGGGTACGTGCGCGTGAGGGTCGACGGCGAGATCCTGCCGCTTGAGGGGGAGATCACCCTCGACCGGAAGCGCACGCACACGATCGAGATCGTCGTGGACAGGCTGGTCGTGTCAGCCCAGAGCCGCAGGAGATTCTCCGAATCGGTCGAGGGCGCCCTGCAGACTTCCGGGGGCATGCTCATCGCGCAGGTCCGGGAGAAGTCGGGGGAGCGCGAGATCCTGTTCTCCCAGAAGAGCGCGTGTCCCACCTGCGGGATCAGCATTCCCGAGTTGCAGCCCCGGCTGTTCTCCTTCAACAATCCATTCGGAGCATGCGAGAAATGCTCGGGCCTCGGGGTGACGCTGGAATTCGACCCTGCCCTGGTCGCGCCGGACATGAGCCTTTCCTTCAACGAAGGGGGGATCGCGCCCTACAACCCGAAGGCCAACTGGCACAGGAGCCAGTTCGAGTCCCTTGCGAAGCACTTCAAGTTTTCCCTGGACACTCCCCTGGAGGACATCCCGCAGGACATTTTCGAGGTCCTGCTGCGCGGGACGAAGGAGAAGATCGGCTTCCGCTACGAGAGCAGGGACGGCCGGGGGAAATGGGAGTTCCAGTCGGGGTTCCGCGGAGTCCTGAACGACCTGAAGCGCCGCTATCTGGAGAGCAGCTCGGAGCAGGTCAAGGAATGGATGGAAGGGTTCATGTCGCAGAAGGACTGCGAGGCATGCGGCGGCCGCCGGCTGAAGCCCGAGGTGCTCGCGGTGACCGTGGGGGAGCGCAACATCCACGAGCTCACGCAGATGTCAGTGCGTGACGGACTGGACTTCTTCTCGAAGCTTCCCCTTGGTCCCACCTCCCAGAAGATCGCCCGCCAGATATTGAAAGAGATCACCGCCCGGCTCGGCTTCATGAAGAACGTCGGGCTCGCCTACCTCACACTGGAGCGGCGCGCGAGCACGCTCTCAGGAGGGGAGGCGCAGCGCATCCGACTGGCGACGCAGATCGGGTCCTCGCTCGTCGGGGTGCTGTACATCCTTGACGAGCCCACGATCGGGCTTCACCAGCGCGACAACGCCCTGCTCATCGATACCCTGAAGCACCTTCGCGACATCGGCAACACGCTCATCGTCGTGGAGCATGACGAGCAGACCATCCTGAGCGCGGACTGGGTGGTGGACTTTGGCCCCGGGGCCGGGGAGCGGGGCGGGGAGATCGTCGCCCAGGGCACGCCAGCGCAGATCAAGCGCTCGCGCACCCTCACCGGTGACTACCTC
>Ga0187866_1001939_pt1 | contig 18083 bp, 15 predicted proteins | sample June2016WEW_11_1_3_FD_133013 | JGI IMG/M metagenome (GOLD analysis project Ga0187866, IMG submission 133013) | Peatland microbial communities from SPRUCE experiment site at the Marcell Experimental Forest, Minnesota, USA - June2016WEW_11_150 | ecosystem: Environmental > Terrestrial > Soil >...
ATCGCCTTGCGCACCGCCTCTTCCGCGATCTCCGTGCCGTCGACGTACGCCGCCATCAGCGCATCGTCCGTCTCTGCCAGCTTCTCCACCAGGTGTGCGCGGGCCTCGCGGGCGGCCTCGACAAGCCCGGCAGGGATCTCGACTTCGCGGAACTGTGCGCCCAGGACGTCCTCGTCCCAGATCAGCGCCTTCATGCCGACCAGGTCCACCAGCCCGGAGAAATCCGCCTCCTTGCCGATGGGCACCTGGATGGGCACCGCATTCGCACCGAGCTTGCCGTGCATCTCCTGCACGACCTCGTCGAACCGGGCCCCGACCCTGTCCATCTTGTTGACGAACGCCACCCGGGGCACGTCGTAGCGGTTGGCCTGCTTCCAGACCGTCTCGCTCTGGGGTTCCACGCCTTCGACGGCGGAAAACACCCCGATTGCTCCGTCCAACACTCTCAAAGAACGTTCCACCTCGACCGTGAAGTCGACGTGTCCCGGCGTGTCGATGATGTTGATCTGCACGCCGCGCCATTCGCAGAAGGTTGCGGCCGCCGTGATGGTGATGCCGCGTTCCTTCTCGAGGTCCATCCAGTCCATCTTGGCTTCGCCGTCGTGGACCTCGCCGATCCTGTGTGTCCTGCCGGTGTAGTACAAAATCCTCTCTGTCGTCGTCGTCTTACCGGCGTCAATATGGGCCATGATCCCAATATTGCGTATCGACGACAGGGGAAACCGCGATTCCATATGTCGGGCCCTCGAACCGCTTTACCAGCGGTAGTGGGCAAAAGCCTTGTTCGCCTCCGCCATCTTATGGGTGTCTTCCTTTTTCTTTATCGCGGATCCCGTATTATTGAACGCATCGATCAGCTCCGCAGCCAGCTTTTCGCCCATTGAGCGGCCGTGGCGGCTTCTCGAATACCCGATGATCCAGCGCATCGCCAGCGCATCTCGTCGTTCCTCCCGGATCTCCACCGGGACCTGGAGGGTCGCACCTCCCACCCGCCGGGACTTGACCTCGACCACGGGCTTCACGTTTTCGAGCGCCTTCTGGAACACCTCGACGGGCTCCTTGCCCGAAACCTTCTGCGAGATGATCTCCAGCGCGTCGTAGATGCTTCCGTAGGAGACGCTCTTCTTGCCCTGTTCCATCATGCGGGCGACGAATTTCCCGATTATGGGATTCTTGAACTTGGGATCGAGAATGATCCTCTTCTTCCGAATCAGCTGCCCTCGCGGCATCGCTCTTCCTTTTCCTTACGCCTTCGGCCGCTTCGTGCCGTACTTCGAACGCGCCTTCTTGCGGTCCTCAACCCCGAGAGTGTCCTTGGCCCCGCGGATGATATGATAGCGGACGCCGGGGAGGTCCTTCACCCTGCCGCCCCTGATGAGCACGACCGAGTGCTCCTGGAGATTGTGGCCGATGCCGGGAATGTATGCCGTCACGTCAATGCCGTTCGTGAGCCGGACGCGCGCGACCTTTCGAAGGGCCGAGTTCGGCTTCTTGGGCGTGACTGTCATCACGCGCGTGCACACTCCCCGCTTCTGGGGGCAGTTCTGGAGGGCAGGGGCTTTCGTCTTCTTGCGAACTGCCTTCCTGCCCATTCGCACCAGCTGGTTGATCGTCGGCATAGACCGTTTTTGCTCCCCCGTCGTCACGGTACGCGGTCACGGTATTCCGTGACATTTCATCCGTGACATTCTCTGCCACGGCGCTCCGTGGCATCTGCGTCGTCACGGTACTCCGTGACAATCTTGTATCCTGTGCTGAGATTTTCGCCTGCTTCGCTTGCCACGGCACCTTGCACGGTATCCCGTGCAGTTCCGTGACATTTCAGGACTCAGGACACGCGAAGAAAGACGATAATCTTCAGCAAAAAAAAAGTCAACCCCTCGAACCACCCTGTTTTCGGGGTTTGCTTGAGATCGTTACTGCCGTATCCCCTGCCCTGTCGCCGGATATCTCGTCCGGCGCTCCGCCGGCCGCACCCCGCAACGGGCCAGGGCGGCCTGGTCGGATCCCCTCCCAAGTCGTTGCACAGTATAGGAGGTTTCCCCGGCCGTGTCTATGGCGCGGTCACGGTATTCCGTGACATTTTATTCGCGCTACTCCGCCGCCAGGATGCTCTCCGCGGTCGGCAGCTGCGCTCTCTCCGCCTCCAGGAGCGCCTTCAGCTCGCGCTCCTTGCGCTTCTCTTCGATGATCCGGTTGATGGAGATGTCGAGGTCCTCCATGTTCTCGTCGTAGAGCTTGATCTCGCGGTACTTCTTCATGCCGGTACCCGCGGGAATCAGGTGGCCGATGATCACGTTCTCCTTCAGGCCGCGCAGGTGGTCCACGCTCCCCGAGATCGAGGCGTTGGTGAGCACGCGCGTGGTCTCCTGGAAGGAGGCGGCGGACAGCCAGGAGTCGATGTTCAGCGACACCCGGGTGATGCCAAGCAGGATCGGCCGGGCGATGGCGGGCTGTCCGCCTTCGCGCAGCGTCTTCCTGTTCTCGTCATGGAACTTGAACCTGTCCACCTGCTGGCCGAAGATGAAGGGCGTGTCGCCCACGTCGACGATCTCCACCTTCTTCATCATCTGGCGGATGATGACGCCGATGTGCTTGTCGTTGATGCGCACCCCCTGCAGGCGGTAGACCTCCTGGATCTCGTTCAGCAGGTAGCTGTGAAGCTCCGTCTCGCCGAGGATCTGCAGGATGTCGTGCGGGTCCTTCGGGCCGTCGCAGAGCATGTCCCCCGCGCTCACCTCGTCGGCTTCGCGGACGAGGAGGTGCTTGCCCATGGGAACGAGGTGCTTGAACTCGCGGGCAAACGGATCCGTGACCACAATGACCCGCTTGCCCTTCACGATGCCCTTGAAGGAGACGCGGCCGCTCACCTTGGCGAGAACGGACGGGATCTTCGGCTTGCGCGCCTCGAACAGCTCTCCGACCCGCGGCAGACCGCCGGTGATGTCGCTGGTCTTCACGCTCTCCCGCAGCAGCTTCGCGATGATGCGGCCCGCCTTGACCTTCTCTCCCTCGTCCACGTTGAGGTAGGCGCTCCCGGGGAGGAAGTACGCGGCCAGCTCGTTGCCCTTGTCGTCCTCGATCGTGATCCGGGGCTGGAGGGTTTCCAGCGAGTACTCGGTGATCTTTTTCTCGATCTTGCCGGTGTCCTCGTTCACCTCTTCCTTCAGCGTCGTGCCCAGCACGATGTCGTGGAACTTCAGCACGCCCGTCGCCTCGGCGATGATGGGCTCGCTGAACGGATCGAAGAACGCGATGGTCTCCTCGGCGGGAACCACATCCCCTTCCTTGGAGATGATTTCCGCGCCGTTCCTGATGTCGATGACCTGAGGCTGGGCGATGAGCAGCAGCCTGTTGGGCATCAGCTTCACGTAGCAGATCTCCGAGGAGGTGATCGTCTCGCCCTTGCGCTGGATGACCGGTTCGGGACCGTGCTTGAGCATCCTCTGCCCGTCCTTCACCAGCACTTTGTCGCCCTTCTGCAGCTCATAGTTCGCCAGGATCCGGCGCACGGTGATCGTGCCCTTACGCGTGAAGAGCATGTTTCCGTTGTCCACGGTGACCATGCTGCCCTGGATCTTCTCCACGAGCACGGGATACTTCAGGTAGATCCTGTTTTCCTCCGAGATCTTGGTCGCGGCCCCTCCGATGTGGAACGTCCTCATCGTGAGCTGCGTGCCGGGCTGCCCGATGGACTGCGCCGCGATGATCCCCACGGCCTCGCCGATCTCGATGGCCTTGTAGGTGGCGAGGTTGCGGCCGTAGCAGAAGCCGCAGACCCCGTACTTCGAGTCGCAGGTGAGGACCGAGCGGATGCGCACGCCTTCGATGCCGGCGTCTTCGATGGCCTGGGCGATCTCGTCGTCGATTTCCTGGTTGACGTCCACGATCAGCTCGCTCGTGATGGGGTGCTTCACCTTCTCCAGCGAATAGCGTCCCGAGATGCGGTCATGCAGGTGCTCGACGATATCCTCGCCGTCCTTGATGGCGCGCCGCTCGATTCCGTTGATCGTACCGCAGTCCTCCTCCGAGATCACCACGTCCTGCGCAATGTCGACGAGGCGGCGTGTGAGGTAACCGGCGTCGGCAGTCTTCAGCGCCGTGTCGGCCAGGCCCTTGCGGGCGCCGTTGGTGGAGATGAAGAACTCGATGACGGAGAGGCCCTCCTTGAAGTTCGAGCGGATGGGCAGCTCGATGATGTCTCCCGAAGGCTTCGCCATGAGGCCGCGCATCCCGGCGAGCTGGCGGATCTGGCTCCTGCTGCCGCGCGCGCCCGAATGGGCCATCATGTAGACGGGGTTGAACCCGTCGTTGTCCTGCTTCAACTCGTCCATCAACTCGTTGGTGATGAGCTCGTTGGTGGAGCTCCACACCTCGATGACGCGGTTGTAGCGCTCCTCGTTGGTGATGTGGCCCTGGAGATACTGGCGCTGGATCTCGTCGACCTGCGAGTTGGCTTCCTTGATCAGGGCCTTCTTTGCACCAGGGATCACGATGTCATCCATGCCGATGGTGGCGCCGAACCGTGTGGCGTACTTGAACCCGAGGTCCTTCACCGCGTCCAGCATCTTCACCGTGATGGCGGGACCCTTGTCCTTGTAGCACTTCGCGATGAGGTTCAGGAGCTCTTTCTCCCCCATGGAGTAGTTGAGGAAGCCCATGTCGCGGGGGATGTTGTCGTTCAGGATCACGCGGCCGGGGGTGGTCTCCACCCATTCGCCGTTCATCTTCACCTTCACGAGCGCCTGGTAATCCACGCCGCGGGCATCCACTGACAGGATGCACTCGTCGGGAGTGGAGAAATGCCGTCCCTCGCCGTGAGCGCCCTTGCGGTCCCGTGTGAGGTAGTTGATACCAAGCACCATGTCCTGCGTGGGCACGGCAATGGGGTGGCCGCTGGCGGGGTTCAGCAGGTTCTTCGACGAGAGCAGGAGCGTCCAGCACTCCGTCTGCGCTTCCGGGGTCAGGGGCACGTGCACGGCCATCTGGTCGCCGTCGAAGTCCGCGTTGAACGCGTGGCAGACCAGCGGGTGCAGCTTGATGGCCTTCCCCTCGACGAGGATCGGCTCGAAGGCCTGGATTCCCAGGCGATGGAGCGTGGGGGCGCGATTGAGCATGACCGGATGCTCCTGCACGACCTCCTCGAGGACCGCCCAGACCTCGGGGCTTTCCTGCTCCACGAGTGTCTTGGCCTTCTTGATGTTGTACACCACGTCCTTCTGCACGAGCTTGCGCATGATGAAAGGCTTGAACAGCTCCAGCGCCATCTTGGACGGGAGCCCGCACTGGTGCAGCTTCAGCTCCGGGCCGACCACGATAACTGAGCGGCCCGAGTAGTCGACGCGCTTGCCGAGCAGGTTCTGGCGGAAACGTCCCTGCTTCCCCTTCAGCATGTCGGAGAGGGATTTCAACGGCCGGTTGGCCGCGCCCTTCACCACCCTCTTCTTCTTGGAATTGTCGAACAGGGCGTCCACCGCCTCCTGCAGCATCCTCTTCTCGTTCCTGATGATGATGTCGGGGGCGTTCAGGGCCAGGAGCCTCTTGAGGCGGTTGTTCCGGTTGATCACCCGCCGGTAGAGGTCGTTCAGGTCGGACGTCGCAAACCGGCCGCCATCCAGCTGGACCATGGGGCGCAGCTCGGGGGGGATCACGGGGATGACTTCCAGGATCATCCATTCGGGCTTGTTGGTGGAAGCCCGGAACTTCTCGATCAGCTCGATGCGCTTCAGCAGGCGCTTGTCCGCCTTGGCGCCCTTGTCGATCATCTTCCTCCGCAGCTCTTCGGCCAGGGTGTCGATGTCCATGGACTCCAGCAGCGTTCGGATCGCCTCGGCGCCCATCCCCGCGGTGAAGGACATGCCGTAGCGCTCGCGGGCTTCCAGGTACTCCTCTTCCAGGAGGATCTGCATCCGCTTCAGCTCAGTATCGCCTGGATCGATCACGATGAACTTTTCATAGAAGAGAATCGAACGGAGCGCCGCGATCTGCAGGTCCAGGAACAGCCCGATGCGGGAGGGCACGGAGCGGTAGTACCAGATGTGCGCCACCGGCGCGGCCAGCTCGATGTGGCCCATGCGTTCCCGCCGGACCTTGAAGTGGGTGACCTCGACGCCGCAGCGGTCGCAGATCACTCCCTTGTAGCGGATGGACTTGAACTTGCCGCAGTAGCACTCCCATTCCTTGGTGGTGCCGAATATGCGCTCGCAGAAAAGGCCGTCCTTCTCGGGCCGGAGGGTCCGGTAGTTGATGGTCTCGGGCTTCTTCACCTCGCCGTAGGACCACGCACGGATCTGGTCCGGCGAGGCGAGCTTGATCAATATGTGATCGAAATCCTGCAGATCTCTCATCCTGACTCCTCCCATCGCGCCGACCCTGAGCGCGGAGTGCCGCGCACGGGTCGGTTGTGCGTGTCAGCTCGCCGCCCTTCCGTTCCTGGCGGAGTTGGCGGCTCGCTCGACGCGCACCGGCTAAAATCTTGACATCTGGCGGTCGATGAGCTCTTCGTCGCGCTCGGTGAGCGCGATCTGCTTGTTCTTCAAGTCGAAGATGCTCACGTCAAGCGCGAGCCCGCGCATTTCCTGTACGAGCACGTTGAATGATTCGGGGATGTCCGGCGCCGTGGACACCTCACCCTTCACGATGCTCTCGTAGATCTTGGCACGGCCCATCATGTCGTCGCTCTTGATCGTGAGGAGCTCCTGCAGGGTGTTCGCCGCCCCGTAGGCCTCCAACGCCCAGACCTCCATCTCTCCCAGCCTCTGGCCGCCGAACTGCGCCTTGCCGCCCAGGGGCTGCTGCGTGACCAGCGAATAGGGGCCCGTGGAGCGCGCGTGCATCTTGTCGTCCACCAGGTGGTGGAGCTTCAGGATGTAGATCGTGCCGCACGTGATCTGGTTTTCGAAGGGCTCGCCGCTGTGTCCGTCCATCAGCGTCACCTTCGACGAGGTCGGGAGGCCCGCCTCCTTGAGCTTCGCCTCGATCATCTCGTTGGACGCTGATTGGAAAACGGGGGTCGAGTACCACTCGTCCAGCGCTGTGCCCGCCCAGCCCAGCTCGGTCTCCATGATCTGCCCGAGGTTCATTCGGGAGGGGACGCCGAGGGGGTTGAGGATGATGTCGATGGGCGTGCCATCCTCCATGTAGGGCATCTCTTCCATGGGAAGGACCCGCGCGACAACTCCCTTGTTGCCGTGCCGGCCTGCCAGCTTGTCGCCCTCCTGGAGCTTGCGCTTGGCGGCGATGAGCACCTTCACGACCTCTTCCACCCCGGGGTCCAGCTCGTCGCCGTTGTTCCGCCTCAGGCGCTGCACGTCGATGATCGTACCCTCCACGCCGTGGGGAACGCGCAGAGAGGTGTCGCGGACCTCCTTCGCCTTTTCGCCGAAGATCGAGTTCAGGAGCTTGAACTCGGGAGTCGAGTCGGTCTCGGACTTCGGCGTCACCTTGCCGACGAGAATCGATCCCGCCTTCACCGAGGCCCCTACGCGGATGATCCCCTCCTCATCCAGCTGCTCGAAGGCGTGCTCGTTGGTGTTGGGGATATCACGCGTGATCTTCTCGGGCCCGAGCTTCGTCTCCCGAACATCGACTGAGAACTCCTTGATGTGGATGGAGCTGAAGGCGTCGTCCTGGACGACCTTCTCCGAAACGAGGATGGCGTCCTCGTAATTGTACCCGTTCCAGGGCATGAACGCGCACAGGAGGTTTCTCCCCAGCGCCAGCTCGCCCTGGAAAGTGGCAGGTCCGTCGGCGATCACGTCCCCGGCATCGATCTTCTGCCCGGGGAGCACGATCGGCTTCTGCGTGTAGCAGGTATCCTGGTTGGTCCTCTGGTACTTCAGCAGCGGGTAGATGTCCTCTTCCCTCTTCGCCTCGTCCGGCTTGATGCGGATCTCGACGGAGGTGACGTAAGACACAATACCTGAGCGCCGTGCGATGACCACGACGCCGGAATCATACGCCGTCCTGCTCTCCATGCCCGTTCCGACGCGGGGGGGCTCAGGGGAGATCAGGGGCACCGCTTGGCGCTGCATGTTGGATCCCATGAGGGCGCGGTTGGCGTCATCGTGCTCGAGGAAGGGAATGAGGGAGGCGGATACCGAGATGATCTGCTTCGGAGAGACGTCCATGTACTGGATGTCCTCGGGTCCGCGGGTGATGTAGTCACCGCCCTTCCTCACCGAGACCTGCTTCTCCTGGAACTCGCCCTTGGCCGAGAGGGGAGCGTTGGCCTGCGCGATGTGGAACCGCTCCTCGTCCATGGCGGAGAGATACTCGATCTCGTTCGTGACCTTCCCGTTCTTCACCTTGCGGTACGGGGTCTCCAGGAACCCGTACTCGTTGACCCGGGTGTAGTTGGCCAGGGAGACGATGAGGCCGATGTTCGGGCCTTCGGGGGTCTCGATCGGGCACATCCTGCCGTAATGGGTGTAATGCACGTCGCGGACCTCGAATCCCGCCCGGTCGCGGGAGAGGCCGCCGGGCCCGAGGGCGTTGAGCCTCCGCTTGTGGGTGAGCTCGGCCAGCGGGTTGACCTGGTCCATGAACTGGGAGAGCTGGCTGGAACCGAAGAACTCCTTGATCGTCGCGACGATCGGCTTGATGGAGATCAGGTCCTGCGGCTTGATCGTGTCCGCTTCCTTCAGCGACATGCGCTCCTTGGCGATCCGCTCCATGCGGGTGAAGGCGACCTTGAGCTGGTTGGTGAGCAGCTCGCCGACGGACCGCACTCGCCGGTTTCCCAGGTGATCGATGTCGTCGACGTTCATCTCGCCGATGTACACCCGGATCAGCCACGTCATCGTGTTGATGATGTCTTCCTTGATCAGGGTGTGCGTCTTCACCAGCTCCTTGTAGTCGAACTTCTTATTCAGCTTGTAGCGGCCCACGCGCCCCAGGTCGTAGCGGCGGCTGGAGAAAAACATCGAGTGGAGGTCCTTCTCCGCGTTCTCGATCGTGATGGGCTCCCCCGGCTTGATCACCGAGTACACGCGCAGGATGGCGTCATCCTTGGAGATCTCGTCCTGCTCGGGCGCCTCCTTGGTGAACTTCATTTCCTCGCGCTCGAAGCAGTTCAGGATGATGGGGGAATGCAGGGAGCTCTCGTGCTCGAAATCGATGAGATGGATTTCCTTCACCCCGGCGTGCACGAGCTCCTCCACGTCGTGGGGATGGATCTTGTCGCCGGCCCGGTACAGCTTCTTCTCCGCAGCCCCGTCCTTGACGCTCACTCCGCGCGCGAAGTTGCGGCCGACCAGCTTCTCCTTGTCCTCCCTGGTGTCGGTGATCTTCACCTTCTGCACACGGTAGAATAGCTCGATGATCGACTCGCGCGTCTCGTAGCCCAGCGCGCGGAGGAAGATCGTGGCGAGGATCCTCTTCTTGCGGTCGATCTTCGCGTAGATCAGCTCCTTCTTCTGGTCGATCTCGAACTCGAGCCAGGAGCCGCGATAGGGAATGATGCGGGAGGAATACACGCCCTTCTCGTGGGAGAAGATGACGCCGGGTGAGCGGTGGATCTGGCTCACCACGACCCGCTCGGCGCCGTTGACGACGAATGTCCCCTTGTCCGTCATGATGGGGATGTCGCCCATGTAGATCTCTTTCTGCCTGATCTCGCCCGTGTTCAGGAAGATGAGATTGATCTTCGCCTTGAGGGGAATGGCGTAGGTGAGCCCCTTCTGCTTGCACTCCTGCTCGCCGAACTTGATGTTCGGTTCATCAAGGGTGAACCCGCAGTATTCCAGGAGCATGTCGCCGTTGGGGCTTTCGATGGGAAACGTAGACTGGAAGACCTCCTCCAGCCCCTGCTTCAGTGGAGGCTCGCCCTTCAGCAGGGTTTTCCTCTGGAGGAAACGCTCGTAGGAGGCCAGCTGGATGTCGACGAGATTCGGGATCTCCATGACATCCTCGTAGCCCCTGCCAAAAAGAATCCGCTTGATCTTCTTGGTCTTGTCCAGGTTCATTCAGACCCCCTGACAAAGAATAGACCACCGGGGATGCCGCTCTCCGGTGGCTCGTTCGTGAGTACATACAGATGGACACGGACGCCGCCTCGTCACCTCGGCAGCCCCGCGGTGCGCTCGGGCGTTACTGGACCTCGACAACCGCGCCGGCCGCCTCGAGCTGCTGCTTGATTTTCGCGGCTTCCTCCTTGGAGACGTTCTCCTTGAGAGTCTTGCCTCCCGCTTCCACCAGGTCCTTTGCTTCCTTCAATCCGAGCCCCGTGATGGTGCGCACTTCCTTGATCACCGGGATCTTCTTCGCATCGTCGTAGCTCTTCAGAATGACGGTAAACTCCGTCTGCTCTTCCGCCGCCGGGCCTGCCGCCGCTGCCGCGGGCCCCGCCGCCATCGCCACCGGCGCTGCCGCGGTGACGCCGAACTTCACCTCCATCGCCTTGACGAGCTCGGAGACCTCGAGGACCGTCATGGAAGCGATCCCGTCCAGAATCTGTTCCTGTGTGAGTGCTGCCATTTATCTTCTCCTTTCGTGTTGAGTTTTCGCGGGCCAGCTGGCTGAGCCGTGAAGACTGGTTCCGCTAATGTGCGTCCTTCTCCTTCTTTTCGGCAACCGCCGCAAGCGTCCGCACGAGCTTGGAGGCAACGCCGTTCATCGCGTACATCATGTTCCGCAGGGGCGCGTTCATCGTCCCCATGAGGGACGCCAGGAGGTCCAGGCGTCCGGGGAGCCGGGACAGCGCCTCGATCTCTTTCGCCGAAAAGAGCTTGCCGCTGATCACGCCGCCCTTGATGGTGAGCGGCGCGCCCCTGGTGAAATCCATCATGATCTTCGCCGCGGGGCCGGGATCGGCGCCAAGGAATGCAAGGGCGGTCGGACCCTCGAGCCACGAGGAGGCGTCGGGGAGGCCGGCTTCCTTCATCGCGATGCGGGCAAACGAGTTGCGCACCACCCGGTACGCGGTCCCCTTCTCCGTGAGCTTCGCGCGAAGGTCGATCATCTGCGGAAAGCTGAGCCCGCGAAAATCAGAGAAGATGAGGTCCGGCGCCGCCGTGAAGTGCTCCTTCAGCTTGTTCACCGCATCCGTCTTGTACTGCTGTATCTTCTTCGTGGTCTGTGCCATTGTTTCTGCGCTCCTTAGGCGACGAATGCCTTGTCTTTCGGTGAGAGACGGACGCCGGGTCCCATCGTGGAGGAGAGAACGATGGACTGCACGTAGTCCCCCTTCAGGTCCGCCGGCCTCTTGCGCACCACCTCCTGGATGAAGGCGGCCGCGTTCGCCGTGATCTGCTCCTTGCCCATGGAAAGCTTGGCCACCGCCAGGTGCACCACGCCCCCCTTGTCCGCCCGGTACTCGACGCGGCCCTTCTTCAGCTCGTCCAGGGCCTCCTTGATGTTGAAGGTGACCGTCTGGGTCTTCGGGTTGGGCATCAACCCCCGGCGTCCCAGGATCTGGCCGAGCTTGCCGACGTCCTTCATCATGTCCGGGGTCGCCACGGCGATGTCGAAGTCCAGCCAGCCGCCCTTGATCTTCTCTATCAGGTCGTTGTCCCCGACGAACGCGGCCCCCGCCTTGCGCGCCTCTTCCGCCTTGTCGCCCTTGGCGAAGACCAGGATCTGCTTGTCCTTGCCGAAGAGGTGGGGCAGCGCCATCACGTCGCGGATGGTGTGCTTGCTCTTGATGTTGAGCTTCATGGAGACTTCGACGGTCTCGTCGAACTTCGCGTAGGCCATCTCCTTCACGAGGTCCACCGCCTTCTCCAGGGGGTAGGCCTCCATGCGGTCGAACTTCTGGACGGAGGCCCGGTATTTCTTCCCATGCGTCATGCCGCTAGCCCTCCACCGTCACGCCCATGCTGCGGGCGGTGCCGGCGATGATCTTCATCGCCGCCTCGATGTCCTTGGCCGTGATATCCGGCATCTTCTGCTCCGCGATCGCCCGCAGCTTGTCCCGGGTGAGCGCCCCGACCTTGGTCTTGTTCGGCTCTCCGCTTCCCTTTTCCAGGCCCAGCGCCTTCTTGATCAGGACCGCAGCGGGCGGCGTCTTGGTGATGAAGGTGAAGCTCTTGTCCGTGTAGATGGTGATGACCACCGGAATGAGCACGCCCTCTTCCTGCTTGCGGGTCCTCTCGTTGAACTGCTGGCAGAACTGCGCCGCCTGCACCCCGTGGGGGCCCAGCGCCGGTCCCACCGGCGGGGCCGGGGTGGCCTTGCCGGCCGGCACCTGCAGCTTGACGATTGCCTTGACTGTCTTCTTTGCCATCTTGCCTCTACCTCCGTGGTGCCATCGCCCGCGCGCGTCGCTGGTGCGCCGCACCCGAGCTCCCAATCGGGCTCAACTCCGCCTTCGGCGGAAGCGAGCCCCAAGAGGGTTCCTTTATGACATTGCGAGCGCGAACCGCGCCCGCTTCAAATCTTCTCCACCTGCAGGAAATCGACCTCCACCGGGGTCGACCTTCCGAAAATTCCCACCATCACCCGCAGCTTTCCCTTCTCCGTGTTCACCTCTTCGATGCTGCCGGTGAACGAATCGAAGGGGCCGTCGATGATCCGCACCATCTCACCGACGGAGAAGCTCTGCCGCGGTTTCAGGATGCGGTCCGCCTTGATCTCTCCGGCCTTCTGGAGGATGCCGCGTGCCTCGTCCTGGGAAATGGGCTGGGGCTTCTGGTTCCTGCTCGAGCCCACGAACCCGGTGACGCCCGGGATCTTGCGGATCTCCTGGCACACCTCTTTCCACCCCGGGTCGGGCAGGTCCATTTCCATCATGATGTACCCGGGGAGGAACTTCTTGGAGGACACCCTCTTGTGTCCGTCCTTCACCTCGACGACTTCCTCGGAAGGGACCTTCACGTCGAAGACGTGGTCCTTCAGCGTGCCCTTGTCCACCAGCATCCGCACGTGCTTCTGGACCTTGTTCTCATACCCCGAGTAGGTATGCAGGACGTACCACGCTTTGGACATGCCGCCTCGCGCCTAGAAGAGCCAGTCGACGAGCTTGAACAGGATGAAGTCGACGAGGCCGAGCATCCCGGCGATGAGGAGCGTGGAGACCAGCACGACCTTGGTCGACGCCACGGCCTCGTCACGGCTGGGCCACGTCACCTTCCTGAGCTCCGCAAAGCTTTCCTGAAAGAACAGGATGATTCTTCTCATTTCCTCCGTCCCTCGGCTCTTCCCATCCCGGTTCAGGCCAGGCAGGACTCGAACCCGCAACATCCGGTTTTGGAGACCGGCGCTCTACCATTAGAGCTACTGGCCTATGGAGATGAACCCTACTTTACCTTCGCTTCCTTGTGGAGCGTATGCTTCCTGTCCCACTTGCAGTATTTATTGAACTCCAGCTTTCCCTGGGTATTCTTGCGATTCTTCGTGGTCGTATAGTTGCGCCTGTCGCACTCGGTGCATTGCAGAGCTACGAGTTCCAGATTTTTCGCTTTTCCTTTGGCCATATGGGTCTCCCTGCAGGTGGTTGAAGCGCGAATTTACACATTTTGCCTTCAATGTGTCAAGCGGGCGCCGGCTCTCGCGGGCAGCCACGCGTGCGTGGTTGCGGATGCGCAAGCGCTCCATCCGCTCGCGCCGTGCCCGTTGAGTTCGCCGCGCGGCGTGTATCGAGCCCTCGACCGGATTTGAACCGGTGACCCCGTCCTTACCAAGGACGTGCTCTACCAACTGAGCTACAAGGGCAAGCACGGTACTCCGTGCGATCGGGGCCCCAGGCCGCAGCCCGGTCGCTCCCGGCGACATTTGGACTTTGCAACAGGCGGCGGGAGCCTGGGGTAGCCTTTCCAAACCAGATACCCGGTTCGCCGTACGTTACCAGAAGCGCCGCTGACGCGTCAAGCTGATCCTTCCCGGCGCCTGAAAAAAAGCAGGAGCGACTGCCCGTAGGCCCTCCGGTCCACCAGCTCCAGGCCGTCCCTCTCTGTGGCGAGCTTCTCCGCCGAATGCAGGTGCAGGATCGCAAGCCCTTCCGGGGCGAGGTGGGGGGGCGTGCAGGCGGAATCGAGGACGGCGCCCTTGCCCACCATGTCGAAGGGCGGGTCGAGGAACACGATGTCCCACGGCCGCTGGTTGACGCGGAGAAAGCGCTCCACGGGGGAGATCACAAGGTCGATCCCGGATTCGACGAAGCTGATGTTCTTCCGGATGACGGCCTTCTTCCTCGGGTCCTTTTCCACAAGGAGGACAGGTTCGGCCCCTCGCGAGGCAGCTTCTACTCCGAGGATTCCCGTCCCGCTGAACAGGTCGAGGAAGGACACGCCCTGCAGATCCCCGAGGATCGAGAAGAGAGACTGCCTCATCCTGTCCATGGAAGGCCGGATCACTCCCGGCGGACAGAGAATCGTGCGGCCCCGGTACAGGCCGCCGGTGATCCTCACTTCACCCTCCCTCGACCGCCGATGCGGCCCCATCCGCTTCCGGCGATGCTGCGGACAGCGCGAGGACCCGCGCGACCACCATGTTCGTCGGCTGGAGGAACCCCGGGTCCTCGGCAAGGAGGCGCTTCGCATCGTCCCGGGCCTGGAAGAGAAGGGTCCCATGCAGGAGCAGGTCCGCGACTCGGAAGTTCAGAAACCCGCTCTGCCGCACGCCCAGAAGCTCCCCGGGGCCGCGCAGGCGCATGTCGCGCTCCGCGATGGTGAACCCGTCCGTGGTCTCCATCATGATCTTCAGCCGCTCCACACCTTCCGGTGTGAGCTTCTTTCCGTACACGAGGAAGGCGTAGGACTGGTCGGACCCGCGGCCGACCCTCCCTCGGAGCTGGTGCAGGGTGGACAGGCCGAAGCGCTCCGCATGCTCGACGACCATGCAGCTGGCATTGGCGACGTCGACCCCGACCTCCACGACGCTCGTTGCCACGAGGATCTTCACGTTTCCCGCCGCGAATCTCGCCATGGCGGATTCCTTCTCCTCCTCCGCGACACGGGAGTGGATCAGGGCCATCGGGATTCCCGGGTAGACCTGGTACTGAAGAATGTGGAAGGCGGATTCCGCGTCCTTCACATCGAGTGACTCCGACTCCTCGATGAGAGGGTACACGAAATAGGCCTGCCTCCCGAGGGAAATCTCCTCGCGCACCCGGCGGTAGACCTTCTCCTCGTTTCCTTCCCGCGCGAGGTGGGTGATCACCGGGCGCCGGCCGGCCGGCATGGTGCGGATTGAAGAGACATCGAGGTCGCCGAACGCGGTGAGCGCAAGGGTCCTCGGGATCGGCGTGGCGGTCATCAGGAGGAGGTCGGGGCTGGTCCCCTTTTTCAGCAGCGCCTGGCGCTGGAGCACTCCGAAGCGGTGCTGCTCGTCCACGATCACCAGCCCGAGCTCCTTGAACGTGACCTCTTCGGAGAAGAGCGCGTGCGTGCCGAAGAGCAGGTCCACCTCCCCGGCCTCGAGCGCCTCCAGAAGGAGGCTGCGCGGATCGCCCGTCACGGAGCCGGAGAGAAATGCGATGCGCACGCCCAGGGGCTCCAGCAGCCGGGCCGCGTTCTCCGCGTGCTGCCGGGCGAGCAGCTCCGTGGGCGCGAGGAAGGCCGCCTGTTCACCGCATCCGACGACGAGCATGATCGACAGCAGGGCGACGAGGGTCTTGCCGCAGCCCACGTCGCCCTGCAGGAGCCTCGCCATGGGCACTCCCGACCACAGGTCTGCTTCGATCTCGGACACTACCCGGACCTGGTCGTCTGTCAGCGTGAAGGGGAGCCGCTGGATCAGCGCATCCCGCAGCCGCGTCTGGGGGACGCGCACGCGCGGCCGGGTTGCCGCCAGGGCGCGCCGGCGGCGCAGCACCGCGATTTCGAAATAGAACAGCTCTTCGTAGGCGAGCGCCGCCCGGCAGTCGTCCGCTTCCGTGCGCGTGCGCGGGAAGTGCACCCCCCGGAGAGCCTCGCCCGGAACCGGAAGCCGCCGTGCGAGGACGAGCCATTGTGGCAGGCCCGGCTCGATGGAGGGCGCGAGATCAGCGAGCGCACGGGACATGAGTTTTCGCAGCGTGGCCTGGGTGAGCCCCTCGGTGAGCGGATAGAGGGGAAGGATCCTGCCGAAGCCTGCAGGATTCTCGCTCCAGGGCTCCAGCTCGAAATCGGAGCACTGCAGCTCCCCGCGCCGGGTGCGAAAGCTCCCCCAGACGAAGAATTTCCTTCCGGGGACCAGGACACGGCGCAGGAATGCGCGCCCGAAGCACAGCAAGGACGCCTCGCCGCTTTCGTCGGATACCAGTGCCTTCAGCGTCCGCGACCGACCCCAGCCGATGTCGGCGACTCCCACGACGCTCACCACAACGCTCGCCTTCTCCAGCCGGGACGCCTGGGCAAGGGGGACGACCGCGGTGCGGTCCTCGTACCCGCGTGGCAGGTACAGCAGCAGGTCGCGCAGCGTCTTCACACCGAGCCGCGCAAGCCGCTCGGCAAGGGCCGGGCCCACACCGTGAATCGAGGCAACCTCGCGGGTCAGTTCGCTGAGGAGCATCGGGCCCCCGGCGCCGTCCTCGCCGCTCAGATGGGGAGCTTCTGGAAGAGCAAGACGATCTGGTGCACCAGCAGCCCGCCGAGCAGCCATGCGACCAACAGCAGGCCGATGGTGAGCAGCAGGTGCTGGGTGTAGCCGGATCTTCGACCGAGACGGAACACCTTCATGACCCATGCGACAAGCGGCTGCATGATCGTGTCCACGACCTTCCAGAGGCCCGCACCCGAGGTGCCTCGGAAGACGATCGGGATCGTGCGGAGAAGCCCCACGACGAGAAAGAACAAGAGAAGGAAGCGGGTCCCGAACCAGCCGGCGGAGAATACCGACGCGAGGAAAAACCCGAGAGTAATGGGTCCGTCGAGCAGCCCTGACACGAGGTCCAGGGCCACCAGGAGCGCGAGGAGGGCGGCCATCGGCGAAAAGTCGAACAGGTTGCCTCGGAGGAAGCGGATACGGGAGAACACCTCCAGGTAGGGATCCGTGGCGGCCGAGAGAATGTCCCAGGCCTTCCCGAGCGCGTGCGGCGCGAACCAGCCGAGGACGATCCTCAGCGAGAGAATGAACAGGTAGGCGATCAGGATGATGTAGATGACAGTGAGGGCTATCTGCACGTGCGTCTCCTATTGGGGCTCGCCTTCGTCCATCCCTGGACTCGCTCGCCCTCGCCTTTCATGGCTACGCAAAAAACGTTGACGGGACCAGCTTCTCCACGAGGGAGATCATGGTCTTGTTGAGCCGCTCCATCTCGTCGGCGGTGAGCCCCGATCCGAAGGCGACCTTCTCCCGCCAGTTCGGCGTGAGGATGTCGGACGGGGAATGGGCATCGGAATTGAGAACGAGGGCTGCCCCGGCATCACGAGCAAGCGAGACGATCCTTCCGTTTCCCAGCCCGTGGGAGAAGCGCGCCGAGATCTCCAGATGCACGCCGTTGGCCGCCGCGAGGCGCACCTCTTCCTCCGAGATGATGCCGGGGTGGGCGAGGACGTCGATGCCGGCCTCGATGCCGGCACGGTTCGTCCCCAGGGCGACCGGCTCGCACACCGATTCGCCGTGGAGGAGCACGAGGCGCGCGCCGAGCTGCCGCGCTCGTCGCACCAGGCCGCTGATCTGTCCCGGCGGAACGTGCGTGAGCTCCACGCCGGGAATGATGCGGATCTTCACGAAGGGCTGGGTCTCGCGGACAAATTGCACGAGCGCCGAGATCAGGTCGTCGAGATTCGAGGCATCCGCGTGATCGGTGATCCCGATGGCGCGGTAGCCGGCATGCTCGGCGCGGCGGACCAGCTCGGCGGGGCCCAGCTCGCCGTCGCTGAGAAACGTGTGCGTGTGAAGGTCGATCATTTCTGGCCTCCCGAGGGACTCGCGAGGATCCTGACGTAGTGTGAACCGGGGAAAATCCCGTCGGAGCCCGTGATCCGCTTGAACGCCCGGCGCACCTGCGACTCCTCCGCCTCGTCGACGAGGACGTACAGGTCTGAGGGCTTCGACTTGTCCTCCCACTTCTGGTGCACGCTCTCGATGTTGATGCCCGTTTCCGCGCAGACCCCGGTCACCAGGGCCCAGATTCCCGGACGGTTGGCCGTGACGAAATGGAAGTAGTAGCGGCTCCGCATGCGCTCCACCGGGAACGGGCGGATCTCGGTGAAGCTCGCGGC
>Ga0187866_1001946_pt1 | contig 18053 bp, 17 predicted proteins | sample June2016WEW_11_1_3_FD_133013 | JGI IMG/M metagenome (GOLD analysis project Ga0187866, IMG submission 133013) | Peatland microbial communities from SPRUCE experiment site at the Marcell Experimental Forest, Minnesota, USA - June2016WEW_11_150 | ecosystem: Environmental > Terrestrial > Soil >...
AACAGCAGCCACATGATGGGACCGAGCAGGAAGTTGGCCGGCGTTCCCCCGATGAGCATAACGTAGGTGAACCACCGTGAGAAACCCATCGCCTTCATCACCTTGAATGGATGGCGGCTATGTACCAGGAAGGTCTGTAAATATCCCTTAACCCACCGGGAGCGCTGTCTTATCCAGTTGGGCAGTTGCGAGTTTGCCTCTTCGTAGGTCGTGGAATCGATCACGCCAACTTTATACCCCTCAACGGACGCCCTGACGCCTAGGTCCGCGTCCTCGGTAACGTTATAGGGGTCCCACGCCCCGATGCGCTTTAGTTTGGGTACGTGGAAGTGGTTGCTTGTCCCGCCGAGGGGTATCGGCAGCTCCGCTCTGAAAAGGCCGGGTAGGAGGCAGTCGAACCAGCTGGAATATTCCAGGGTGAACATCTTCGTCAGGAAATTTTCGTTCTTGTTGAAGTAGTTCAAAGCTGCCTGGAAGCAGATATAATCATTGGGGTGCGCTTTAAAGGCCGCCACTGCTTTTTTCAACTGGTCCGGTTCCGGTATGTCCTCGGCGTCATAAATTGTTAGGTATTCGCCGCGGGCGAAGTTGAGCCCGTAGTTCAATGCCTTAGGCTTTGTCCTGGGGACGCTATCCGGTAGGATTAGGAATCTCCAGTTGGCCGCCGGTTTGGCCGCCTTGGCTGCCTGCAGCGTTTCATCATCGTGTTCTTCCAGCAGTAAAATGATATCAAGTTTATCCTCGGGGTAATCTATCTTCTTGATTGACTGGATAAGGGTCCCGATGACCTCTTTTTCCCGGTAGGCGGCAATCAGGATGGAATAGGGCGGCAGATTGCGTTCATCTTTCAAGTAGTCGATCCCATTCGACGTGTTTTTATCACGTTTTACTTTACCATAGATTACTAGCGCCACTTTGAAGAAAATGGGGATGGCGAAGAAGAACTGGACGGCGTAAAGTGCGGATACGATAAAAGATTCGGTCCGGAAAATTATCCAAACAGCGAGCCCGCAGAGTAGGGACAACATGAAGATTACCTGCGGCGCGGTCAGGACTTTATAGGCGGAATGATGAGGATTTGTGTTGAGTAGCCCATTGATAGATATATCCAAGATGCTGTCATGGTAAAGCTCCTGTGATATCTTCATCTGGTCGAGATCGGTTATTACTATTTGCTTGATATTAATGACGTCGTAACGTTTGCGAAGGAACTCCATCATCTGATGGTGATTCGGGTTCGAGGTAAGTACGGTAATAGTTTTACCGTTGCAGGAAAACGGTATTACCTGGTATTTCACCATTTCGTCGTGGGTGAGCGTTGTCGCCAGTTTTTGATCGATATTCTTTTTCAGGTATTCGAGGTCTTTGGAAAAAGGGAGGTTGAGGTGTTTGGCCAGCCCTTCATACAGACCCAGCCGTGTAATATATCCGAGAGAAGCAAGTATCCAGCCAAGTTTACCGCCCTTTTGTTTTTGATATTCCAGCGCCAGATTAAGCTCTATTCGGGTAAGGTAACCAAGTTCGAGGAATATTTCACCGAGCCTCTGGGATCCGACGGCGCCTTCAAGTCTATCAACCGCTTTAACCGCGGTGAAAGTGGTCATGCTTTTACTTTCCCACAAACGACATTTTCAGAACTCGGGGGATACTGATGTCTAAGCTTAATGCTGGCGGGATAAACAGGGCATAAACGTCAGTAATATTAATGTAAAAGCGAAATAAAAGTAATAAATTGACCCGCACTCCAAAAACAATACCAGAAATAACATCGAAAAATGGATTATATGGTAGAGTAGTCATTGGAGTAAATCGCGTAAGCCACGCTACAATAAATGTATTTCAGGTGGAATCCGACTCTCAAGGGAAAAAAGGGGACATTATTGGGCACCCAAGTTTAAAATCTAGTATTGTCTCCGGCTATTCTGAAAAAAATATAACGGATTACAGAAAATCTCGCGATTTTTTGATAAAATAGAGAGAAAGAATATAGGATATTAAGATGGTCAAGAAAAAAGGAAATATAGGGAATCGGTTGGAAAAAGCCGAACAAGAAAATCGGACCCTGGTACTCAAATATTTAAATCTAAAGTATTATGGAGCCTCTTCCGAATATAAAAATGGCTTTAAAGAAGGTGTCAAATTCTGTAAAGAGTTCCCGAACGCTGGTATTGAGATGGTAAAGTATTTCGAAAAGACAGAACCTGACCAAGAAATTTAGGGATATATCGTGTTTCCGATGGAGGTTGATCCTCTTATGGTCACGGTTTAAAAAATAGTATAACTAATGGTTACAGGTTACCACCGTTAATAGTGAGAAGGACCCACTATTGATAGAGGGAGATTTCTACTACTTTTTTAAGCTATAATCGGCCTGGGTAGAGTGGAATTACTGATTTCCTAGATTATATACAGCCTGGAGAAAATAGAGAGGCGGTATGTTCCCTTTTCTAAGAGCTACATAGAAAAAGATATTACAAATTAGCATCAGAAAGCCACGATTATATAATTCAAGTTGTCAATGTTACATCACTATATGATTTATAGTTTAGCCTCGATATTATCATTTAAATGAGCACAAAACAATAGTTCATTTTTTATCGTAGTTATTAGTTCATCCGCTGAAACAGGCTTGGTAAGAAAATTATTCGCTCCGCAATCGTAAGCTTCATTCACTTCATCCAGTCCGATTACAGGAGCGTTCTTTGATTCGTCTATCTCTCCCTTGACACTTAAAATAATTACCGGTATCGAAGCAAAATCCGGCTCGCTTTTCAATTTACGGCAGACCTGATATCCATTCAGTGTCGGCATATTGATATCAAGTAAAATGAGGTCGGGTTTTTCTTTATGCGCTGTTTCCAGCCCTTCCAGACCATCATATGCCACCATCACGTTATAACCATTTTTTTCAAGGACCAGTTTGGCGGCGAGGACTAAAGCGTGGTTATCGTCAACTATTAAAATCCGTTGGCTCAATTTCCTACCCTCTTCTTGAAATTTATATCCCATTCACTAGGTTATCAATAAATCCTTTAAGTGTAAATGTTTTCTGAATATACACCATCACACTTTCCCCCGGGTGTACTGGGTATAATATTCGGAAAATTCTTTTATCTCCTGTTCCAGTTTTTGCAGCGTCGGTTCTACCCCGGTTAAGTCGCTATTCCTCCCCATCTCTTCCAACCGGAGAGCTGTATTCCCCGCTATTGTTCCTCCAAGACTGCGGACAGCTCCTTTTATAGAGTGTGCTGCTGCCTTTACTACCTGGGCGTCATGCTGGTTAATACCTTCCTTAATTTTTTTTACCTGCTCGGGATAGTCCTCTTCCAGGAAAATATGCAGGACATCCGTTAAGATATCTTTATCTCCCCCAACAAATTTTAGAGCCGTTTCGATATCAACCGCCGGGAAAACGCCAGCTTTCTTAATAGAAAAACTTTTAATGATTTCATAGAGTTCATCCAAATTAACCGGTTTGGAAATATATGAATCCATACCTGCTTCCAGGCATTTTTCCTTATCTTCTTTCATCGCGTAAGCCGTCATGGCTATGATAGGGATGTGATGCTTGGTATCATTTTCAGATTTTCGGATAAGGCGCGTAGCCTCAAGTCCGCTCATTTCGGGCATTTCTACATCCATCAGCACGAGATTGAATGCTCCCTCTTTTAGCATGCGCACAGCTTCAACCCCGGTGCCGGCTATTTGCACGGTATGCCCCGCCTTTTCCAGCATCTTTTTTGCAATTATCTGGGACGTGTTGTTATCTTCAGCCACCAGGATATGTAAAGGCGATATATCACCGCTTGAATTTGCTGGCATAGCCGGCGGCCCCGGGTTACTATCAGTTTTTACCAAACCGAGGGCTTTGGAAATCATTTTCTGTAATTCTGACTTTTTCACCGGTTTAACCAGGTAATTGGATATCCCTAGTTCTTGGCATTTGGCAAAGTCATCGCTGATATGTATTGACGGCAGCATCATGATGACATTATTTTTTTGGGACAGGCCGTGGGTTATTTTCTCGGCCACGGTAAATCCGTTCATCGCCGGCATTTCTGAATCCAGTAAAATCAGGTTGAACGTTTGGGAAGTGCCCCTGGTGTTTTCCAGTTCTTTTACAGCGGAAGGTCCATTATCCGCTTCGGTCACCTGGCATCCCCATTCATTAAGTATATTTCTCAATACTATGCGGGAGGTCGCGTTATCATCAACCAATAGCAGTCGCGTTCCCTGCACTTCCGGCTTTATTCCCGGCAGGCTGTCGCCTTGCCCGTCGACCGGTTGTTTTTCGAACCTCGCTGTAAAATGGAAGACGCTGCCCTCTCCCGCCCAGCTGGTGAACCAGATACGTCCGCCCATCATAGCGACTAACTGCTTACAGATAGACAACCCAAGGCCGGTGCCCCCATACTTACGCTGATTCGACCCGTCAACCTGCTCGAAAGGCCGGAAAAGTATGTCCTGCTTTTCCTTGGGTATGCCGATGCCAGTGTCCCTGACGCTGAAGTGGAGTTCGACTTCTTTTTTCCCTTCTACTTCAACGTCCACACGCAGAACTATCTCTCCGTGCTCGGTAAATTTGACGGCGTTACTGAATAAATTGAGGAGCACCTGGCGCAAGTGCCCGGCATCGCCGATAAGGGCTGTCGGTACGCCTGGGGACACTTCGTAATTTAACTCCAGTCCCTTCCGGTGCGCGGATACAGAGATCGCCTCCAGTGTTGCTTCCAACATCATACGCAATTCAAAATCCGTGTTTTCCAGTACGACTTTACCGGCCTCAATCTTGGAGAAATCCAGTATGTCATTAATGACACTGAGCAGTGTTTCGGCGGAGGCTTTGGACATATTGACGTACTGGTGTTGTTCTTTATTCAATTCAGTACTGCGCAATAAATCGAGTGTCCCCATCACGCCGTGGATAGGCGTACGTATCTCATGGCTCATACGGGCCAGGAAGTCGCTCTTCGCTTGATTGGCGGCATCGGCCCTTTTTATAGCGTCCCGCAGGTCTTCCTCTATACGCTTTCTTTCGGTCAGTTCCTGTTTAAGCTGATTATTAAGAGATTCCAGTTCGGTCGTTCTCGTATGCACCAATTCTTCGAGGTGGTCTCGATGCTTACGTAGTTCATTTTCCATTTTTTTACGCTCGGTAATATCAGTAGCTACAGCAATCGAGCACGGGTCTCCGCCGATAGTAATCTTTTCGGTCGAACACAGCCAGTTTCGGATTTCACCGGATTTCATGCGGAAGCGGTATTCTAGATTTGCAATTTTCCCCTGCTTTTTTTCGAGGCTAAACATTTTATCAGAGTCGTACGGGTCTGCCAGCATGTTTATCTCGCTAACTGGGTGACCTATAAATTCTTCACGAGTGTAGCCCGTAGTGTGTATGAAACTATCATTAGCCTCAATATATACTCCCGTTTTCTCGTTGGAGATAACGATCATTTCCGGGCTGGAACGGAAAGCCACGGAAAATTTTTCCTGGGAATCACGCAAGGCTTGTTCCGTCTTTTTTAGCTCAGTGATATCAGTAGTCATAGCGATAATACAGGGCTCGCCAGCAATGTGAATTAAGTCAGCGGAGAATAACTTAATGCATATCTCGCCTGATTTAGTGCGGGCGTGGTATTCTTCATTCTCCGCTCTACCGTCTGCCCGCAATTTCCCCAATATTCTATCGCGTTCCTCCGTGTAGACCCACATATCGAGCTCTTTTGAAGTATGACCGATTACTTCATCGCGTGTATAGCCATTCTCACGAATGAAGTCATCATTGACATCAAGGAATACGCCTTCTTTTAGCGTTGATATAGTGATGGCATTAGGGTTGGAACGGAAGGCGTTGGAGAATTTTTCTTCAGATTCTTTTAAAGCTTGTTCTATCTTCTTACGTTTGCTAATATCAATTGTCATGGCAATGATACAAGGTTCACCAGCGATCATAATAATTTCAGCCGAGAATAACATCGTGCGTACTTCACCTGACTTGATACGGGCATTGAATTCTTCATTTTCAACTTTGCCCTCAACTTTTAATTTACGCAATATGTTTTTCAACTCATCAGGATTGACCCACGTATTGAATTCCTTAGTACAATGTCCGATTACTTCGTTCCGGGTATAGCCGAAGTCACGTGTGAAAGCGTCATTAACATCGAGGAATAAACCACCTTTATATTTGGTAATAGAAATTGCACTGGGGTTAGAACGAAAAGCTTTGGAGAATTTTTCTCCTGACTCTTTGAGGTCCTGCTCTATCTTTTTCCGCTCGGTAATATCGCGAATAAAAACCAGTTCCGCAGGTTTTCCATGATACTTGATAATGCCAATATTGAACTTGGCATATACCGTACTATCGTCCTTACGCCGAAGAACAGTTTCATATTTCATTAATTTCTGCTCGCCGGATAGATGACGGTTATAAGATTCTGTAACCTTTGGCAACTCGTCAGCGTGGATATAGTTGGTAAATGGGGTGTCAATAATTTCCTCGATGGTTCCTCCCCACATCTGTGCAAGTCGGATATTAACATATTTGACAATCCTATCTTGTATGATACAGATTCCATCATTAGCTCGTTCTACGACATTTCGGTATTTTTCCTCAGATTCTTGTAGTTCCTCCTGCATATGTTTATGGATAGTGAGATCAATGCAACTTCCTAATGTTGCTCGTTTCCCTTTGAAAATAATAGAAGTGACAGCTTCTTGAGCATATTTTATATTTCCTTCGCTATCTATAAACCGGAATTCATACGGATCTGAACGCTTACCTCTGAGCATCTTTACAGCATTTTCTTTAACACTGGCCCGATCTTGGGGATGAACAATATCTAGTGGATTTAATTTTAACAATTGTTCCCGACTCAATCCCGTCAGTTTTATAAGCTGAGGCGTAACAATCTGAAATTTGTTGTCCTGGATGATGTAAAAAGCACTTTGACAATTGTTAAGGAAAGCTGAAATTAGATCGTTAAATTCACCTTGAACTGCGTTATCTTTTACATTAGAAAAAGTAAATATCGTTTGATTATCAAGATTGTTTTTCTTAGCTCTTTTAACATTTTCCATAATGATTTTACTCGCAATCTTTAATATTGTGGCATTATCTTACGAATTACAATTCCAGTATATCTTTAGACGCATGTTTTGTGATGGTTGCTTGCTACCAAATGAAAGTGGGGTTGTCCTCAATTTACCCATCTTTTAATCTTACTGATCTCGATAAAGACTCCTATTACCCCAAATTTCAAAAACCAGCGATCTGGAAATCCCGCAAATGATTGCCGGGGATTTGAATTGCATCGTCTCCGGCTAGAGCTCTGTTAACGGCAATATTACCGCCGGCAATGTCACCCTGGATATCAGCGGCACCAGCGACGTTCAATTGGGAGGTATGGGGAGAATTTTAAACTGCAAAGCGAGTGAGGCTAGTAAAGCCCATCTGGATAACTTGCTTGTAGAAAAAGCTATCATTCACCTGAAAAGCGCCAGTTCAGGTAACATCAACGCCTCCGTTAAAATTGATGCCGACGTCAGCGGCTCTTTGGACCTCGTGTACTACGGCAACCCGGTCATCGGCAACACGAAAATCTCCGGCGATTCTACGATGACCAGGAAATAAAACAATCATCTAAACACTAAAACAGTCTAACCTACTTATAGAGTTTAGATACAATTCGTTTCTTATCCTTAACAGTGGCTTGTTAAGTGCAATAGGTAAAAAAAGAGGCTCTCCCCAGGGGTCAGTCCCTTTGGGAGAGCCTTTATATTACAGCGAGAGAAACTCTGTAGTGAAAATCTGGGCGTTATTTTGGGGTGGCGGATGGTTTTCTAGGGATACCAACTTAAGGGGTAATGCGGGATATAAAAAAGGGATAGCGGAACAGCTTTCCCCTGAAAATGGACACAAAAAAGGCAAAGGAACTCCTATTGCTTAAGAAGTTCTTTTGCCTGTATTTTTCTACCCTTTGGACTTAATAGGCTTCCGTGAAAGAGAAAAAACTTACCTTATATCAAAAGAGGGATTATTAACACCGTTTAATCGTTCCCTCTCTCTTTGAAGGTAAGGCTTTTCCCTGCCTTTGAGCAACCATAACCTTGTTTATTGCCTCGCCCTGTTTCCTTTTCAAACCTCTTACCGATAGCCCGCAACTCGCTGGCACTATCGCCTTGATATTATCAAGGATGGCTTGATATGGAAAAGAGCAAAGACTGAAGCTAATACTTGCTCTGCCCAAGTCCTGATATTCAGTTGTCCAGAGCCTTGCCAACCCGCAACCCGCTGGCATTGGTCAAGTACTCTGCAAGAGGTTTTATCCTCTCACTATATATATCGCCAATAAGCCCTGAAATACTACACTAAAACCAACTTTTTTTGTGCCTTTTTAGCTTCTCGCCAGTAATACTGTTGTTCACACTTGGTGAGCGGATAACCCGCATACTTTTTATAGGCTACCATGACAAATCTGTGAGGATAGCTTTGTAGAGTGAGTTTTGCCTCAAGTCTGCTTACAATATCAACGGCATTATCATCGGCAATTAGTTCGTGTAGTTCGGTAGCATCGCCGTTACCATCATCCACCACCGTATCAAGGCTTTCTATCTTGATAGCTCTTGGGCATTCACGGTATAAGTCATTCTCTCTGCATTTATCCCTTTGCTGTTGGCTACACTGCCCGCAATCCTGCCCGTTAATCCGCCTGAAATGCTTCCTCCAGTAGTCGGCTACCTCATAACTGGCTACCCGTATCAACCCCGCTTCTGTTAAAGTCTTTCCGATGAGGTTATATTTTACTTTAACTTTAGCCATTGTAAGGAATAAGTCATGTAAAAAGTCCTGTCTATCTTCCGGCTTTACCCGCTTGATAAAGCCATTGGCTACCTTATAATATAAAGCCCAATCCCCGTTAAGGTGGTCATAAGATAATGGATTAGCTCCATTGCCGTTGCCTTGATGATATTCAACCTGTGTGGTATATTCCTGATAGTCTAGCATTGTGGACACCCTCCCTTTGTTAGATTAGCCCTGGTCTAGTTACAGCTAGCCAGGGCGTCTTTATTGGGCCGCAAGGCAAGGCTCTGGACTTCCGATATTCACAATATTTAATTATTAAGGTACACTTATTCTCTATCTAGTATTGAACAAAAGGAAGGATTGTTCATTAACAGAACGAACCTATGTTTTCGTCATTGCTTCTGGTCATAGGATTGTCGGATGGAAGTCGGCTTCAATGGCGAATAGGGGGATGTTGAGAATCCAGAGAAACTGTACAGGTAGAGCTACAGTTGACAATGCACCGTATCAGATGGAAGGCTGAGGGTTCTGCGGTGGCTGAGACCGTGAGACTCATCGTGGCTTCTCAGTTTTAAGCATTATCCACCTTGGGGTCGAAATTTCAGCCAGTTTATGTATGGGTACGGGCAAGGTCAACTGTCCTTCTTGAACATCGGTAATTAATCTATCAATCAGGCGTGAGCAAGCTTCCTGGCTGAGCAAAAGCTGGCCGCGCTCTTCCAGTTCGCTGATAACCTCGTATTCCTCTCGGTTTGATTTACGGGCTAACTCAGATATAGAGACAACCTGTACGTCATCAGGTAACCCTCTAGGGCCGATAGAGACAAGAACCATACCGAAAGGACGCTCGTTACCACCGAGGTTTTTAAGTAAATAGTCGGAAAAAGCCGATACACGCTTATTTTCTGATGTCACCTTAATAGCAGTGCCCACTACCAATCCTATAGTAGACGCTACTAGCTTTACCTTACTGTGGTCAGAACTGGCTGCAATCTCCAGCCTCTTCGCCTGCTCCAACTGTCGGCTGATATATGAGTGTAACATTTTCAGGCACGATACTTGTTCCTGCCGGTTCAAACGACTTGCTTCTTGGCCAAAGAGATCGACCAGTAAAACACTGTCTGTAGCCAGTTTCTTCGCCTGGTGTTGCAGGTTTTTCAGGCAGGCACTATGCGACATTAGACTTTCCATTGCTCCACCTCTCTTATCATGTTCTCAAGAGTAAACGACAGGGACGACAGCCCCAAGTTATTGGCTGCGTTTTGCTTTAGCCAGGTTTCAGTGCCATGTAATACCGATAGGACGATGACCCTGACCCGTTTGCCTTCGATACTCTCTTCGCCTCGTACCAGGGTCTGCAACTCACTCAACCATTGATTAGCCTGAAGGATTTCCTGGTAGCGTCCGATCTCTTTACCAACCTTCACGGCTTCGTCCATCAGCTGCCGGACCTCCGCTAGAGCCTCGTCATGGCCGCGCTGAAGTTCTCGCGATAAAGTATTGACCATATCCCTGGCTGCCGTAGTGATTTTATCCATCTCCACGCCCACTTTCTCCCTTGTCTCTTTAATATTTGCTTCCAGGCTCATCTTTTCTTGTTGGAGACTGTCGACAACCACTTTCATGGTCAGCGACTCCTTCTTGGCCGCGACAATAGCCCGCTTCTGCTCTTCTAGCTCCGCCTGCCGGCTCCGAATTAATGTCTCTAAGCTGATAGTTTGGCTAAGGTTCTCCAATTCCTGCAGCAGCCGTTCCCTGAGCTCTGCCGGTTTGATGTGGTGATGCTGCGCAATGGACTGTGCTCTCTGACTGAATTCAGCCAACGCCTCGGGAGAAAGGCCGATTCCCAGAAGCCTTTGCTTCTCTTTACTCAGGGTAGCCAGAGATGTCTCGGCTGCCTCGGCCTTCATCTCCATGTCCTTGATCCGGTGCAATAAGTCCTGCTCACGTTTTTCCAGGTCCTTCACCCGGGGGTTCAAGAGACCGTATTTCTGTTCAAGGTTGGCTACTTCATTGGCAAGCTTTTCTCGCTTCCTGGTCAGCTCGGCAAGCTGCTTTCGGCAGTCTTGATGCTGTCTTGATATCGGTTCCAGTTCCGCCGCTCTTCTCTCCATCTCGTGGACCTTATCGTCGAGATCTTCGAAGCTTAAGCCTGTTCTCTTCTATACATCTTGAATGGCGTAGATCATATTAACGAATTCCCGCGCCTTATCATCACTCCCGGCTGACTTGAGAATCAGAGGCCAACGGCCGATGTCGGCTGGATCAAGGCCGCATTCAGTAATACGAGTGAGAACAGTCAGCCCGGTGGCGCACTGACCGGGAGTCAGATTTAGCCGTTTGAGTTCGAGGGACAGTTCCCGCAGCAGGTCAATGTGTTCACCAAGGTCGATGGCTTCGGGAAAATTCCCGGCCTTAAGCTCAGTGACTACGTTGGCGACGGTCCCTTTGCTGACATTGCTTGCAGTGGCAATTTCATCATAGGATAAGCCGGATAGATACTGCCTTACTATTGTGCTCTTTTTCTTCGTTGATAACTTCTCCATTGATGACCCCCTTTACATACGATTTTTGCACCGGGAAGCAGGGAGTATTTGAACAATCTGATGAACACTTGAACGGACATTTGAACTGGTATTTGAACATGATTTGAACGGCATTTGAACAAAAGGTGAACAATGAACGCTCCTCCTATTTTTGGTAGATTGATGGCTCTACCAGCCTATCATCAACACGAAACCAGTTTGCCGGATTTTAACCGTAAAGGGCGAAGTGGGGGTTTGCCCAGGCAGCATTACCCGCCTGTCGCCCGGCCTCCGTCAGCCGGTAGTACTTGCGCGGCGGTCCGGGTGGGTAGTTGTCCTGGAAAGATGAGGGCTCTTCCCTGCCGGTGGCTTCCACCCAGCCTAGCCGCTGTAAATCGCTGAAGTAGGTAATGAACGAATGGAAACGGCATCCCTGAGCTTTATACGGCAGGCGGGCAAGATAACTTTCAGTAAGTTTTTCAATATTGTCCGGATTGATCGACCGCTTTTCGCGCTTGGCTCTCTTCTCCTCCACTCGCGTTGCCCTGTCTAGCGCGGTCACTTGCATCATTGCTATCTTGTAATGGCGGAAGATATCTGCCTGAGGAGCGCCGACGTCAGGATCGATGTTTGGCGAGCCGTATGGGCCGTTTCCCATCAGGAACTCTCGGATGAACCATCCAGATCCAAAGGGGCGGAGAAAGCCTCCTCTTTTAGGTTTTAGTGGCTCAACAATCATTTTCCTCTTCCCACAACTTCCCGTACCAAGTCGATAATTCTTCGCCGGCCACCTTTCGGTACTGCATAGTAGTAGTGATGCTCTGGTGTCCCAAATGTTCTTGCAGCAGTCTGAGCCCGTCGCCCGAATCGTTAATTTTCACAGCATGGACAGCGAAAGCATCCCTAAGTCGATGGGGGCTTACGCCATGTATTCTGCCAGTCTCAGTGTTGATAAGGTTCGGAAGCCCAGCCCTTTCCGCACATTGCCTGGTTATCTGCCAAGCTCTGTGCCGATTAATGCCAAAAATGAGGCAATTACCTCCTCGTAATACTGGACCGCCACGCGAGATGTAGTCTTTCAACATACGAATGGTTTCGCCATCAATGGGTAGAGTCCTCAGGCGGCGATGCTCCCTCTCCTCGGCAATTACTTTTTCTACTTTTGCCCCACAACCGGGACAATAGGTATGGGTTCTACCGAGTTTGGCGCCGCACTGAGGGCAGCGGAGTTGGATGCGTGCCTTTAGATGTTGGATAATGACAGTATAGTTAACCAGGTCAATGTCTTCTATTTTGATTCCCAGAGCTTCAGAAATACGGCAGCCTAGGTGAGAAAGTAACCTGATAAGTAGGCGGTCTCTGAGATTGGTAGCTGCCTTCTGTAACCTGTCTACGTCATTGGCTTCTAAATAGACCTTGGCTCTCGTTGATCGGTTTGTATAAAATGGATGATGGTCATTTAGGCTCATAGTTCTGCTCCCCAAATGAGGGGGGAGCAGAACCTATCGACAGTTCAAAGAAGGTTTCAATTGGTTTCGCAAAAGTGATGTTTGGCCCACCATCGTGTACAATAGACAGAACTGGTATTTTCTCCTCTATTAAATTCTTAGGTAACATTGGTACTGTGTAAGTCAATAGCACGTCATCCCCAGTTACTTTCACCTCTTTGACAAAGCTCTTACAAAGGATTTCCTCTCGGCAAGGGAACTCTCGTTAAGCAAATTATGTAGGTCTGCTACATATTTAGCGACGGTTTTAGAATCCGCTAATTCCACGCGCCTGTCGGAAAGTTGCTGTTCAACTTCCCATTTTACCGCTTGCAATTGCTCCCTCCGCCGCCTAAGTTGCTGAATGCGCGGTGCCAGGTCAGCAAGTTGTATCTGCCCGGTTTCGAGAGCATCGTATAATCTTTCTAATCGATGATCGACATCGGCAATTTCATCGATGATGCTGTCCAAGCGTTGGCGATATTCTGGTACCAGGTTGTCCATTTCCTCGTTTACTATGCGAACTAGTCTGGTAAGATTCTCAGTAGTTAATACATGCTCTTTTATCTTATCGATAACCAAGTTCTCAAACTTCTGGCTGTTAAGATAACGGGTTGGAAACGAGCCTTCCCCCTTCTTAAGCAATGTTCCGCAGACGTAATAAGTGAATTGTCCGTTTTTAGCATCCTAGCCCTAAAGCTTTACCACAATGGCCACACCGTGCCAGCCCACTTAAAAGGTAACGGCTGGCTACCCGCTTGGGATGAAGACAAATAGGAGCCCGGTCTTTGAGCAGAGTCTGGGCTTGATTAAAGATATTCTTATCGATGATAGCCGGCCACGCATTATCTACCCGAATGATTGGAAGGTCACGTAAGCTGCTACGACCCCAGACCAAGGTACCGGTGTAAACCTCGCTGGTAAGTATCTTATGAATTGTTGTCTTCATCCACCCCTTGCCCCTGGGTCCACCAATTCCTTCACTGTTCAGCTGTTTCGCGATCCCTATTAAACCATTTCCTTCCAACATTCCATTAAAGATACGAGTCACTATCCGGGCTTGATTGGGCTCAATATCAAGCTTCGGGCGCTCCTTGCCACCATCGTTAACCTTAACTTTACGATATCCGAAAGGAGGTTGGGCTGAAAGATAGAAGCCGCGGAAGGCGCTTTCTCTCATCCCCCTAGTTACCTCTTCCCCGAGATTAGCCGAGTAAAACTCATCCAAGCTTTCAATCATGGCCTCCAGTAACTTTCCGGTAGGCGTATCCTCTGCAGGTTCACTTATAGATACTACGCGGATCCCGTTCTTTCTAAGCATAGTTTTGAAGACTATTGAGTCTTCACGACTGCGGGCGAAGCGCGAGTATTTCCAAACCAAGATAAGGTCGAAAGGTTTTTGTGAGCGGCGTGCGGTTGAAATCATTTCCCGGAAAGCCGGCCGTGCCGTTGTCCGACCACTTTCCGCTTCATCGATATATTCTTTTGTGACCTCATGTCCGTTTCTAGCGGCATACTCCCTGAGATACTTGAGCTGTGCCAAGATGGACAGGTCAACATCCTGTTTCTCCGAAGAAACTCTGGCATAAAGAGCAACTTTCATAGTACTCCTTCCCTCTCTAGTCAACCTAACTTTGTTATATGGGGCAGTATTTGCAGTGTCCCGGCACTATTCGCCTGAGTCTTATTATCGCTAGTTCTTCACGGAGCTTACCACCCAGGCGTCCAATTTCGGCAATTGTTTTTTCCAAATCACGATATGCTTCCCAAGTCCTTAAGTTGGATTCCAGTTCATCTATAACTTCTCCCACTATTTCTTTATACCCATCGGCATGTTTAATATCTATTTTACCCATCTGCCAACCGCCGTAACGAAGATTCACCAACCCCTCTCCTGCAGGCTCGGTTAGCAGGTTCTCTTTTGTATTAAGTCCTTTATTTCCATGAGACCACCGACTTGCTTGAGCGGAAAGAGCATTGACTATGCCGGTGATAACCCCATTAAAACCAGCATTGACCAGAGGTGTCAATTTGGGATGTGCTTTCGCTGTTTGCTCGATAATACTCCCTATTTTTTGGATTTGCTCTTCACTTATTGGGTGTAAACTCCACCATTTTAACATGCCGCTCCATATCGGTGAGCGTGGCAAATGCTGACGTAATGCAGCTTCCATAAAGTCATCATCCAGTGATGATGTAACACTCTCTGCCCCTGATATCTCCGAATTTAGCTTTTCAGCATACTTACGCAGGTCATCATAGTGCCCCTCCAAAGCGTTCTGTAGTACGATCGATTTGGCTTCGTGGGCTTCTCGCTCCTGTTTTGCCAACTCAATTTGCTTGCGTACTGTGCGGACGTCGTATTTGTCTTTTTCTGCAATTTGAGGGGGAGATTCCCCATTCTCCTCGTTACGTTTTAGCCAGTCACGTCGGATCTCAGGTTTGATTGGCGGCTTTCTGGTTCTTTTTGCCATATGATCTCCTATCAGATACAAACTGGTATTTTCTATATAATCTTACCACGCTCAGTGATTGCCGTCAAGTGTAGTAATAATCATCTTTTTTTCGCTCTTTATGTTTTATATGTGTTGACTGTGTAATGTTTTCTAGTCATACTATGTATGTTATGAAAGTTGATTCAATTCTAAGCCATCCCGAATCGTTATGTCAAGATAAAATTGAAACGAGCCGCCTTAACGATGGCTTACGAATTTTAGCAAAAATAATTGCCCGCGACCTCCTAGTTAGATGTCCTACTCACGTAAAAAAGAACGCTATAAAAACGAACGATATACTTGTATCCCGAAAAAGCCAATTAAAGCCTACCTTGAACCTAAAGAAATAGCCATTTTGGAGCAGGCAGCATCTAATCTCCGGGATAAAATCCTTATCCATCTTCTTTTCCGATTGGGCTGTCGTATCAGCGAAGCGTTATCTATCAAGGTTGATGATATTGATTTTACCCGATGTACAATGACTATCATCCATCTTAAATCTCGTTTAACGCTATTCTGCAATCAATGTGGGCAAAGACTAGGAAGAAGTCATGCCTTTTGCCCAAAATGTGGAGGAGAGGTGAAGGAAACCCAAATCAAACAACAGGAGCACCGCAAGCAACGAGTACTACCAGTCGACCGTGATAGCATGAATATGCTTCAAGAATTTATCGAACACGGTGGTCCGGTCTTTCGAGATGGGAAGAGGCTGATTTTTGGTGTAAATCGGCACAGGGCATGGCAAATCATCAAGGAATGCGCTGGAAGAGTTGGATTATCAAAGCTTGTCAACCCCGAAACGGGCAAGGTACATTACGTTAGCCCGCATAAGCTTAGGGATGCCTTTGCAGTTAATGCCGTGAAGATTGATGATTCCGGGGATGGTTTGCGACTTCTTCAGGAACATCTAGGGCATCAAAGCTTCAATACCACTGCGAAATACAGGAAGGTAGCCGGCGAGGAACACAGGGAATGGTATGATAGGCTTTGGAAGGCAGCTAATCCATGACCCTGCTACTCAAACCCAAACGCGGAGGATTCCTGCGTCCCTTCGGCTGCGGGTGGTTTATCCGTGAGTTTATGCTCGGTCATAGCCCGTACGGTTCAGCCAGAATTGACCCAGATGTCGGCTCACGGACAGCAAGTCACCCATGCTCTTTACCTCTCCCGATTATGAGTTGGTGGTGATGCCGATGCTTACCAATGAAAGCCAACAGCCGAAGGTTGAAGAAAAGACCGCCGAGCCGGACTTGTCCGCCGAAGCCTCGGCGAAGGTGGGAGCCGAGGCAGAACAAGCCGAGGTTGAGGAAGCCGAAACAGCCCAAGCGGTAGCTGAAGCCGAGGAAATCACCAAAGCCAAGCCAAAACGGAAGCACAAGGCGAAAGAGCCGGTCGCCGTGTAATCATAAGCCTAAAATGAACGCTTGAACTCACAAAACAGCCAGAAGAGGCGAGAGTTTGCTCTCGCCTCTTTGTGTCTTTTTTCAGGGGGTATTCGTCTGCCTAAAACGTAGGAGCGAGTGCCCCTTTTGTGTTCAAGGGATTAACCGCCCCGTATTAACGCCCGTATTTTCACTACACAGTGTCTATCAAGGTTTCTAAGAGTATCCGCTCTGGGAAAGCCTCTTTTATAATTGAGTGTACTCTGGCTTTTAGTCAGGCACTATTGACATCGCGTAAAAACATAGTTTATCGTTAATAATAATATCATTAAAGGAGATGAACTTAATGCAAGCTTATTGTGTGAAATGCCGCTCTAAGAAAGAAATGAAAAACGCCAAGAGCGTCACTATGAAGAACGGCAAGCCGGCCACCCAGGGTGTATGTCCGACCTGTAGTACGAAAATGTTTAAAATAGGCAAAGCCTAAAAAATCGAGGCCTAAGAATCAAAAGGCTGGATATTACTGATATCCAGCCTTTTTCTTTTGGTCACAAATGGACGTTGTGACTTCAAATATACTTCTTTATACGATTCCTTTACCGGAATACCTAGACCGTAAGATCGTGGGAAGTTTATTTATTTGGCGGTTCCCACGTGTAACCAAATGTAGTTCCGTTCTCTAAAGTTCCATTTATCGTTAACGAATATGAAATATCATCGCCAAAGCCTCCGCTGATCAGGATACTTTTAGCGCTGATACTTTTTTCCGGTAATAAAGGATGCGCCGGAGTAACACCGAAGTCGAAATCCCAATTCCAAGGTCTGTTTTCATTAAGAGTGGCAGCTAAAGAAACTATCGACTCATCAGCCACATTTTTTAAGGTTACTTCAATTTCCGGCCCGCCAGGGTTAACCGTTTGGCCTGCCTTATAGGTATCTGACACAGATATGACTTCAACTGGCTCGCTTAGATTCGACGACGAAGTAACCGGAGTAGTCGCTACTGTAAAATAGAGTATCGTCAATGCGCCCCACTCATCCCCGCCAACCACTGTGTAAACACCCGGGTTAAAATCGCTATAGGTTGCGTTTGAGCTGCCGGTCCAATATCCTTTCACTTCAACTTCAGAATTCATTTTAACGTCGGCTAGGCATGGATTGGGGTCACAACTGCCGTAAATACTGGCTATATTACTCGATGGCTGAAAATCGTATGCTGTGATACCCGCCAAAATCTGTTGTCAATCATCAAAATGGGACACTTTATAAACCGAAGACTTTGTTATCATCAGGCGGCATAGCAAGCTCCCGAAGGTCCCGGTTATAGTCTCTACGGCGATTTATTGTTTGTGTCCGCA
>Ga0187866_1001951_pt1 | contig 17991 bp, 15 predicted proteins | sample June2016WEW_11_1_3_FD_133013 | JGI IMG/M metagenome (GOLD analysis project Ga0187866, IMG submission 133013) | Peatland microbial communities from SPRUCE experiment site at the Marcell Experimental Forest, Minnesota, USA - June2016WEW_11_150 | ecosystem: Environmental > Terrestrial > Soil >...
CTAAAGCGTGCCTTTGAGAAGATAAAAGCAGCTTCCCTGGAGACGATTTACCGGCTGTCCATGGCTTCTGAATATAAGGACGAGGACACCGGCGCGCATATCAAGCGTATGAGCCGTTATTGCGCTGCCGTTGCCCGCCGCATGGGCCTGGATGAGGACACTATTGAGACTATTCTTTATGCCGCGCCCATGCATGATTTGGGTAAAATAGGTATACCCGATGTGATATTGGTGAAACCAGCCAAGCTCGACCCGCTGGAGTGGGAAATCATGAAGCACCATACGAACATAGGTGCCAATATCCTCAAAGGCTCGGACGCCGAATTCATCAAGCTGGGAGAGATTATCGCCCAGCACCATCACGAGAAGTGGGATGGAAGCGGCTATCCAAATAGCCTAAAGGGGATAGAGATACCAATCGCCGGCCGTATCGCGGCCATCGCCGATGTATTCGATGCCCTGATTTCCAAACGACCTTATAAAGAACCATTCTCCGTGGAGAAGTCACTGGCCATCATCAGGGAAGGGCGGGGAAGCCACTTTGATCCGGATGTGGTGGATGCTTTCTTTGCCATCAAGGATGAGATACTCTCTATCAAAGAGCAATACAACGGAGCTAATCAACCGGCCTTTGACATTCCGGAACTCAAGGTACTGCTGCAGCAATATAACCTCGAAGAATTGCATAAAGAGCCAAAAGCATCAGAGGTTGAACGGAAGAAATCACAGGAATTGATAAATGCTTCGGAAGTACGCTATCGGAGACTCTTTGAAGCGTCCCGAGAAGGAATCTTAGTTCTTGACGCTGAGACCGGGCAAATCGATGACGTTAATCCCTTCCTGATCGAAATGCTTGGATATACCAAAGAAGAGTTTTTGGGAAAGAAACTCTGGGAAATCGGTCTTTTCAAAGATATCGTGGCAAATAAACAATCTTTTACGGAACTACAGAGTAAAAAATATTTGCGTTATGAAGACTTACCACTGGAAAGGAATGATGGAAAGTTGATTAACGTGGAATTTATCAGCATTGTTTATGATGTTGATAACAAGAAAGTAATCCAGTGCAATATCCGGGATATCACCGAGCGTAAAATATTAGAGGAAGCGCTGGCGCAGTTGGCCTATCATGACTCACTCACGGGACTGCCTAATCGGGTGTTGTTTAACGACCGCTATACCATGGCTCTGGCAGCGGCTAAGCGCTACCAAAAGAAAATAGGTATCATGGTGCTGGATATCGACTATTTCAAGAATGTCAATGACACTTTGGGCCACGGCGCCGGTGATGAGATTCTAAAAGATTTCAGCGGCATACTGCTAAGTATTTTACGCAAGACGGATACCGTAATGCGTTCCGGTGGAGATGAATTCGTTATTATGATGACGGATGTTGTCGAGCCGGAACAGATGATGAATGTTGCTCAAAAGGTACTTGAGGCCACCAGAAAACCGTTGATGTTCCACGACCACGAAGTCAGAATCACTGCCAGTATCGGCATTTCCAGTTATCCGGAAGACGGCGAAGAAATCGAAATGCTGCTAAAATGTGCCGATATAGCCATGTACCACATAAAGGAGACGGGGCGCGATAATTACGCGCGTTATGTACCAGGAATGGGTAATGGCTAATCAAATCAGGCGCTTTAAAGAAAGTTTACGCCGGGCAAAAGGCCGTCTGCTTAAAATACCCGCCGTTCAATTGATATACCGCACCGCAGAGAAACTAGGCGATATTGATGCCACGCATAGAGCCGCCGCGGTAGCCTACTATGCGTTCCTGTCCATATTCCCGCTGGTAATGGGACTTATTGCTATTTTTGGCTTTTTCTTACCTTCGGTAGATCTGCAAGCCAAAATGCTGAACTATGTCGGTGATAATATTCCCGGTGCCACCAATATCCTGAATCAAAATATTGATAATATTATACGGATGCGGGGCACCGTTGGTGTGATCAGCATAGTTATCCTTTTTTGGGGCGCGAGCGCCATGTTTGGTGCGATAAGCCTGGCGATTAATCGCGCCTGGGATATTCGCCAGTACCGCCGCTCTTTCTTTATCAGAAAAGCCAGCGAACTGGGTATGGTATCTGGTATCGGTATTCTTTTTCTTCTTTCCCTGGGAGCCAGTGCCATTATTTCAGTTATTTTCAGGGCATTAAAACTGCCCGCAGCCGACATGATAATAGTAAACATAAGCAGCAGGCTGGTAGCATTCCTGCTGATACTGGCTGTTTTCCTGTTACTCTATAAACTCATTCCGAACACCAGGACATACTGGCGGGATATCTGGCCGGGAGCGCTTCTGGCGGCTATCCTCTTCGAAATCGCCAGGACGCTATTTATTATCTACATTAATAACTATGCTAATTATCAACTTATTTATGGTTCTATCGCCTCAATTATTGTCCTGCTTGTCTGGATATACTATTCGGCATTTATCATGATTCTGGGTGCGGTATTCACTTTCCAATATGGTCGCATGCGCCGCCCGGTTATTGCAGGGAGCGGTGCTGTAAAATGAAAAGGAGGCAAGATGTTTATCCTATTAGTAATCGGTATTATACTCTTTATATTATGGCTGCTGGGTCTGTTCACCAGCCGTATGATGGGCGGGCTGGTTCATATCGCGCTTGTTGTGGCTCTCATTCTCATTATTATCTGGCTGCTGAAAGCAGTATTCAAGGTATTTTAAACGTGTCATCTTTTGAATAGGGCATTTACTGTTACTGATTTGCGTAGTCCATCGAGATTACACACGATTCTGTAAATGTATGTTATCATAACAATCATTGAGGGAAGTGGGAAATGAGCACGGTAAAAAGTGCCAGGACTTATAGCAATATTCCTCAGCTGGTTACAGGGTGCTATGCTTTATTGGAATCCCTTGAAGTGAGCGGCACCAGCCGGGGCAAACATTATCATACCTACCGCCCGGCTTTAACGAAGTATGGCCCCTATCAATGGTTATGGGATTCCGGCTGGCATATGATTGTCTGGAGCTACCGACAGCGGGAGAACGCTATTGCCGATTTGCGGACCCTGCTTCAATTCCAACAGCCGGACGGCTTTATCCCGGAAATCATCTTCTGGAGACGGAATAGATTCTTAGGGAAACTGGCTAACTTTATTACCGGCTACTCTCACCAAGAGTTTACGGACCTGACTCAGATGCCGATGCTGGCATACTCTGTGAGGGCCATCTGGCAAGCCACTCATGATAAAAAGCTGCTGCAAGAATTTGTACCCAAGATTATGAAATACCTGGAGTGGTGGTGCTCCCGAGACCATGATAATGATGGACTGGTATCTATCATTCACCCCTGGGAGTCCGGTATTGATGCCAGTCCCACCTATGACCCTGTTTTTCACTTGAGCAATCCCCGGCCCTTTAGTTTGCACCTCCATTTTTGGAAACTGCTCTGGAAGTATCGCAGGGTAGGTTGGAATCAAACGACAATATTACAAAAAGAATGGTTTAATGTCGAGGATGTCGGCGTATGCAGCGTTTACGCCGATGGCTGGGGAGTCCTGGCGGCATTGGCCGGGGAATTCGATAACGAGCTGGCTAATCGATGCCGTGAACAATACCGGAGATATCAGGAAGCTATCATTCATAAATGCTGGGACGAGGAACGCGGACAATTTGTCTCGTATTTTCATCAAAACGGCGCGGAGATAGCTTCCCGGGCGGAGACCATACAAACCCTGCTGCCTCTGCTGCTTGATGACCTCCCGGCGGATATACAACAAAAACTGGTGGCTAGAATTAAAGACCCCGGGAAATTTTGGTTGCCCTACCCCGTGCCTTCCGTCGCGAGGTGCGAATCGGAATTTAACCCCAACGAGTGCGGGCTTCTTTGGCGCGGCCCGATGTGGCCCAGCATGACATGGCTGGTCATGGAGGGTTTGATCAAGCATGGTTTCCAGGCCGAGGCGGCCGCTATTCTGGACCGGTGGAGCGAGCTATATCTGCAAAACGGCATCTGGGAATACTATAATCCATTGACCGGGAAGGGACTCGGGCAGAAACTCGGGATGTCAACCATTATCGTTGATATGCTGGAGCGCTTCGGCAGAGTCTAATTTGTATTATATGCGGTGGCATCTGACTAATGCTAATGCAAGCCATATATCTCTGCCTTTAACAGAATGGAAAGATAACTAATCCTCTGTTTTTACGTTATATAAAATGGACAACGGATATTAGCTTGTCTCTATCTTGATGGTCTTGATTCCCTCTGATTGAGTGAAATGCTCAAGGAAACAGAAAAATAGGACGTAGTTTGACTTTATTTATTGAATTATCAAGAGTAATTTTATCCAGGATGATAGGGGGGTGGTAATTTGACAGATAGTAATTCAAAAAAAAAGCAAGAGTGGCTGCGGCCGTATATTACATTCTTTGGGGCTATATTTATTTCTTTGATTGTGTTGCTGGGAATTGTTCTGACACTACTTTACCACAGAGTATTTGCCTTCATTCCGTCGGATACCGCGGCTATCACATTACGCGTAGTAACTGACAACACACTTCTGGTATTGGGAATTCTATTCATCCCGGCAGTGGTAACTGCTGGGTTTCTGACCCGAAATATCATGAAAAACAGGCGGATGAAGGAACGATTAGAACTTGATGAGCACTTTATTAAAACAGTCAATGACTCTATTTTTATTCATAGTTTGGATGGAAACTGTATTTACACCAATAAACCCGATGAGAAAAACGATGATTACACCCGGGATGAGCTTACAAGCCTGAACGACCAGGCTCTGAAAGATTGTGTGTATGATGAGCTTATCAAGCCGCGAATTAAAGGGATAATAGAAACCGGCGAGGCAACATTCGAATCGGATTATCTCCGAAGAGGTAAGGCTGCTGTCACTGTCGAAGTGAATAGCCGTGTTATCGAATCAGGTCACGAGAATTCCATCCTAAGTGTTGTTCGGGATGTTACAGAGCGTAAACGAACTGAAGAAGAACTCCGGCAGAGTTCTCAAAAAATACAAAGGGCCATGAACGGTACCATCATTTCCATGGCTTCACTGGCGGAAGTAAGGGACCCATATACGGCCGGGCATCAACAGCGGGTAACTAAGCTGGCCACGGCTATCGCGAGAGAACTCGGCTTATCTGAAGAGCAGATTGAAGGGATAGGTGTTGCCGGAACTCTCCATGATATCGGTAAAATATCTGTACTTTCAGAAATACTAAGCAAGCCGGGAAAGTTAAGAAAAAGCGAGTTTGATCTGGTCAAGGACCATGCCGAAATTGGCTACGGTCTGTTAAAGACTATAGAGTTTTCCCAGCCGATTGCCCAAATTGTCCTTCAACACCATGAGAGAATGGACGGCTCCGGATATCCAAACGGTCTCCCGGGTGAAAAGATCTTGATTGAAGCCCGTATCATGGCTGTGGCCGATGTTATAGAATCAATGTCATCGCACCGTCCTTATCGCCCGGCTTTTAGTATCGAGAAAGCTCTTCTGGAAATAATATTAAAAAGGGGTGTCTTGTACGATCCCGAAGTCGTAGATGCCTGCGTCAGACTCTTTAATGAAAAAGGGTTTGCCTTTAATTAATTTTAAATAGGGAACCAGGGCACTCAATATTGCCGAGAAACCGCACTCGTGTCAAGGCAATTATATCTCCGCCAGACTATATGGCTACCTCAATCCGAATATGAGATACGCCGGCGCCTGTGGTAGAACCGTTCCAGGATAACGCCGATATTTCCGGTATGTCCACCCAGAGTGACCTGCACATTGACGATGTAGTGCATAACGCGTTTGTTTCTGTAGATGAAGCCGGCACCGAGGCACTTGCCGCCAGCGCCGTCATCGTGGGAACAACATCCATGCCTCCACCACCGGTGGCAGTTACAACCATTCTTTTGGACGTGGATGGTAGGGGAGAAGACAGCAATTTGACAAATGGAATCCTTTTAATGTATACTTTATGTATAGTTCCAGTTTAGGTTATTAGACACTTCTTAAAATCCCCTTAGATTTATATCAAGTATTGGATGACCCGAGCTCCGACTAAAATTTCGAAGAGAGGAGGTCATCCAATGACTTTTGAAGAAAAGACTATCCAGTGTTCCGATTGTGGTTCTACCTTCACTTTTACTACCGGGGAACAAGAATTCTACCAATCTAAAGGCTTTACCAATGAGCCTAAGCGTTGTGCCTCATGCCGCCGAACCAACAAAGCACGGCGTTCCGAGAGTGGCAACAACACCTACGCCGCACGTTATTAGATCTTCTGCGTATCTATACCCAGTATCTAGTACAGCATGAAGTCTCTTTAAAAGGGCAGGCAATGTAAATATATGTCATATATTGTCTGCCCTTTAAAACTAATAGTGGGATATACTAACAAGTATTTTATCCTTCGAAGGTAGAAAATGAACGAACTGGTTCAAAAAGCTGCTGACAGAGAACTTAATCGGGCAATATCGGCAGATGAGCAGGCAACTACCCGCTATTACCGGATACTACGACGATTTATATCCAGTAAATCGTCCTTCCCCGAAGAAAAACTGGGCCAACCTGGCGCCAGACTAGACGCGCGTGGCTTGAAGGAAATTGATGTGGCCTGGCTCAAACTTCAAGACACGGAAAAGAAACTCCGAAGTGCCTATATGAAGCTTTATGTAGCTAACATCTAAAATATTTTAACTTCTTCAAAGTGGAGCTAAATTCTTGCCATAAAGCCTGTCAATTCATATTAAGAATAAAATTGGAAAGGAGTGGCCCGCATTAATGAACACGAAAATAATATCAAAATCAAGGAAAACATTTATTCGCAGGGAGAAGGCTCGGATTCGCCGGAATGTTTTTGATTTAAAGGAACAGGAAAAACAGATTAGTGATTTATATCCAGCAGTTCTTTAGGCGATGATACTCCTGGAAATGCATCCAGATTCAAACCATAACATGTCCATTACTCAGGAATGAAACGGAGGCATTATGATTATAGATTCTAGTTGCGTTCATTGGTGGATGATCGGAGACTACTCGGTGGGTCACTGCAAAAAGTGCGGTGCCACCAGAGATTTCGAAAAACTAAGACAAGAAGAACAGACACGAAAGACTATTCACCGGGGAAAAATGAAAAACCCAAGTTTCAGCGTTCTCTCATCATAACCGGGCCAGTAGTTGGGAGGGCAGGCTAGTCTTTTTTGGTTTTGAGTTTTCTCGCCTCTTGAGCTTTGGATGTCGCCTGCTCCCTGGCCAAGTAAGCGTCCTTTCTCGCCTGGTCTCTAGGTAATTGCTCGATTTCCTCAGTAGTGCGTTCCTCTGCGTGCTTGGTTTTCCTGGCTTTCCAAGCCTTTTCAATCGCCTCTTCTTTAGCCAAATAGGCTTTCTTTCTCTCTTGCTCTTTGGCTGTGCGCTCAGCTTCCTCTGCAGTACGCTTTCCCGCTCGCTTGGCCTGTTTTAGAGATTGTTCTTCTTGGTCTTTCATCGTTCTCCTTAATGGCAGCACCTAATGAAACTAGGATAAGGCATTTCCCTTCAGAAATACCAGTAATATATCTGGCCTAGCGGGGCAGGTACAGCTACAAATGCGACTAAGGCGTTGCCGCACCTGGGACAAACAATCTCGGCAGAGATAGGGCTGCCGCGGCCGCCCGCAAAATTTTACCCCTTCGGGATTATCTGTCTGGCAATTCAGGGCTTTCACCCGTAACACCTCCCCGGAATGCTGATTTAGTCTATATTAGAAGGATACGTAAGTCAAGGTTGTCAATCCGGAAAATCGATGCAAACTATGACTTTGTGAAACCGCGTTGTCGTTTCCAACTATTGACTTTGGCATATACCCTTAGTAGACTTTAGTCGCACGGCGGAAAACGTCCGGCAAATTCATATCAAAGCCGGCCATTACAGTACGGAAACAAGGAGGGTTAAATGCCGACAATCGACAAACTCAAGAATATTAAGCATGGGGCGTTCATATCGGAATTTCAGCCGGGTAGTTCGGTGCATAAGGAAATTACGGCGCCCATGATCGGCGCCTTCGCGGGAAAAGATATCGCGGGGGCGAATATGGCGTTGGGTCTTGCTTATCTCACCAGGCCTTTCGTCATGATCGATGCATCACACAAGCACGATTTTGACCAGTTCCTGTTCTTTATCAGCGGCGACCCCAATAACTTCGTCGAGTTCGACGCGGAAGTAGAGCTGACGCTGGACGGGAAAGTAAACTCGATCACTTACGCATCATGGGTATATATTCCCAAGGGCTTGATGCACTGCCCGCTGAACGTGAAACGCGTCGGCAAGCCCATTATTTTTATGGATGGGAGACTTACCAAAGAGGCGTCGGTCGGGCCCGGCTTTAAAGGCTCCAAATAAACTGGCTGGTGCGTTTATTTAGCTTTAACCTGTATGCCATCGGCGAGGCCGAGTTTAACCAGAGCATCCGCCCGGGGTATACCCGTTTTTTCGTCCCATCCGCGCAGTTGGTAGTACTCCCGCAGCATCGCATGGTATTTTTCCCGGTCCAGTTTTTTGCCGGTCATATCCACGGCGCCATCGCCGGGGCCGGGCACCATGATGCCGGAAGGCATCATGCTGGTTAAAGGTTCGGTAAAATTAAAGTCCGCCGGATAATCCGCTTGCGGCGTCTTTCTCCCTTCCCGCAGCAGAATCATTCTCTGTAAATTGTAAATACGCTCACCGATTTCTTCGAGCGCTTCTCCCGGTACGCCGGTGGCCGCCGTAAACAGCTTGGCCTCGATCTCCGGGTCGCCGAAGTGGTCCGGCGTATTGAAAGAATAAGAAATCGGGTACGCCCAGTCACACAGCCCGAGGCTTTCTTTGATATACGTGCGGTTCTGGATAATTTTAGCCGCCAGTGCTTTGCCTTCGTAGCTGGAAAAGTCTCCCGCGGCATCGCTGCCCCACATCTCCCTCCCGATGCGGTGGACGAGTTGCGTGGTTACGCCCGTCGAGCCAGGTTGGCGTTGTTCGTAGGACCAGGCGATGTGCACGAACGCGATGTCATGGTAATTCAGGTGATGCACCCGGGGCTCGAAGGGATAAAATAGCGCCATGATGGGATATTCGCGGGGAGAGAAAAGGTAACTATGGCCGATAGGCGCCACGGTGGGGCGCATCAAGGCCCTGGCTTTGGGCGGGGCTTTTTGCACGCCCCGGTACAGTCCCTCCGCCAGTAGACTGCCGATGCCTTCCCGGTGGGCAATGGCGTGCATCAGCTTATCCAGGAATTCCATAGTCCCGATCTGCGAAAGGGGTAAACCGGTCTCCTGCTCGGTAAGCGCCCCGGCTTTATAGCAGTCAAAAAGCCAGCCGATGATGCTGCTCATTTCCCAGGAATCGTAGCCGTAATCGTTCGCCTTGACCGGGGCGTAATAGAACGTCTCGATGGGCTCGTCTTCTTTGCCGTACACCCACGGCAGGTAGTATTCCACCGACTGGCATTTGCGGTGCCCGACGTATTTTTTACCGTAGCGGTAAATCCCGGCCACGCATTCCAGCCCGCACAGGTAACAGCCTCCCTTGCCGATGACTTCCAATTTATCGGCGTGTTTCGTGCCTTCGATCATCGGGGGGATCGATAGCCGCACGCGTTTGCTTATCCTGAATGTATAACGGTTCAGCGACTTAAGCCTTTCCTCGTTAGCCACCTGTATTTTGCCGCTGCCCAGGATGGCGATGGCTTTCAGGTTTTTCGAGCCCATGACTGCGCCGAAACCGGCGGATACCGTACAATCATGCGTCGCCAGGGCCAGCGCCGTCCGCACCATGTTTTCTCCGGCCGCGCCGATGGCGATCCACTTGGTTTTTTCGCCGTGGGCCTGCTGGAGCAATTCCCCCGTCCGGTAGCCGCCCTGGCCCCACATCTGCGATGCGTCTTTGATCTCCACCGTGTCGTCGTGGATGAGGATATAAACCGGATGTTTAGCCCGCCCCTGGATCACCAGGCCATCGTACCCCGCTTTTTTCAGTTCCGGGCCGACAAAGCCGGTGAGATTGCCGTAGCAAAAGCCTTCGGCCTCGGCCACGGGGGACTTGCCGACCACCGATGTCAACGTGGCGCCCTGGGCGCTGGTACCTACCACCGGGCCGACGGTAAAGATAAGGCAGTTTTCTGGGTCATAAGCCTTGACTTCCGGTTTGACTTTTTCCCAGTAGAGGTGCAGGCCGATACCCCGTCCCCCGAGGTATTTTTCCGCGTAAGGCCTGGTTTCAATGGTGCCGATTTTAGAGGTGGTAAGATTTACTTCGAGGATTTTACCCATCCAGCCGTTCATAGACAAGCTCCTCAATCCCCATCTGAACTATCGTATAATCCGGGTATTTGTTAGGTTATTATAGCATGATAAAACGTTTAGAAAAAATCATTGAGAAGTTTACGAAGACCCGGAAGTCTTTGGGCACAAGCCCGGAAAATCAGTAAAAAAGAACCAAAAACTAAATTAAGAGGTAAAGACGCGCTCCCAGCCAGAATTCCTGGAACTAAATCCGGTGGTCCTCACGGATAATCCCGCGGGGGCCTCCGCTTAGGCTGGTGCTCCATTTCTTGGGTTCGGAGATGGCTTCCAGCCGCTCCAGCTGCCCAATGTCCTTGAGCCTTTTATAGATGAGCTGCCAGGCGCAGGCGCGGTCGGGTCTGACTTCGCAGCGGTCTTCCCGCGAGCCGCCGCAGGGGCCGTTAAGCATATGTTTGGCGCACCGGGTAACGGGGCAAATGCCGCCGTATTTGTCGAGGACGCAATCGCCGCAGGCGGCGCATTTTTCCGCCCAGACGCCCCGCTCTTCCAGCACGCCCAGGAACGTGGTATTCAGGCCGGCGTAAACCGGCTTTAAGGGATAGCGTTCGGCAATGGCCTGGACGCCGGCGCCGCAGGCCGTGGAAAGGACGGCATCGGCTTTCTCAATGGCTTCTGCCGGCTGCTCGATGAAGATGTTATCGCACTGCCGTTCGATGGTAAGCTCGCTTACCTCGAAGCCCAGGCCCTGGACCCGGGAAGCGATACGCAGCGCTGAAGCGATGATGCTGACCTCCCGCTCTCCCCCCGCCAGGCAGACGGTGACGCAGGTGCCGCACCCGAGTACCAGTATCTTTTTGTGACCTTTAAGTATTTGAACCATTTCCGGTATGGTTTTTCTTTCGGCAACGATCATGGTTTAGCTCCTGTCGGTGTTTGATTAACCTCTTCTTTCACTTTCACGGGACCGAGTTGGCGCACGGTCTCCACCATTTCTTTGATATATTCCACCAGCGGGTGGGCCATCGAGGCGCTGACGTTCACCATGCGCAGCCGTTCCGCCTCGATACCGGCTTCGGCTAGTACGGCGCGTGTGGCATTGACCCGGCGCTTGGCCAGCAGATTGCCGTCTTTAAAGTGGCAGCTGCCTTCCTCGCAGCCCGCGACCAGCACCCCATCGATGCCGTTTTCAAAGGCTTTCATGTAATAATCTATTTCCAGGCGGCCGGTGCAGGGCGTGCGGACAATCCTGACGTTGGGCGGGTACTGCAGGCGCGATGAACCGGCCAGGTCCGCCGCCGAATAGGCGCAGTAGTGGCAGCAAAAAGCGATTATTTTAGGTTCGAACTTATCCATCGTCAAAGCAATATCCTATTGGGCTAAACTCACCGGTTCCCTTTTTGTCTTGTATTCTTGGAGCAGCGCGTCGATCATGGCTTTAAACTGCTCGGACTCGAAGTGTCTTAGCTGTATCGCCTCCGCCGGGCATTCGGAGGCGCAGATGCCGCAACCCATGCACTTGGCCGCGTTAATCTCCGCCTTACGGTTAGCGTTAACCGCGGGGGCGTTGTAGGGGCAGGCGCGGACGCAGGTCATACAGGAAACGCACTTGTCCTGGTCCACGGATGATACCTGCGCGCTTACCTCCAGCTGCGTCTTGGAAAGAATCGTCGCCGCCCGCGCGGCCGTGGCCTTGGCCTGCGAAATATTCTCGTCCGCCATTTTCGGTAAATGTGCCAGGCCGCAAAGGAAAATGCCTTCCGTGGCGAAGTCCACCGGGCGCAGTTTCATATGCGCTTCGTTGAAAAACCCGTCGGCGTTGAGCGGCACTTTGAGCATATCGGCCAGCTTGCGGTTTTCTTTAAGGGCATCGACGCCGGTGCTCAACACCACGCTGTCCGCGGCTATCTCGATAGACTCCGGGAAGTCGGGGCTGTTCACCGTCACGCTTAGCTCCGCCTCACCGGAGACGACCGGGAGCTGCTCTTTTTCATAACGGATAAAAATAACGCCGGCCTGGCGCGCCTGCTGGTAGTACTTTTCCCGGAAACCGTAGGTGCGGATGTCCCGGTAAAGCACATAAATGTTCGTTTCCGGGCTCATCTGCTTAAGCTTCAGGGCGTTTTTCACCGCCATCGAGCAGCAGAGACGGCTGCAATAGGGCCGTTCGTCGTTGCGCGAGCCGGCGCATTGTATCATGACCACATTTTGCCCTTTAGGACTGAAAGTCCCTTTGGACAGAGCATCTTCCATCTCTGTCTGGGTGATTATCTTGGGAGATTGGCCCAGCCGGAAGTCTTGCGTCCGGGCCGGGCTGGCACCGGTAGCCACGATGATGGCTCCTCCGGTAACCTTTTTCTCCTTGTTTTCTTCCATGAGCGTGACTTCAAAGCTGCCGATAAAACCGGCAACGTTCTTGACCTCGCTGTTCAAATGCAGCTCGATGTTTGGGTGTTCGGTAACGTGCTTAATGAGGCCGTCTAAAAATGATTTGACCTCCGCATGTTCCAGGGTGTAGTGCAGGTTGGTAAAATTGCCGCCCAGCCGCCCCGTCTTTTCAATAAGGACAGTCTTGAACCCCTGGTCGGCCAGGGCCAGGGCCGCCGTCATCCCGCTGACGCCGCCCCCGATGACCAGACCGGTCTGGTTCACGTTAAAATATGCGCCCTGCAAAGGCTTTAAACGCCGGGCGCGGGAAATAGACATCTGCACCAGCTCGGTGGCTTTTTGCGTGGCGGCTTCCGGCGTGGCGGCGTGTACCCAGGAACACTGGTCTCGGATATTGGCCAGCTCGAAGAGATACTGGTTCAAGCCGGCTTCGCGTAAAGTATCGCGGAAAATCGGTTCGTGGGTGCGGGGGGTGCAGGACGCCACGACCACGCGGTTGAGGCGATGCTCATGTATCATATCGCGGATATTGTCCAGGCTGCTGTTGGAACAGGTGAACATCGTATCGGCGGTAAAGACCACGCCCGGCTCTTTGGCTACCGCGTCTCTAACGCGCTCTACGTCCACCACCGAGGCGATATTGTGCCCGCAGTGGCAGACGAAAACGCCGATGCGCGGCGGCTCGTCGGTCGTATCATGTTCTTCCGGGAAAGATGTTTTAGTGGTCAGCGTGTTGCGTGACGGGGCCAGCAGTTCCATCGCCATGGAAGCAGCGGCGCTGGCCTGGGTGACCGTTTCCGGAATATCCTTGGGCTCCTGGAAAGACCCCGCCGCGAAGACGCCGGCACGCGACGTCGTCAAAGGCGCCAGCCTGTCCGTAGCGCAGAAACCGTATTCGTTAAGCTCAATGCCGAGCTGCTGCGCGGCATCGGTAGCGGATAGACCGGGTTCCATGCCCACGGACAGAATCACCAGGTCGAACTCCTGCTCGGCTAATTTGTTGTTCTTATCAAGATATTGCAGTTTTAAATCTTTCGAGCCGGGGACTTGCAGGACGCGTGAGGGGATACCCTTGATATAATTAACGTTTTGCTGCTTCGCCCGCTCGTAATACTGGTCGAAGTCCTTGCCGTAGGCGCGGACGTCCATGTAGAATACCGTTGCCTCCAGCCCCGGCAGGTGGTCGGCGGCAACGAGGGCCTGCTTGGTCGACACCATGCAGCAGACAGAGGAACAATATTCGCGGCCGCAGCGGCTGTCCCGGGAACCGACGCACTGTATCCAGGCGACTCTTTTGGCCGGCTTTCCATCCGAGGGGCGGATAACCTGGCCATCGAACGGCCCGGAGGCGGAAAGCATCCGCTCGAACTGCACGCTGGTCAAAACGTTGGGATAGCGCCCGAAGCCGAATTCACCCTTTTTCGTGGCGTCGAATTCCTTAAAGCCCGGCGTTAAAATCACCGCGCCGATATCCAGCGTGACGGTGCGGTCTTTCATGCAGTGGTCGACGGCGCTCTGCTCGCAGGCGGAGACGCATTGCAGACATTCGGAACATAAAGCGCAGTTCAGGCAGCGTTCCGTTTCCGCCAGGGCGGCTTCTTCGGTGAGGCCGCCTTCGACTTCCTGGAAACTGTGAATCCGGTTGGCTACGGCCAGGTCGGTGGGCACGGCCCGCACTATTTTCTCTTTGCCCTTGGTGGCCGGCAGGAGCTCCTGCGGGAGAGGCTTGATACTCGCTTCGAAGCGGTCTAACCTCATGTCTTCGCCATTGACATAACGCGCGATCGATTCGGCGGCACGTTTTCCGGCGGCCACCGCCAGGATAACCGAAGCCGGGCCGGAAACCGCATCGCCGCCGGCGAAGACGCCTTTGAGCGATGTCTCCAGCGTCGTAGTATCGGCTTTGATGCAGCCTCTTTCCACGGCCAGACTGGCATCGGCGGTCCACTCTTTTTCCAGCGCCTGCCCGATAGCCACGATAATCGTATCGGCCTCGAGGGAGGTGCGGTCGTTATCATCATAAACCGGGCTGAACCGCCCGTTGGCATCATAAACTTTAGTACAGCGTTTGAGTTCTATACTATTAACGGCGCCATTGCCCAGCACGCGGCGGGGCCCCCAGCCGTTTTTCACGGTGATACCTTCTTCAAGCGTGGCGGCTACCTCTTCCGGCAGGGCGGGCATTTCTTCCCACTGCTCCAGGCAGACCATGGCGACGCTGCCGGCCCCCAGGCGCAGGGCCGTCCGCGCGACATCCACCGCCACGTTCCCCCCGCCGATAACGACGACTTTGCCCTTAAGCTTTGGCTTGTCGGCGCCGGCGGCCTGCCGCAGGAACTCGACGCCGTAGGTAACGCCTTTTTTGTCCTCTCCCTCCACGCCCAGTTTACGGCTGTTCTGCGTACCCACCGTGATAAATACGGCGTCATTTTCCCCGCGTATTTTGTCCAGTGTGACATCATTGCCGACGCGGGCGTTGTAAACAAACCGCACGCCTTTACGCCGGACAAGCTCGATTTCATGGTCGAGGATATCCTTGGGGAGGCGGTATTCCGGGATGCCCCAGCGGAGCATGCCGCCGGCGGCTGAAGACGCTTCGTAAACGGTGACCGCCATGCCACGGCCGGCTAAATCATCGGCGGCGGTCAGGCCGGCCGGCCCGGCCCCGATGACGGCCACCTTTTTGGCCCCTGGCGCCGGGGTTTTTTCTTCCGGCAAAGCCAGTTGGCCCGCGGCAATCATTTCCATTTCTATATCGGAAGCGAATCTTTTTAATAATCTGATGGCTACGGAACTATCGAGGGAATTGCGGGTGCATTTAGCTTCGCAGGGATGGGTACAGATGCGCCCGCAGATGGCCGACAGGGGGTTCCGCTCGCGGATAAGGTTGACGGCTTTGATATATTCCTTCTTTTTAATCAGCTGGATATAGCCCTGCACGTTGATATTCGCCGGGCATTCCACCTTGCAGGGAGAGTGTCCGTTCTTTAAAATGCCGAAGATGTTCGGCGTGGCCTGGGGGTAATATTTAGCGATCGCTTTACGGGTGCCCAGGTTACGGTCGAACTGATTGGGGATGTTGACCGGGCAGGCCTCGGTGCACTGGCCGCAGGCGGTGCATTTTTCCTCGTTGATATAGCGGGGGTAAAGCTTAACCGTAGCCTTAAAGTCGCCCGGTTCGCCTTCCAGTTTGGTCAGTTCGGCCAGTGTCAGTATTTTGATATTGATGTTGCGGGCGCATTCCACCAGCTTGGGGGAGACGATACAAGTGGCGCAGTCGCCGGTAGGGAAGGTCTTGTCCAGGCGCGCCATCATCCCGCCGATGGCGGCTTCGCGTTCGACCAGGTAGACTTTAAAGCCGGAGTTGGCCAGGTCCAGCGCCGCCTGAATGCCGGCGATACCGCCGCCCTGGACCAGCACCGCTCCGGTTTGTTTTTTATTGCTTTTTTCCATAATTCAGCCTTCCGGTTGGATAAAAAATGCTAAACCTTTAGTGTCTGGAAAACCTTTTCCGGCGTTACCATCAGACGCTGGCAGCCTAAATCCTTAGGCGGGATGCCGAGGCTCAGCCCTAACAGCTGGGTAATATAAAGCGCCGGCATGTTGTAGGTTTTACCAATCATTTTCTTCATGTCCTGCTGCCTTAAGTCCAGACTGGTCTGGCACATCGGGCAGGCGGTGACGATGCAGTCCGCGCCGGCGGACTGGGCCATCTCGATAATGGCCGCCGACCGCGCCACCGCGACATCGGTCCTCGTTAAAATTAAAGCCCCGCCGCAGCAGTCCACCTTGCCCGGCCAGTCCACGCTTTCCCCGCCCGCGGCCGCCATCAGGTTCTCCAGCAGGGTTGGGTTTTCCGGGTCATCGAAGCCGGTTACCTCCGGCGGGCGCAGCAGGTAACAGCCGTAATAGCAGGCGACCTTCAGGCCGTTAAGCGACTTTTTAACGGCTTTTTTCAGCTTCGCCGGGCCGACATCCTGTGCCAGCACTTCGGCGAAGTGGCGTACGGCCACCGAGCCGTCATAGCTCTGGCCTAACGCGGCGGCCACTTTTTCCCGCATCGCGGGGGAATGAGTAACTTCATAGTTGGCGCTCTTGGAGCGGTTATAGCAGGCGGCGCAGTTAACCACCATGTCCCCGCCCATCTCTTTAGCCAGCACCAGGTTGGCCGCCGCCAACGAGGCGGCTAAAGTGCGGTCGGTCTGGTGCGCCGCCGAGGAACCGCAGCACGTCCACCCTTTGATTTCCTCCAGCTGGATGCCCAGGGCTTTAGCTACCGCCAGGCACGATTCGTGCATGTCGCGGGCGGTGGAATGGGCGGAGCAGCCGGGATAATAAGCGTATTTCATTTGCTTTTTCCTTTTGGTTTGGTCGCGGCAAAGATACGTTTTACCTTGTTTTTATCGGCGCCGGAAGGCGGCAGGACCGCCATTTTCCCCTTTTTCAGCATCGCCGGGAGTTTCTCCATGTCAGCGGTGAATTTACCGGTGCCCAACTTGTAAGCGGCGAGCATTTGCAGGTCGTAAGCCCGTCCGTAGCTCTTGACGGTATCGAGGAAGCGCCGGTTGAACAGCGGCGGGTTGCCTTGAGGTCTGGCGACACCTTTTTCCAGGGAAACGGCCCGCAGCGCGTCGATAATGCCGGCGAAGTTAATCTCATTGGGGCAGCGGGCATAGCAGGTATCGCAGGAAAGGCAGGTCCAGATTAAGTCGGTCTGCAGCAGCTCGTCGCCCGCCCCGAGCTGGAGCCGGCGGATAATCTCCGAGGGCGGCGAGGCGACCAGACCGGCGACCGGGCAGCCGATGGAGCACTTTTTACACTGGTAGCACGTGGATAAATCCACCCCGGCAAGCTGTTCGACCGCTGCGCGGAGGGATTCACCGGATGGCTGTTTTTTTATTTTTATCGTCATACATCTGCTCTAAAATTTATTCGTCGGAGTCTTCACCGGGCACGCCCTGGGTCGCCAAATTTACCGGGGCCACCTTGCGGTACACTTCCGCCGGCTGGCGTACTTTGCCGTTCACCGTCAGCAGGTCGCTGACCTTGATACCGAAAAGCCGCTCGTTTTCCTGGAGATAGGGCAGGATGACCTCCCAGTCGGCTTCGGTCAGTTTAAAGAAATGGCCGCCGTTAAGCTGCTGTCCGACGACCGATTTATGCGGGTCGCGGATATATATGGCGCCGCCGGAGGCGAGCGAAAACAGGTTGCTGCCGGCGTAAGGCTCGTGCAGCGGTGTAACTTCACCGGCGTCATTGAAAGCGATACCGTTGAGGATGACAAAACCGCCGCCGTTGAACACATCGCCGGCCATGAAAGACTCGGCGAGGAAGTCCAGGCAGGTGCCGTTGATCACGACCC
>Ga0187866_1001953_pt1 | contig 17979 bp, 17 predicted proteins | sample June2016WEW_11_1_3_FD_133013 | JGI IMG/M metagenome (GOLD analysis project Ga0187866, IMG submission 133013) | Peatland microbial communities from SPRUCE experiment site at the Marcell Experimental Forest, Minnesota, USA - June2016WEW_11_150 | ecosystem: Environmental > Terrestrial > Soil >...
GACCACGTGCGACTGTTTTTTCCATTTCGCCATTTCTGCATCGTACTTCGTGATCGGTCTTACGGCATAGCCATCAGGACATCACCACCGCCATAGGCGGTGGGTTTTCAAGTTTCACTAAACCTTGTACTCCGTGTAGGGCAGACCGCAGCTTTTCGCCACCCCCGGGTGGACACACATGCCGTCGATCGTGTTGATGCCGCGCCTGAGGGCTTCGTTGGCCCGTGCGGCTGCCCGCAGCCCCTGGTTGGCAATCTGGAGCCCATACTGGAGGGTCACGCTGGTCAGGGCGATTGTGGAAGAGCGCGCGACGGCGCCGGGCATATTCGCCACGCAGTAATGCACGACATTGTCCACGATGTAGATGGGATCGTCATGCGTGGTGGGCCGCGAGGTTTCCGCGCACCCGCCCTGGTCGATGGCGACATCCACAATCACCGCGCCATGCTGCATGATCGACAGATGCTGGCGCGTGATGAGCCGCGGGGCGGTTTCTCCCGCAACGAGCACGGCTCCGATCACGATGTCCGACTCCTTGAGCACGTACTCGATGTTGGCCTCGGTGGCATACAGCGTGGTGATCGAGCTGCCGAAGATGTCGTCCAGGTAGGCGAGCCTCTTCGCGTTGATGTCAAGCACCGTGACATTCGCTCCGATGCCCACGGCGATCTTGCACGCGTTCGTGCCGACCACTCCCCCGCCCAGAATGCCGACCTTGCCGCGCTGAACGCCGGGCACCCCCCCGAGCAGGATACCCCTGCCGCCGAACTCTTTTTCAAGGTACTTTGCGCCCTCTTGTACCGAGAGCCGGCCCGCGATCTCGCTCATAGGTGTGAGGCAGGGCAATGAATGGTCGGGAAGCTCGATGGTTTCATAGGCAACGCCCGTGATTTTCTTCTGGATGAGCGCATTGGCGAGATCTTTGCTCGCCGCGAGATGAAGGTATGTGTAGAGAATCTGGCCGTGGTGGAACAGGGAGTATTCCTCCGGAAGCGGCTCTTTCACCTTCACGATCATCTCCGACTGCTTGAAAAGCTCCGCCTTGTCCGCGACCATCTGCGCCCCCGCGCCCGCGTATTCCGCGTCATCGTAGCCCGACCCGACGCCCGCGCCTTTTTCCACCAGCACCTGATGACCGCTTTTCACGTACGCCTTCACCGAATGGGGTGTCATGCCCACGCGGTATTCGTGTCGTTTGACTTCCTTGGGAACACCCAGCTTCATGAGATTCTCCTTTGCCCTACTCTACTTCATGCCTTGACGTGAATCCATAGGAATGTTGATCTTCAAGTTGAGCGCAAGCATGAGACCAGGGACTTACATCCCCGCAATTCTATTCGCGGGGCTCATTTTTATTCAGCCTATTTCCTCGCAAACCCGTCCCGGCATTCAAATGTTTCCCGAGCTTGTGCCCCTGCCCGCCAGTCAGCAGCTCTCCACGATGCGCGAGCCATTGCCCGTGGAGACGATTGTCGATGCTGCCCTCGAGTTCTCGGGCGCATCGGACGCCAGCGCGGCTGCGGCAAAAGACAAGCTTGTCGGGCTGCTTCGCCGATTCCGCGACGAGGTCATGAACGTGACGGAACAGGCCGCGCTCGCTGAGAAGGCACTCGCATTCCTGCACAAGAATCTCCTCACTACCTACGCGGTGCTCCAGACGCGCGTCGATACGACCCTGGACACGGGTGTCTTCAACTGCGTGTCATCCGCGGTGCTCTACATGATCGTCGCGCGATCCGTCGGCCTGTCCGTGAGCGGCGTGCGGACGAGCGATCACGCATTCTGCACCGTGCTGGTCAACGGTCAACAGGTGGATGTGGAGACCACGAATCCTGATGGCTTCAATCCCGGCGCAAAGAAAGAGTTCACCGACTCCTTCGGAAAGATCACGGGATTCCGCTATGTGCCGCCGGGGCATTATGGAGACCGTCGCGCTATCGGGGAAAAGGAGCTGCTCAGCCTTATCCTGTACAACCGGGTCTCCGAATACGGGGATGCGCGATTCTTCCGGGACGCTCTGCAGCCCGCCGTGAGCGCATATGCGCTCATCGGTTCCGAGGAGATGCGCGGGGTGATGGGCGTCGCTTTCTCCAACTACGTCACATCGCTCGGGGTCCGGCAGGACTACCCGCAGGCGGTGCAATTCATGGACGCCGTGAAGGCCTCTTTCGGAGGGATCGTGGATCTCGGCCAGCCCAGACGCGACATGTACCACAACTGGGTCGTCAGCCTGATCGACGCGAACGCGATTCTTGACGCCGGTGCCCTCCTGTCCCAACCGAGCACAAAAGCGGCGCTCGATGACGCTGACTGGAACAACCTCTCCGTGGTAGTGGTGCAGCAGCGCGCCCAGTCAGAAGTGGAGATAGGCGGCTTCCTTGCCGCGGCAGCCATCGTGACGGACGCGATGGCGCGTCTGGGCCGGGTCCAGCCGCTTCTCCAGACCTATGAGGCCTACATGCACAACGCGTTCGCCCAGTTGTTCAATGCACATAAGATTGCGAATGCAAAAACCGTGATCGACCAGGGAATTGCCGCCTACCCCGACAGCCGGTTGTTCCAGCAGGACCTCGAGCTGCTCAAGAAGGCCCCGCGGCAGTGAAAATCGGCATGATCGGCGCGGGAGCCTGGGGCACGGCCATCGCCAAGGTTCTTGCTGAAAGAGGATTCCCTGTCGTCATGTGGTGCTTCGAGCAGGAGCTCGTCGCGGAGATCAACTCCGCGCATACCAACGCGCGGTATCTGCCTGGTGTGAGTCTCCCTCCCCTGCTTCGCGCCACCTCGGACATGCAGGAGGCTGCCGAAGACGCGGATCACCTTTTCATCGCGATCCCTTCTCTATTCCTTCTGTCCAATTTCAAGAAAATCCTCGGATGCACGAGCATCCGGGAAGGCCGTACGCTGATCTCCGTGCTCACGAAAGGATTCATCGAGAGTCCCGGCGGCGGCATACGGCTCATCATAGAAGCCCTCGAGGATTATCTCCCGGGGATGTATCGGGGCAAGCTCGTCTACGTATCCGGCCCCAGCCACGCAATCGAAGTTTCCAATGGGAAAATCACCGGCCTCATAAGCGCCTCACGGAGCGGCCGCAACTCTATTCGAGTCCGAGAGCTTCTTACCGGCGGCGCACTTGTGGTCTTCTCCTCACTGGACGTGAAAGGCGTGCAAATCAGCGCCGCGCTGAAAAACGTCGTCGCCCTTGCATTCGGCATGCTGGATGCTTTGAAGGAATCCTCGGATCAGTTCGGCGACAACACTGAATCGCTGCTTCTGGCCGCGGGCCTGAACGAGATCCAGGTGCTCGGCCGGGCCATGGGAGCCACACATCCCGAGACCTTCACTTCAATTGCGGGAGTCGGGGACCTGGATGTCACCTGCCGCAGCGTGCACGGCAGGAACAGGCGTTTCGGCCGGGAAATCATATTGAAAAAGCTTATTGAAGAGTGCGCTTCCATTGACGAGGTGATTGCCCGGCAGCCCCGCTACGGCTACATCGCGGAGGGCGTGGTCACGGCCAAGTGGGTGAACGCCATTGCGGCGCAGAGAAAGCTGTCGCTGCCGATCGCCGGCGGCGTCTATCGTATCCTCAACAGGGAAGTGGATCCGCTCGTGGAAGTCCAGAACATGATCGACCGCATTGTGACCCGTTCCCGCGCGGGGAGGCGCGCGCGCGGTCCCTACGCTATCCTGCGTGGTACCGCTGAATGGGCTTCACGCCTAGCTCACCGCGGATGAGGGCGCGGATGCCCTGGACGTAGGCGTCGGCGCCGGGCATTGTCGTCACCACGGGAATCCCCCGGCTGTTCGCCGTTGCCCGGATGGGGATTTCGTCCTTCCGGGGGCCCTTGCCTGAAGGCGTGTTGAGAATGAGCTGAATCCGGCCCTCCCGGATGCGATCCAGCAAATCCGGCGCGCCTTCGCTCACCCGCCTGACCACTTCGGCAGGGATGCCATTGGTCTTCAAGAACGCCGCGGTGCCCGCCGTGGACATGAGGGAGAAGCCGAGCTCGTGCAGCTGATGGGCAATCGACACGGCAAGCTGGGTCTTGTCACTGTCCTTCACGCTGATGAACACGGTGCCGGCAACGGGTACATCCTGGAGCGCCCCGAGCTGGCTCTTGCAGTAGGCCCGGCCGAAGTCCGTGTCGATTCCCATCACCTCTCCGGTTGATTTCATCTCGGGGCCGAGGATGATGTCCACGCCGGGGAATTTCGCAAACGGAAGGACCGACTCCTTGACGCAGATGTGCCGCGGCGTGACCTCTTGCGTAAATCCGATTTCCTGCAGTGTCATGCCGGCCATGACCTTTGCCGCGATCTTGGCCAGGGGAACCCCGATGGCCTTGGAGACGAACGGCACGGTGCGAGAGGCCCGGGGATTCACTTCGATTATGTACAGCTCCTTGCCCTTCACCGCGTACTGAACATTCATCAGGCCGACAACGTGAAGCTCCCGGGAGAGCAGGCGCGTATAGCGGCGGATCTCCTCCATCATCCAGTGCGGGAGAGTGTGGGCGGGAAGGACCATGGCCGCATCTCCCGAGTGGACCCCCGCCTCCTCGATGTGCTCCATGATTCCGCCGATGACCGAGGTGTGCCCGTCCGACACCATGTCCACGTCGACCTCGATGGCATCCTCGATGAACCTGTCGATCAGCACGGGGCGCTCCGGCGAGGCCCAGACCGCGCGCTCCATGTAAAGGGCAAGGCTCGCGTCGTCGTAGACGATTTCCATGGCACGCCCTCCCAGCACGTAGCTGGGGCGCACAAGGACCGGGTACCCGATGCGGTGCGCGGCGGAAAGAGCCTCGGCCTCGTTCACCGCAACTCCGTTCTCAGGCTGGCGGAGTCCGAGCTTCCTCACCAGGTCAGCGAAACGTTTTCTGTCCTCCGCTCTGTCAATGGAGTCCGGGCTCGTGCCGATGATCGGCACCCCCGCTTTCTCCAGGCCGACTGCCAGCGTGAGGGGCGTTTGCCCGCCGAGCTGGACGATCACGCCGTCAGGCTTTTCCCGATCCACGATGGCCAGCACGTCCTCCCGCGTGAGCGGCTCGAAATAGAGCTTGTCAGAGGTGTCGTAGTCCGTGGAGACCGTCTCGGGATTCGAGTTCACCATGATGGTCTCACAACCGATTTCGCGAAGCGCGAACGCGGCGTGCACGCAGCAGTAGTCGAACTCGATGCCCTGTCCGATGCGGTTCGGTCCGCCGCCAAGGATCATGATCTTCCTGCGCGTGGAGGGGCGTGCCTCGTCCTCCGCGTCGTAAGTGGAATAGAAGTAGGGGGTGTATGCCTCGAACTCGGCCGCGCAGGTATCCACCAGCTTGTAGGCAGGCGTGATGCCATTGCGGGCCCGCAGGGCGCGCACCCCCTCTTCGTCCATCCCCAGCCGGCCGGCGACCTGTATGTCGCTGAACCCCATCTGCTTGGCCTGGCGTAAATTGCCTTCCGAAATGGTGGGCTCGAAATCGGCGATTTCCTTCATATTGGAAATGAACCAGGGATCGATGCGCGTCAATTCGTGAAGCTTCTCCACCGACCATCCACGACACAAGGCTTCATAAACATAGAATGGCCTCTCCGCAACCCGCTGGGTGAGCAGCTCCGCAAGACGACCTTCCGTCTCTGCGGGAGCGCCCGTCAGGCCGGGACGCTTGATCTCCAGTCCGCGGATTCCCTTCTGGAACGCCTCCTTGAACGTGCGTCCAATGGCCATCACCTCCCCGACTGACTTCATCTGGATAGTGAGGGTGGGGTCGGCGGAAGGGAACTTCTCAAATGCGAAACGGGGGATTTTCACTACGCAGTAATCAATGGACGGCTCGTAGGAGGCCGGTGTGCTTCTGGTGATATCGTTGGGAATCTCGTCCAGCGCATAGCCGACGGCAAGCTTGGCGGCAATCTTGGCAATGGGAAACCCGGTGGCCTTTGAGGCGAGGGCCGAGGACCGCGAAACACGCGGGTTCATCTCGATCACCACCATCCTCCCGGTTTCCGGGTGAACGGCGAACTGGATGTTGGACCCCCCGGTCTCCACGCCGATCTCGCGAATGCAGGCGATGGAGGCGTCGCGCATGCGCTGGTATTCCCTGTCCGTCAGGGTCTGGGCAGGCGCAACCGTGATCGAATCTCCCGTGTGCACACCCATGGGGTCCAGGTTCTCGATGGAGCAGACGACCACGACGTTGTCCATCCTGTCCCGCATCACCTCGAGCTCGAACTCTTTCCAGCCCTCGATCGATTCCTCGATCAGGATCTCCCCGCTCATGCTCGCGTCGAGGCCTCGATTGGCCATATCCTCGAATCGCAGCGCGTCCGACACGATGGCGCCGCCCGATCCGCCGAGTGTGAATGAAGGACGAATGATGAGGGGGAATCCGATTGTCTCCGCAACCTTTTTCGCCTCGGAGAGGGAATGCGCGAGACCGCTTCGCGGCACCTCGAGTCCAATGCGCTCCATTGCCTCTTTGAAGAGCTTGCGGTCCTCCGCCTTTCTGATGGCTTCCCGGTCCGCGCCGATCATGCGCACGCCGAACCTGTCCAGGACGCCCTTCTCCGCGAGTTGGACGGCAATATTCAAGCCTGTCTGGCCGCCCAGGGTGGGCAAGAGGGCATCCGGCCTCTCTGCTTCGATGATCTTCTCCAGCATGGGCACCGTGATGGGCTCGATGTACGTCGCGTCCGCCATTTCCGGGTCGGTCATGATGGTGGCGGGATTGGAGTTCACGAGAATCACCCGAAACCCCTCTTCACGCAGGGCCTTGCAGGCCTGGGTGCCCGAGTAGTCGAACTCGCATGCCTGGCCGATCACGATCGGTCCGGTTCCTATGATGAGGATCGAGTGGATGTCCGTCCGCTTCGGCACTGCCTCAATCCTTCCGGCGCGCCGCGGCGGACGGCTTTTCGTCCATCATGCTCGTGAACCTGGAAAACAGGTAGCGTGACTCATGTGGACCGGGGCTTGCCTCGGGATGGTACTGGACGCTGAAAAAAGCCAGGGAACGGTTTTCCAGTCCCTCGGCCGTGCCGTCATAGAGATTCACGTGCGTCATGTTCGTGCCCGCGTGCGGAAGAGAATCCATGTCCACGTTGAATCCATGATTCTGTGAGGTGATGGCGATCCGGCCCGTGGACAGGTCCTTCACCGGATGATTGCCCCCATGGTGGCCGAATTTCAGCTTGAAGGTACGACCGCCGAGGGCGAGTCCCAGTATCTGCTGTCCCAGGCAGATGCCGAATATGGGGAGCTTGCCAAGAAGGTCGCGCGCGGTCTCGATGGCGTAAGAGACCGGCTCGGGATCGCCGGGCCCATTGGAAAGCACGAACCCGTCCGCGCCCAGCGCAAGAATCGCCCGGGCGTTGGTCCGGGCAGGTACGACTGTGACACGGCTGCCGGTAGTGACGAGATGTCGGAGTATGTTTCGCTTGACCCCGCAGTCCAGGACCACCACGTGCCTGAGAGGCTTCGGAACAACGGCCCCGGGCAGGCCTTCCGTCCACTCGTAGGCGGAGTGGCACGTCACTTCCTTCACGAGATCGATTCCGACGATGCGCGGGGCCGCGGCGAGCTTTGTCTTCAGAGATTCTCCGTCCAGGTCGGCGCTGGAGATAATCCCGTGCTTTGCGCCCTCGATCCTCAGGTGACGGGTCAACGCCCGGGTGTCGATGCCCTGGATTCCGACAACACCCTGCGCGGCGAGCCAGGGATCCAGGTCCTCGGTGGAACGCCAGTTCGATCTGCGCTTGCTGGCCTCCCGGACCACGAAACCGGACAGCCAGGTGCCCCGGGACTCATTGTCCCCCGGCACGATGCCGTAATTCCCGATCAAGGGATATGTCATGGTGACGATCTGGCCGCGATAGGAGGGGTCGGTGAGAACTTCCTGGTAACCCGTGATCGACGTGTTGAAAACGACTTCCCCGCACGCCTCTCCGCGTGCGCCGAGCGCTTCCCCTTCAAAAATCATCCCATCTTCAAGAAGCAGTACGGCTCTTTCCACGTCTCTCCTTGGTTCTCTGCATACTTATGCAATTCAAGTTGACCCAAGTTATCGGCGCCGCCCCCCTCTGTCAAGGCAGATCTTGCACGGTACCCCGTGCAGTTCACTGTCATTCCTTCCGAACCCCTGATCTGGTATAGATATGCAGTGTCTGTCATGAACAACCGCGTTTCCGTGGAGGCGCATCCCCGCTATCTTATCGTCACAGACTCAGCCTCGTTCGCTGTCGGCGCGGTCCTCCTCCTGCTCGCCTCGCGGATTCGATCCCTTTTTTCACCGCTCGCCGTGGTCATTCTCATCTTCTGCCTGGCCCTTGGCTTCGGCTGCGACATCCTGATCTGGTTCTTAAGGGGCATCCGCTCACTCGAGCTCGATGATGAGTCTCTCACCCTTTACCGGGGCCCGTCTCTTGAAATGCAGCGCATCGACCGCGCGGCGATATCCGCCGTCAGGGTCCGCAGCCGTCTGGGCAGGCGGGGCGCGGTCCTCCTGCTGGGCCCGAAAAATAAGGTATGGATCGCGGAGGATTCTTTTCCGCACGAGGCTTTCACACGCTTCCTGAGCGCCCTCGCCGAATGGAGGCGCGATGCCCCGGCGTAGATCGGGCCCCGCAGAGGCGTAGTTTCCCAGCTTTTTTGTTGATCCACCCCTGCGGCGGTGATATAGTCCCTGCCGAGAACAATCAAGCAAAGATATCTAAGCGTCTCGTGCGATCTTCAATCCGGAGATCGTTCGGGGGAAAGGTGAAACACATGCAGGAAACGCCCCTCACCCCGCTGCGGATAAAGAAGAGCATCGGTCTTGTCCCGCGCATTTATTATGGCTGGCGCAGGGGAATAAAATGGCTGGGAATATTCCTCGCCGTCTCAGGTCCAGGCATCATCGTCATGCTTGCCGACAACGACGCGGGAGGCATCACGACCTATGCCGCCACCGGCGCGCGCTACGGCTTTGGCCTGCTGTGGTTCCTTATCATCCTTGGGCCCGTCGCGTATTACGTGCAGGAAATGACCGTCCGGCTCGGCGCGGTCACCAAGCGCGGGCACGCCGAAGCGATCTTTGATGCTTTCGGGCCTTTCTGGGGCTGGTTCTCCCTCCTCGACCTTATCCTCACCGACTGGCTCACCCTCATCACCGAGTTCATCGGTATGACGGCGGCATTCAGTATTTTCCACATCCCGCCGTTCGTGACCGTCATCGCGGTCTCTATCGTGATGATCCTGATGGTCCTCCAGGGACGCTACTGGACCTGGGAAAAAATCGCTTTCCTCTTCTGCATTCTCAATCTCGTCTACATCCCCTGCGCGATCATTGTGCGTCCGTCCGCCTCGGACATACTGCGCACGGGGCTGATCCCTAATTTCCCAGGAGGGTTCGATAACCAGATGTTCTTCTTCCTGATGGCCAATATCGGAACGACCATCGCGCCCTGGATGGTGTTTTTCCAGCAGAGCGCCGTCGTGGACAAGGGCATCAATGAGAAAGACGTACCGTGGAGCAAGCTGGACACGGCAATCGGCTCGGGGTTCACCGTGCTCGTGGCCGGCTTCGTGATCATCACTACGGGAACGGTGCTGAAAGGCGCCCCCATCGAAAGCGCCGCGCAGGCAGCTATCGCGCTGGGGGGAATCAACCAGTGGCTGGGAACCTTCCTCGCGATCGGTCTCTTCGACGCGGGATTCCTTGGCGGCATCTGTATCTCCCTGGCCAGCTCCTGGGCCTTTGGTGAAGTATTCGGCTGGGCCCACTCCCTGAACAACAAAATCAGAGAGGCTCCGTGGTTCTACACGATGTACGTGATCCTCCTGGTGAGCGCGGGCCTTGTCGTTCTCATTCCTGGAGCGCCGCTGGTGCTGATCACGCTGTTCGTGCAAGTCATCGCGGTGACACTGCTGCCCGCCACGCTGGTTTTTCTGATTCTCCTGCTGAATGATAGGGAGAGAATGGGCAACCTCACGAATTCCCGCGCACAAAACATCATCAGCGTCACCGTCGTCGCGCTTATTGTCGTACTGTCAACGCTCTACGGCGTGAGCGCCCTGTTCCCGAACATCTTTAAATAGGAGGGGAGCAATGGCACTTTTTTCCAGAATCCGGGAGATCAACCAGAAATTCCACGTCCCCCACGTGAAGATGACCCGCGGCGTGAAGCTCGCGCTCCTCATGTTGAGGATCTACCTGCTCCTGCTCATCGGAATCCTGTTCTTCAAGTTCTTCACCCTGGTGGCCGCACGATAGGAGACGCACGAATGACAGCACAAGAGAGCTCCGCTCAGCTCCCGCGGTTCTTCTTCATTACCCAGCTGATTCGGGACAAAGTCCTCCAGGAAAAAGGGGAGAAGCGCATAGAGCTGGGCAACCTCATGGACCTGGAGATCAAGCTCTCCGGCCGGTACCCCGAGGTCGTCAACCTGATCGTCGGCAGGTCCTTCGGGAGGCCGCCGCTGGAGGTCCCCTTCCGCTACGTGAAAACAATCGACACGCGCAGAACCGTTGTGGAGCTTCCCGCGGGTGTCAAGCTCAAGGAGTTCGACAGGGAGTCCGCGCGCATCCTCATCAAGGACATGGTGCTGGATAAAAAGATCATCGACACCGACGAGTACGAGGTGGAGATCGTCTATGACATCCACCTCCTGCACGCGGAAGGCCGTATGCTCGTGGTGCACGTGGATGTCACCAAGGCCGGCATGCTGCGGCGCCTGCACTTCGGATGGCTGGCGCGGCTGCTCTGGGGGGAAGTGAAGAACATCGAGCTGCTCCCCTGGAAGTATGTGCAGCCCCTGCCGTCCGACATCGATCGATTTCACGGCAACGTCAAGCTGACCGTCTCCCGGGAGAAAATCGCCGACATACACCCGGCAGACCTCGCCGACATCCTCGAAGAGCTCAGCGGGGACGAGAGGATGGCGGTCTTCAACACGCTGGACACCGAAACGGCAGCCGACACTCTGGAGGAGGCGGAGCCCCGGGTGCAGCGCGAGCTGGTGGCATCCCTTCGCCGCGACAGGCTGGCAGAGCTCTTCCACACCATGACCCCCGCACAGATAGCGGATATCCTGGAGATCCTTCCTCGGGTGGACGCGGAGGCGCTGAAGAAATCGCTGCCCGTGGAGACCGGGGGCAAAGTGAACGAGCTCCTGAACGCGCACGACGTGAAGCTGCCCTCCATCGCCACCAGCCGGTTCCTCGCGCTCCCGGAGACGGCCTCGGTGCGTCAGGCCCTTGCAAAGTTCCGCAGCCGCACCCGGCGCTACGACGTCGTCATGTACGTGTACGTCACCAGGGAGGACGGCACCCTGAAAGGCGTCATCGATATCCGGGAGCTGATCCAGGCGAAATCAGACGAGACCTTGAGCAACATCATGACCGAGCAGATCGTCACCCTTGGGCCGACCGACACCCTGGCGGATGCGGCCAGCGAGTTCTCGAAGTACGGCTTCCGCGCCCTCCCCATGGTTGACGCGGGCCGTGCGCTCCTCGGTGTGGTCCGGTACAAAGACCTCTTGTCGGTGATGCAATAGCGAGCGCGTCTATACGCTGACCGCCAGCCGCTTTCCTTCCTCGAACGCGCTCACATTCACGTCTTTGAACCTGGGCTTTACGCACTGGGCAATGGCCTCTTTCCAGCATTCGACGGGGAGGTCGAGCGCTGCGGACATGGCGCCGAGGATTATCACGTTGGCCACCCGGGTGTCGCAGAGCCTTTCCGCGACGCCGACCGCGTCGATATAGGCAAGACGGCGGAATGTCTTTCGGAGCCTGTCCTCGGCGTCGGTCGGGTATTTCGCCTGCCCCGAGGAGACAGTGACCGGAATGATTGCCTGGCGGGACACAACGGCGACGCCGTCCGGCGCGAGAAAGCTCGCGAATCGGAGCGCCTCGATCCGTTCCAATGAGGCGAGCACATTTGCCGTTCCCTCCGGCACCAGAGGACTGTAGACCTTTTCTCCGAATCTGATCTGGGCCATCACCGAGCCGCCTCTCTGCGCCATGCCGTGGACCTCATTGGTCTTTACGTCGAATCCCATGATGAGGGCGGCGCGGGCCGCGATCTGGGTGGCAAGGAGAATGCCCTGCCCCCCGACGCCGACCATCACGATGCTCGTGGTCTTACTCATGGCATGCCCCGGCGGCGGCAATCGCGATTGCCCCTTCCTTGCAGACCTGCTCGCACAGGGTGCATCCGCCGCAGAGAAGCTCATTCACGCGGATTTCGTCGTTTGCCCACTCGATTGCGGGACATCCCAGCCGCAGGCAAGCCTTGCACTTCTTGCACAACTCCTGGTCCACGCGGCGCGCCGGGCCCACGGATTTCTTCGTGTACAAGGGGCATGGAGAACGCGCGACAATGAGCCACGGCTCGTCGGATTCCAGCGCCTTGCGGATGGTCTCCGTGGCCTCCTTCAGGTCATACGGGTCCACGGTTGCGATGTTCTTGATCCCGCAGGCCCTGCCGAAGTCCTCCACGGTTGCCGTGATGGTGTCTTCTCCCAGGAGCGTGCGGCCCGTCCCCGGGTGCTCCTGGTGGCCTGTCATGGCAGTGATGCGGTTGTCCACGACGATAATTGTCGCCGCTCCCTTGTTGTAAGCGATGTCGAGGAGCCCCGTGATGCCCGAGTGGAAGAAGGTGGAATCCCCCACGATGCCGACAACGCGCGGAAGGGTGCGCGATTTGTCCGCGCGCTTCTCGTCAGCCTTCTGCATGCCGTGCGCCATGGAGATTCCTCCGCCCATGCAGAGGATCGTGTCGATGCGTTTCAGAGGCGGAAACACTCCCAGCGAATAGCAGCCGATGTCACCGGTGACCACCACGTCGAACTTGCCCAACGCGGAGAAAATGCCCCGGTGGGGGCAGGCCGGGCAGAGAACGGGAGGTCGGGCCGGAAGGTCCTCATCGATCTTGAACGACGCGGTTGGCGCGCTTTTCCCGAGGGCTGCTGCGAGTCGGTCTGAGGAAAGCTCCCCAATCCCCGGCACCAGGTTCCTTCCCTCGCAGGCAATTCCAAGGGAACGCACGTGCTCTTCCAGGATAGGGTCGAGCTCTTCCACAATGAGCAGTCTCCGCACACCGGCTGCGAACTCGCGGATCAGCTCGTCAGGGAAGGGCCAGACCCACCCGATCTTGAGCACTGATGCTTCGGGAGCTAGCTCCCGCACATATTGGTAGGCAATGCCCTCCGCGATGATTCCCAGGGAACGATCCCCCCACTCGATCCTGTTTGCCGGAGAAGTGTTGGCAGCCGCAGCCAACGCGGCGAGCCGCTCTTCCAGCCGGTCCCGCATTGGGCGGGCGTGCAGGGGGACGGGAACGAACTTCTGAGGGTTCTTCTGGAACCCGGGAAGAGGGACTGCCGGCCTGCGCTCACCCAGAGTGACCGCTCCGCTGGAATGGCTTACCCGGGTGGTGGAGCGCAGAAGCACGGGAGTCGTGTAGGTCTCCGAGATCTCCAGGGCAAGCTTGAGAAAATCCTTGGCTTCCTGGGAGTCCGAAGGCTCGAGAATGGGGACTTTGCCGAATCGCGCGTAGTGCCGCGTGTCCTGTTCATTCTGTGACGAGTGCATCCCCGGGTCGTCGGCCACACAGACGACGAGCCCGCCGACCGTGCCGATGTACGCCAGCGTCATCAACGGGTCGGCCGCCACGTTCAGCCCGACGTGCTTCATGGTAACGATGGTCCGAGCGCCGGCAAGGCACGCCCCTGCCGCCACCTCCAGGGCGACTTTTTCATTCGGCGACCACTCGCAATAGATGTCGTCCGCATAGGCGCGGGCGGATTCGAGGATTTCGGTGGAAGGAGTGCCGGGATAGCCCGTGGCGACCGTGACGCCCGCTTCCCAGGCGCCGCGCGCGATTGCTTCATTGCCGGAAAGCAGGGCGCGGGAAGCTTTGGTGTGGCTCATGATAGCCACTTTTTTACTCCCCGGGGACTGCTGCTGTCAACGCCGCGCTACGCGCAGGACCAGTCGATGTATTCTCGGGAAATGGAGGAAAGCGAGTCGAGGTGGGAATACAAGGGGTATTCCAGCCTGACCTTGTACTCCATCATGGACTGTTCGTACGCGTTGCGGCCGCTCAGGCAGTCATCCACGAATGAACGCATCTCGACCAGCTTGCGCGCCAGGGAGCGCATTGCGTATTCCCGCTCGATCCGTGCACGCGGGCCGCCGCCCTGGATCTTCGCGATCTTGTCGATGATCGACTTGAGCTCCGCTTCGTCGCATTTCATACGCATCTTCCAGTCCATGGCTTCACGCCTCTCGATTTGATTATCGGTAGAAGGAGGCCTAATCCTGAAGATCCCTGTCCGGGTTGCTACACTCGAATGAGGGAATCTGGTATATTCCAGGCTTCCACATTCTACCTGCAAGGGAGTGAACATGAAGAAGATCCTCATTGTCGTTTTCGCCATCATGTTGCTGGCCACGTCGGGTGCCTTTGCCGCCGCCAAGGGGACGGGATGGGCGGTTGGTGGAGAGGGCTCGCTGTATCTCGCCGGGAACGGCGGCCTGCCCAGCAGTGCGATGTTCCTGTTGCACATCCCCAACATTCCGCTGATGTTCGGCGTCGGAATCAGCAGCCCCTTCTCGATAGGCCTCACGGCCGACTACTGGTTCGCGCACGGCAACCTCGTCAGCATCCTGGACTATTACGTCGGAGTCGGTGCCTACGCCCAGATATTCACGGACCCCTCAAATGTTATCCTCGGAGGCAGGGTCCCGTTCGGTCTGCAGGTCTGGCCCGTCGGGCAGACGCTCGAAGTTTTCCTCGAACTGGCTCCCGCTTTCGGAGTCTCCGTGGCGCCCACGGAATTCGAATGGCATTTACAGGGTGCTGTCGGCCTCAGGTTCTGGTTCTAAGAGCATCCGGGGGCCTTCTCAGAGGCCCCCGTGCCATATCCACGAGCCGCCGGGCAAAACAGTGAAGGTCGGCATCCTCGAGTTCCGTGACAACGAGTTCATTCGCAGCGTAGTCGCGGGTCTTGGCGACGTACAGACCGAGTTTCTACACGCCGGCCAGCTCCCCCACCCGTCTCCTTCGGCCTTTGGCGTGATCGTCGACAGGGTCAGCTTCTGCGATCCGTTTCTGCGGCAGCTCATGCGCTACTGGTCGCTCGGCGGCGCGTACGTGCTGAACAACCCTTTTTTCACGCAGATCTTCGACAAGCTCTCCGAGCTGCTCGTCTACGACAGGCTGTCCATCCGGCACGCCCGCACGGTGCTCCTCCCGCGCGTGAACCGGACCGAGGACGTCAAGGAAATCGTCACGCAACCGGACTGGGGCGCGCTCGAGGCGCAGGTCGGATTCCCCTGCATTCTCAAACCCGTGGACGGGTATGCATGGCAGGACGTGTTCAAGGTTGAAAATCCGGCCGCGCTGCGCAGCCTGTACGAGAGCTTTAAAGACACGCGCACACTCATCGTGCAGGAATTCGTGAAGTACGAATCGTACTACCGCGCCTTTTGCGTGGGAACGAAGGACGTGTACCTTGTGCGGTGGACTCCGCAGCCCTTCGACATGGGAGAATACGCGGAGGCGGGGCCGGACGCGCGGGATGGACTGCGGGAGATCATTACGGAGAAGACGGTCGCGTTGAACGCGGCGCTCGGGCTCGACTTCAACGCGGTAGAATGGTGCGTCACGCCGGAAGGGACACCGGTCGTCATCGATTCCTACAATGATGTGCCAGACGTGCGCCGGGAAAAGCTGCCGCCCGCCTGTTACGACTGGGTGGTGGACAGGTTCTGCGCCTGCATACGCTCAAAGCTGGCTTCGGGAGAGCGGAACTCGACGGGGAGCTTCCTCTCCGTTTCAGATGCCGGCGCGCTTCCTGGCTGAGGAGACGATCGCTCCGATCAATTCCTGGAAGCTGATCCCCACCATGGTGCAAATGATGGGAAGGTCGGAGTGCCGGGGGTGAAGGCCTGCAAGGGGGTTCACCTCCATGAAGCCGGGCTTCCCTTGCGCGTCCATCCTTATGTCGATTCTCCCTGCGTCCCTGGCGCCGAGTGCCTTCCACGCATTCAGCGCGAGATGGGCGCACGCTTCCGCCTCAGGTCCTCTGGCAAGCTCGTAGCGGACCCTGTCGTCGCAATATTCCTTGTTCATGTACGTGTAGGCGTTCGCGTCGGCCGTCGACAGCGGGATTATCTCCATGGTCCCCACAATGCGTGCATCCGCGCCCGTACCGATGACGGCTGAGGTGAACTCTCTTCCGGGCAGGTACTCCTCCACGAGCACGGGCTGGTGGTAGGCTTCGAGCAGTGACTCGCAAATCCTTTGAAGCTCATCCGGGCTGCCGATACGGGAATCGGGGGTAATTCCTTTTCCCGTTCCTTCCGCGATCGGCTTTGCGAACAGGGGAAAGCGAAGCTTCACCTTGTCGATATCCCCGCGTGATTCTACAACGGCAAAATCAGGCGTCGGGACCCCTGCATCGCGCAGGACGCGCTTGGTGAGCCCCTTGTGCAGCGAAACCGCCAGGACGACGGGGTCTGAGAAAGTGTAAGGGATCCGGTATGCATCCAGCAGAGCGGGTACAAGCGCCTCGCGGCCCAGCCCGTACATTCCTTCGCAGAAGTTGAAAACCAGGTCCCAGCGCTTCCCCGCGCTCAGGGCAGCCATCAGGCCGCGGTAACTGCCTATCCGGTCCGTGTGGAGACCCTCGCGGCGCAGCGCCTCTTCCACGGCCGCGACGGTCTCCTCTCGGTCGAACTCAGCGGTTTCGAGCTCCGAATAACCCTCACTGAGCCACTCGGAGCGAAGATCATAGGTCAGACCAACCGTCACATTTCACCTCTGACGGCCTGCACGAACAAGGAACAGGATCCCGAGCGCGAGCAAAATGACAAAGCCGATCAGAAGCACCGGCCAGCGCCGCGTGTGATGGGTGACATAGAAGAAGACGCTGAAGATCCCTGACACCAGGGACAGCGCCAAGGCTATTATTCCCGCTGCCTTTCCGCTCATCTCACTCACCTCCCCTCTGAGCTCGCACGTTTTCCGCGGCAGTATAGAATTTCAGCCGGGCAGAGACAAGAACCTCATGATGAGGTTGCGAATCGTCCCAAACCGTGTTTGCCTCCTCGGCTCCCGCGTAGTACAGTATCGCATCGAAAAGCTCACCCAACGGCATGGCAGAGGAGACGGATATGAGCATCCACATCGGCGCAAAGCCCGGAGAGATCGGCGAGATCGTCCTTCTTCCCGGCGATCCCCTGCGCGCGGAGTTCGTGGCGAAAACGTATCTGGAAGAGGCGGTGTGCTACAGCAGGGTAAGGGGCATGCTGGGCTACACGGGCCTGTACAATGGGGTGAAGGTGTCGGTGCAGGGAACGGGGATGGGGATTCCCTCGATCTCGATCTATGTCCACGAGCTCATCGTCGACTACGGGGCGCGACGGCTCCTGCGCATCGGAACCTGCGGGACACTGCGTGAGGACATGGCCCTTGGTGACGTGATCCTCGCCCAGGCCGCCTGCACGGATTCCTCGGTCAACAAGCTCCGCTTCAAGGGCTGCGACTTCGCTCCCGCGGCTTCGTTCGGTCTTCTGGTGAAAGCGCACGAATATGCACGCCAAAAGGGAATCCGCGCCCATGTCGGAAGCGTGCTGACAAGCGACACCTTCTACGGTGACGACCCCGACTTCTGGAAGCTCTGGGCGCGCTACGGGATTATCGCCGCGGAAATGGAGACCGCCGCCTTGTACACGATCGCTGCCGCGCACGGCGTGGAGGCGCTTTCGATTCTCACCGTGAGCGACAACCTCGTGACCGGCGAGTCCGCCACAACGGAGCAGAGGCAGAAGGGTTACACGGCAATGATGGAGATTGCACTCGGCGCGGGGACAGTCCGCTAGCTCATGTTCGGGGTTTCTCTCAATGATTTCGTGATCCTCTTACTCAGAAAGGGCCGTTTTTATTGGGTTTCTGAATAGCTGCGTTTCCCCGGAGCCCGAAAACGTAGTGACACAATAA
>Ga0187866_1001968_pt1 | contig 17900 bp, 17 predicted proteins | sample June2016WEW_11_1_3_FD_133013 | JGI IMG/M metagenome (GOLD analysis project Ga0187866, IMG submission 133013) | Peatland microbial communities from SPRUCE experiment site at the Marcell Experimental Forest, Minnesota, USA - June2016WEW_11_150 | ecosystem: Environmental > Terrestrial > Soil >...
CTTAATCGGAGTTTTGCTGTTTGCATCCCCAACCATAAGCCTTTTAGTAAAACCGCCTGCAGGCCAAGAGTTCTCTGAGCTCTACATCCTTGGGTCAAATCACACCTTTGAGAACATTCCGTTTAACATTAAAGCTGATGTGACATATTCGGTTTATTTAGGTGTAGTCAATCACATGGGATCCTCTTGTTACTACACGTGTTTTGTAAAAATCGCGAACGAGACTGAACCCCTTCCTGATGCAACGCTCGGTTCACCCAGCCCACTGCCCGCTCTCTATGAATACAAATCGTTTATTAGTGATGGGGGAACATGGGAGGCGCCCTTAACATTCCGAGTTAACGAATTAACCTTTACTGATGGGACATCTCAGCTCTCCAGTATAACTATTAATGGAACAGAATTTCCTATTAACCAAACATCTGCATGGAATTCAGGCAACGCAGGCTATTATTATAATCTTTTTGTCGAGCTTTGGATATTCAATTCTACATTAGGGATTTCACAGTATCATGACAGGTTTGTGAGTTTAGTTTTGAATATGACGCAATAAGATTTATTTTCAAAATCGATATGGAATTCTGTTCTTTCTATTCTTACATTATTGTCTTTGAGTGTATTTAGCTGGCGCCTTTTTAGCTAAGAACTAGTTATGGTTAGGCTTTTTAGTATTTTTATGGCATTGGACTTGATGTTTTAGCAAAATGTGCAAGTACAAATGACGTCTCTCCCTTGTTTTCTGAAAAGCTTTTTTTAAGTTGCTTTTGTGGTTCAGGGTTTGAATTGTGCTTAGGCTACGGCTAAAAAAGTCCAAAAAGGCATTTTGCTAGTGAACCGTCAGGTTCAAAGCCAAATTATGAAACGGGAAACCGAATTGGAACTAAATACACACTTGTCTTTAGTTAACAAGAAAGAGGATACTTAGTTTAGAGAAAGGAGAGCGGCATCCCATATTATAGCCTCTACAGGTTATCATTCCAGCGTTGAATGAAGAAGAGGTATAGAACTGACAATTGCCGAAATTCAAGACTGCCACCGGCTTCAAAAGAAAAATGAAAACCATTTTTAGCTAACTGATTGTTTGCGTTTTCATGTTAGTGTGTGTCTATGAGCCTGAGTAGGTTTATGTTTGATAGTCTGGCATTTCTTATTTTGTGTATGAAGAGGTGCCCAGCTTTTTTCTTAATCTATTCTACGCGCGCGGAAATTTGGTGAACAAAGAATAAGCTATTTGAGAGCCAAGAGAGGCTTGTTGAGGAAAGGGAACAGTAAATGAAAGAGGGTCGTGGTCACTCGACTGCAGACAACAGTATTGACCAACTTGAACAAAACCTCGTTCGTGACCTCTTCAATGGTTCATCAACATTCTGGACGCAGATCTACCAAGGAAACGATGTTTTCGCAATTATTCACCAGCAACGGCTGGCCATTGCGCTCAGATATGTCGGCGAATTGTCACTTCCAAATACTACCCGTGCTCTTGAAATCGGCTGCGGATCAGGTTTTATGGCATTAGCCCTTGCAAAGAAAGGATTTACAGTAGAGACATTAGACTGTTCCCGCGAAATGATTAAAGTTGCTCAAAATAACGCGATGCAAACAGGTCTGGACAAAAGAATTCATTCGACCATAGGAGATGCCCATAATCTTGCTTTCCAAAATCAATCTTTTGACCTGATTATTGCTTTGGGAGTAACTCCATGGCTTCATGATGTGAGGAAAGCACTGATCGAAATTGCACGGGTATTGGTGCACGGGGGATATGTTGTCCTAAATGCTGACAACATATTTCGTTTGAACCAGCTATTTGATCCCCGGCGTTCTCCCGTTGCTAAATCGAGCCGCGAATGGGTTAAAAAAAAACTGAGCAGAGTAGGTTCACAAAATTCACGAAACGTTGTTCGCGCTCATGGATATTCGATCCAGAAATTCAATGCATACCTCCATGAGGCAAATCTAATAAACATCAAGAACACGAATTTAGGGTTCGGACCGTTCTACCTTTTTCCCCACATCATGTTTCCTGATCGGATTGGAGTCAGAATCAATCAGAAACTGCAACAATACGCGGACAGCGGATTTCCAATTTTGCGCTCGACTGGGGCACAATACATCGTCTTAGCAAAGAAAGTATGAATCAATTCCTTGAATAGTGAAGAAGAGTTGATTGCGCATACAATCTAAATTGAATCTACGCACAGGAGCGTGGTATGGCGACCACCAGCTTGAACTGAAAACACCAGATAGTTGGGATGTTACTGTCTTATGGCCCCAAACGCCACCCCCCATAGCTAAGGATCAAATAGCGGAAAGTCTCCAGAAACCAGTGGGACAAGCACCACTCCAAAGTCTCTGCAAAGGAAAATCGCGCCCACTTATCGTGGTCGACGACCTGAACCGCCCAACACCAGCTGAACCGATAATGGACATCCTCCTTGAGTACTTCCAAGATGCTCATATCCCATTAACGGATGTTACCATTTTGATGGCGACAGGATCACACGGCAAACCAGCCACAGGGGCGATTCGCAAGAAAGTGGGAAGAACAGCAGCTGAATCGTGTCGATTACTTATTCACGATTGTTTTAAAGGAAACGTCAAAATAGGAAGAACTTCTTTCGACACACCCGTGTATGTCAACCGTGCCGTTCTCAATAGCGATTTTGTAATCGGGATAGGAGGCATATACCCCAATTACACTGCAGGTCTTGGTGGCGGAACGAAACTGGCGCTTGGAGTTCTCGGGATACAATCAATTTTTGATTTGCATTTCCGGCATAAATATTGTGGGTGGGGTCAAGTGAAAGTCGACGGCAGTTTTCGCAGAGATTTGAACGAGATCGCAAATATGATAGGCTTGAACACTACCATATCAGTTCAGATTAATCCAAACAGGGAGATTATCCGTGTCGACTGCGGTGATCCCCAGAAGTACTATCTAGCGGCGGCGGATTTTTGTCGTCAAACATTCAGTACGTTATTTTGCAACGATGCAGATGTTATAATCTCAAACACTTACCCCTGTGATCTTTCACTCACTTTTGTTCAGATGAAGGGATTCGAGCCTTTCATGGACTGCAAGCAAACCGCATCAAGGATTGCCATCGCTTCATGTGATGAGGGTATAGGTCTTCATAACATTTTTCCTTTCATAAATGTACCAAGATTTCACAAAGAACGACATCTGTTCCGAGTTTTCCGGGCATTTGGCCTTGGCAGAATCTCTAAAATGTTGCGTGAAGGTATTCTTTATAGAATACGCTCCCCAATCAAAGAAGACCTAGTCTCCAACAACATTGTAAACAAGAATCCAATATGGCTCTATCGCCCCGGGAAACACAGCGTAGAACTTCCGATGGATATCCCTGGGATCATACCAACGTCACAATGGGCACACATCCTCCAAACAGTCGAGAGGGAGCAAAAACCGCGCGAACGCCTCAAAGTAATAGTATACCCTTGTACATTTCTGCAGATTCCCAACAGGCAATAGCGCAACCGTGTGCGCAATGCAGGCGAGCGCGTTTTCAAATACCTACAAAGTTGCAATACTGATCCGTTTTAGAACGAGAGGTAACGTTTTGGCTCCATTTTTGGTCCACATCAACAAATCCGCTTTCTATTTTCATTTTCCTTTTTCCAACTTCAGATGTGGACAGTGCCCATTCCACCATGTCTACTTCCATTTCTCCTTATCTCAACACTTTTATAAACGTGTTTTTCCGTCACAAACGATCAAGTATGTATACTTAATTGCAATCCATAAGGTATAAAGAAACCATATCACTAGACAGCTACTTGTCAACTAAACTAACATGCGAGGTTGAAAACTTGTCTGCCTTTCACTCGTCTTCGAATTTGACTCGCAGTGGGCGATTTCACACTAACGACTTTCTGAGGTCGATTGGTGTGCCTGAAATGCGCCCAGCAACGAGCCCGTTTGACCCAGGGTATGATGCGGTGACACTGGCGGGTCATCTCGAACAAAGTCACCATCTTATTTCGATCTTAAAGATTTCGATGGCGTGCTGGATGATTGCCAACGAAAACGTCACGCGTCAGAAGATTGCGTTAGCGAAGAAATACCGAGTGCCGACGACTACAGGCGGCGGTCCTTTTGAGGTTGCCTATGTACAGGGTAAGCTACAGCAATATCTTGACCTTGTGGCCGATTTCGGGTTTACGCGGATCGAGTGCGGGGAAGGGTTCACGGATATTTCGTTGAACGCTCGAGAAGTTGTGAAAATGGCAAACGACCGCGGCCTAGAAGTGCAATTTGAGCTTGGTAAGAAACATGCGGGCGCTTTTACGCAAGATGTGGTTGAAGCATTGATTAGCCAAGGAAAGAGGTGGCTTGACGCTGGTGCTGTTCAGTTGGTCGTAGAGGCACGGGAAAGCGCAAAGGGCGTTGGACTGTTTGATGATGAAGGCAATCTTAACGTGGGTTTCGCGGATTGTTTCGCGAATGCGTTTGGCCACGGCGTTGTTATGTTTGAAGCGCCTAACAAGCCGAGTCAGTTCGCCTTGTTGGATCACTTCGGTCGTGAAGTTCATCTTTGCAACGTCCGGCTTGAAGAGCTGTTGCGGGTGGAAATTTATCGGCGAGGACTGCACTCAGACGCTTTCAATAAAGAGAATCTGCGGCCACGTCTTCCGGTGGAATGAAGCGTGAGAAGGAGAACAGGATTGTGAGCAGAAAATCAGTTGCTATCGATTGTCTGGCCGAGAGCCTTCATCATTATGGTGAAGGATGCGCGGTTGTTGTTGTCGATGTTATCCGTTCGATAACAGTGGCTGCCACGGCCGTTGAATCTGGAAGAAGGTGTTTTTTTGCTCCTTCGGTTGAGGCGGCACTTCTTCTGGCAAGACGGCTTGATAGTCCGTTGCTGGTCGGTGAAGTGGGAGGCAACATGCCTTATGGCTTCGACATTAATAACAGTCCAGTGGAAATTGAAAGCCGTCGAGATATCTCGCGACCTGCAATTCTGGTATCTTCATCGGGATTACCGCTCCTTTACTCGTTGAGAAATTGCAATTCAGTTTACGTGGCGTGTCTCCGGAATTACGGTGCAACTGTCAATCATCTCGTTGGACGTTACAGCTATGTAACAGTTCTTGGTTCGCCCACGCGTGGGGAGTTCCGTGAGGAGGATCAGCTGTGTTGTGCTTGGATTGCAGCTGGCCTAGTGAAAGCCGGATACACACCCGAAGATGACAAAACGATCGAAATCGTAAACCGTTGGAAGGATAAACCCGTTAAGGTTTGCGCTGAAGGAAAAAGTGCAGAATATCTTCGAAAGAGCGGTCAATTAAGAGATCTTGAATTCATTCTCAGACACGTAAACGACTTGGATATGACGCTCGTTGTTCGTAACGATGAAATCACAAGGATTAAAGATTAGGCATGGGGCGAAAATGACGGTTACACGTGAGAAAACATCTTTTGGAGACACCACAGTCCCAGTTGTCGTCTTGTATGCCTACCACTATGGTCAAGTCGGGGTGTTGCGCAGCCTGGGAAGGCTAGGCATTGCGGTCAATGGCATTGATCCGAATCCATGGTCCCCAGGTCTATTCTCCAGATATTGCAAGAGAAAATTCATTTGGGATGTTGATGGCTCGCCACCTCGAGCGTCGGTTCAATACTTGTTGGATATTGCCAAAAAAATTGGAAAACGTTCACTCTTGATCCATACAACCGATAACGGCGCAGGTTGGCTTGCAGACCATGCCGATGCGTTGAGTGAAGGGTACCTTTTTCCACGGCTTTCCCAACAGCTTGTTCGAGCGCTAGCCAGCAAGGAGGAGATGTACTTTCTCGCCAAAAAATGTGGCGTTCCAACCCCCGAAGCGTGCTTTCCACTTTCGCGGAGCGATGTTGAAGAATATGTCAAGGATGCAGTATTCCCGGTGGTGTTGAAGGAGATTTATCGCGGAGGGTCACCTCGGACCGGAAAAAGAATGTTCATAGCAAGAACGAAAGCCGAACTCCTCAGATTGTATAGCCAATGTGAGGATCCTTCTAACCCAAATTTTATGCTACAAGAGTATATTCCGGGCGGTGATGATTCGATATGGATGTTCAACGGTTATTTTGACAGGAAATCAGAATGCCTCTTTGCAATGACTGGAAAGAAAATCCGTCAGTCCCCAGTTCATAAGGGGGTAACCTCGCTAGGTGTTTGCCTGAGGAACCCGGTCATTGATCAGATGACGAGAGGTTTCATGAAGAGTATAGGTTACAAAGGAATACTTGACATCGGATATAGATACGACATGCGAGATGGAAAGTACAAGGTGCTCGATGTTAATCCGCGTATAGGATCGACTTTCCGGCTCTTTGTAGGAAATAATGGGTTAGATGTTGCTCGCGCCGAATATTTAGATCTCACTGGTCAGTCAGTTCCTTCGAGTGAGATTGTTGAGGGGAGAAAATGGTTTGTTGAAGACAGAGATCTTGTTTCGAGTGTTCGGTATCATTATGAAAAAAGCCTGACATTTAGGCAGTGGCTGACATCATTCCGTGGCGTTCAAGAAAGCGCTTGGTTCGCATGGGATGACCTTTCCCCATTCTTCATGATGTGCGCCAGATCTTCAAGAAAGGTGCTGTCTAAAACAGACAATAGTACATTAAATCCGTATAGGCTTACCCCTTAGTTCAAGAATTGTCCACTCTGTTCTTCCACATCCGTTCACACGCTCTTGAGTCGCAATTACTGCTATCAAGATGTTCGGCGTTCAAGGGTTCGCCGTCATTTTCTACGGTGATTCCTAGTTACCTCTGATGAAAATAGTATGAACGAGAAAATACTAGTCTGGACAATTTTTTTTTGCAAGGGTTTGGGTTTCAGCTATGGAAACATGTTCTTTCTTCTAGACAATTACTCTATGTTCTATTCAGTCTGATTTAAATAACGCTTTCGGGGAGAGGGATGAAGCAGGGAAAGCATTAAAGCCTATATAGGCTGACCGCTTATATAGTCTGCTATATTCAGAGATGAGGGATTGAATACGGGTCTCGATCAAAAAGAAGTGGTTGAAGAACTGAAGGTTCAATGGAAGACGCTGTGGCAGGAAAGATTTGACGGCAAGTTAAGAGCTGAGGACGCGGCTACTGACGATTATTCACGGTTGTTCGTCGAAAAAGGCACCGTAATTCACGCGACTAGAGATTTCAAAGCTCTAAACTTTAAGGAAATCTTGGAGAAGCATAAAATTGCCAATGCTGAACGGTTTACTCGATTTCTATCAATCTTTAACTTAAATTTTGCTGGTGATTAAAGTGGTATTCGCTTCCAAGGTTGTGTTGGCAGTTGGAGCGCATCCTGATGACATTGAATTGGGATGCGGAGGTACACTGTATAAAGCTGTGCAAGCAGAGGCGCAAGTGATCGCTTTGTATATGACAAGGGGCGGAAAAACCACTGACGCCCACGTGAGGATGAGGGAAAGCACAGAAGCTATGCACATTTTGGGAGTGAAGGAAGTCTGTTTTGAGAGTTTTCCTGACACCGAGATTCCAGATTCATTCGAGGCTGTAAATTGCTTGGAACAGTATGCCCTCAAGTATCAACCTGATATTGTGTTAACTCATTCGATTAACGACACTCACCAGGATCACAGGCGAGTAGGCTGGCTTGCCATGTCGTCGTTTAGGAACATTCCAAAGATTCTCGCCTTTGAAACACCTAGGGTAAGGCCGGCCGCCTTCTTGCCAACCTATTTCGTAAACATAACGGGCTGCGTGGATAAGAAATGGGAAGCCCTGCGGTGTCACATTTCTCAAAAGGAGAAAAGATATTTAGCGTACGAATCAACTGTCAATCTTGCTTCTTTCAGAGGGAGCCAAGTCGGCGTCGCAGCAGCTGAAGCCTTTGAAATTGTAAAATACGTGGAAACCTGACTCAGCTCGCATGAAATCTGGCTTAGTGGATCACTTTTGAGAATTCTCAGTATTAGATGAATTGTCTATATTTTGATTCTATACGGTTTAAATACAGCCTCGGGAGAGAGATAAAGCAAAAAGCTATCCACTTTAATGGTGACATGAAATGAAAGTACTTGTGACCGGAGCCGATGGAATGCTTGGTAGCGCATTGTGCCCCACGCTTGCGAAGAGAGGGTACACTGTGATAGCGACTGATCTCCTTCCATCAAATGAAGAAAGCAAACACTTGGATGTACGAAATTTCGATCATGTAAAAGAAATGGTCGAGAAAGTTAAACCCAATATGGTAATGCATTTAGCAGCTGAAACAGATGTTGACAAGTGTGAAGTCGAACCTGATCACGCTTTTCTCACGAATACAATTGGAACTCAGAATGTTGCCTTGGTGTGTCAAAAACGGAACATTGAATTGGTATATATTAGTACTTTAGGTGTCTTCTATGGTGACAAACCAGAACCGTACACCGAGTTTGATGAACCAAATCCAATTAATGTGTACGGCAGAAGCAAGCTTGAAGGCGAGAAAATTGTTCAGACTCTATTGAAAAAATTCTACACGGTACGTGCGGGTTGGATGGTTGGCGGAGGACCGAAAAAGGACAAAAAGTTCGTAGGAAAGATCATCAGGCAAATAAATGAAACACCGACGCTGAAGGCCGTTAATGATAAAATTGGTAGCCCCACATATACTTATGACTTTTCTCGATGCTTGGCTGATTTGATTGAAACTGGTTTCTATGGACTCTATCATTGCACGAACAAAGGTGTTGGGTCAAGGTTTGATGTAGCGAAGAAAATTGTTGAGTTCATGGGAAGAACAGACGTGGCTGTAGAACCTGTTAGCTCGGCGTATTTTCCTTTGCCGGCAGCTAGAGCTAGGTCTGAAATGTCTAGGAACTACAAGCTTGAATTGCTTCGGATAGATTCGACCAGGCATTGGGAAGAAGCCCTGAAAGAATACATTAACACTTATTGGAAACAAGCATGAAAAACCGCATAAGCATAATTACCACTGCAACAATTGAGCTCGGTATGAGCTAGAGAAATGCACTCCCAGCCATTTGACCTAGAATGCGCGTTCTTAAGAATTATCATTTGGATTTAGTAAAGAGACATACTATGGGTAGCTGGGAATAAGCGCTTGAAGATTACGTTAATTGGTTGATGAAAAAAGAGCGATTTTGACAACAAAACTCTGGTACCCCAAATTTTGAATTTTGATGTTGATTTTATGAGAATCGCCTATGTAGGAACTATGGGCATCCCAGCTAGCTACGGGGGGTTTGAAACATGCGTAGAGGAGGTTGCCACTAGACTTGCTAGAAAAGGGCATGAAATAACTGTATATTGTGGTTACAGGGATCTAAAACCACAGACGAAATCATACAAAGGTGTCCAGTTGGTACATGTCCAATGTCTAAAAAGCAAATTTCTGGATTTTCCTTTTCGTGGATTTGTTTCTACTTTTGATGCATTGCACAGGGACGTTGACATTGTTCATTTTTATGGTTCAGACGCGTGGCCTTTTGCGCTTGTACCAAGGATAATTTCCTCAAAAACCGTACTTACTCTTGACGGATTAGTTTGGAATAGATTGAGTTATCCAATATGGGTGCGAAAAATTCTACGTTCCACAGCTCGTTTCGCGTTATATTTGCCATATGTAACCATTGTCGACTCAAAGTCCGTACAAGGCTGGTATCGTGAGAACTTCGGCAAGTCCCCGATATATGTTCCTTATGGAGCCAATATTGATCTAACAGAACCTGATAAAACAATTCTCAACAAGAAAAACCTTAGAAATAAGAAATATATCCTTTTTGTTGGCAGGTTGGTGCACGAGAAAGGTGTTCATTACTTAGTAGAGGCTTTCAAGAGAATCAATACAGATTTTGAATTAGTTATTATCGGCAGCGACCCATATGATAAAGAATACGAGTTGTTTCTAAGGAAAAACGCTAATAAAAACACTAAGTTTTTAGGTTACGTATATGGAGAGGATTATGAAAATTTGTGCAAAGGTGCATATCTTTATGTCACGCCTTCCGAACTCGAGGGTACATCTCCTGCGTTGCTCACAGCTATGGCGTTGGGCAAATGTGTACTCGTAAGTGACATCCCAGAAAATCTGGAAACTATTGGCGATGCTGGTTTTTCATTCAGACATGGAGATTCTGAGGACCTAAAAGAAAAACTTCAATTTCTGCTTGCAAATCCAGACACAGTTGATAAAATGCAAAGGAAAGCGATAGACCGTGTTAGGAAGCATTATGATTGGAATCAGATAACAGATCAGATGGAGAAAATATATGTCTCGCTTATGCGCGAGCGACTTGAGCGCAAAGATAATATGGTCTAGTTGCGAAAGGAGTTGCTAAAGTATAAGAGCTATCAATATGGACAAGCTGATAAGCTGTCTGGCATTGTAACACCTGTGTGAACATTGTGGATGAGAGCCTGCTAAAGATCATGCATGACGGGGGTGCCGAGGGTATATCCTTGGGGGTAGAATCGGGAAGCCAAATGATAACGCGTGCAAAGGCGTTCTCGCAAAGCTTGGTGTTTTTAGTAACTATGAAATCAACAGTTAAGTTGACTATAGTTCGGACTGCACGTCTTGCAAATTGTGACTGACATAATTGAAAGAAAATAGTGAAGGGAAAGGTTGTTTTTTTGCGCGCGTGCGCTTGGAGTGCGGACCTAAAAAATTACTTTACTGATATGCATCAATTCAACTTCCAAATCTTTATTTTCTGGTAGAACAGCATTCTTTTCTTCCTTTTGTGGGTATTACAATATAGATTACATAGATTACTTTTATTCTATTTACGTTAATGTTCCTTCTAAAAATCAAACAATTAAGGAATTGACTAGTTGTGGGTTCACGGGTCGTTAGAATCGTAAAGTATGGAATACCTTTTCAGGGTTTTCCACTGGAGAATTTGCTTTCAAAGGTTCTTCTGGTTCTATAATAATTGCAAAGAAAAGAATCTGACATGGAAACTTTGAAATTCCTTTTATCAACTAGCTTCTATCCCCCCTATCATATTGGCGGAGATGCCACTCATGTTGAATATCTAGCAGAAGAACTGATAAAGAGAGGTCACGAAGTACACATAATTCATAGTTTAGATGCTTATAAAATAAAACGAGGCAAGCAATTACCTGTTAGGCAAACGGCGAAGCAAAGAAATCTTTTTGTAAACACACTTGAATCGCCGCTAAGAACTCTGGATCCATTAATGGTTTATGCTTTTGGCAATTCCCCATTGATTAGCAGAAAGTTTTCGGAAGTCGTAAGCGCAATTCATCCAGATGTGGTTCATCATCATAATATTTCTCTTTTGGGATATGATCTTCTCAGGAAAAGAGATGACTATCTTTCTTTGTATACGGCTCATGATTACTGGTTAGTCTGTCCAACAAATAATCTCTTTAAGAACCAAGAAGAAATTTGTGTTGTAAAGGATTGTTCTTCATGCTCTCTGAAATCTAAACGGATTCCCCAAGTCTGGCGTTCATGTCGAAACTTCAAGATGGCTATTAGGAACATCGATCTTCTAATATCTCCAAGTGAGTATGTTCGAAAACGGCTTTTACAAGAGATAGATGTGCCAAGCATCACATTGCCTAATTTCGTGCCATACCCACCTGATAATATCCACTCTTCAGGTTATGAGAATTATTTTCTTTTTCTGGGCATGCTAGAAAAACATAAAGGCATTCTAAATCTTCTAGAACTGTTTAAGGAACAAAGGTGTAATCTCAAAGCAAAGCTAATAATCGCGGGTGGAGGGAGTCTCAGTCTATATATCCGCGAATACATCGAGAAGAATTCGTTAAGCAATTTCATTTCTTTTTTAGGCTTTGTTGACAATCCGACAAAATACTCGTTATACTCAAATGCTTTAGCCGTAATAATTCCTTCCATCTGGCCGGAAAATGCCCCTTTAGTTGCTTTAGAGGCTCTTTCTGTTGGAACACCTGTAATTTCTTCAAACCAGGGTGGATTACCTGAGATAATAGAAAAAGTAGACAAAAAGCTTATTTTTGATAACAATAGTAGGCTAAAGGATCTTCTATTAACTTTTTCCCGAAGTGAGTTTTCTGCATCGAAAGTTAAGAAGGTTTACGAGCAGAATTTTTCGCCTAAAGCATATGTTGATAAGTACCTTGAACTAGTTCGGGGTATTTAGGAAAATGTACGGATTTGAACCGTACAATGATAACGTCCGTTTTTTAGGTATATAATAATGTAGTTGGCTCTATCTGGCTATTGGCAAATTAGGCTTTGACCATAAGGGAAGGTCTCAAAAAAACCCACTAGAGTTTCTAAAACTGCATCTTAGAAATAGTCCAAAACTTAAAAAGTTGAAACGAATCAACACTATTATCAGATAACAACCCCCACTGACATAAGAAGAGTATCAAATATGTCTCGATTGTGATGGTTATGCTAAGTCTTAAATTTATTTTGCAAAATATACTTCATGTTGGCAGTCTTCCAAAGGGAAAAGTGACAATAGGAAAGCATACTTATGGAACTCCTATTATACAATCAGTTTGGAAATATAATAAGATCACAATAGGCGATTATTGTTCGATTGGTACAGATGTAATTTTAATTCCTGGGATGGGTCATATTCTTCCAAAAGAATATAGGAATTTTTATGTTTCAACATTTCCATTAACTTTGTTAAAAAAGAATAGTTGGAAACCTGAATATGAACATCCGCATAGAGAAAATGATGGAATTATCAATATTGGAAACGATGTTTGGATAGGCGCACGTGCAATAATTAATCCAGGAGTCAAGGTAGGTGATGGAGCCGTAATAGGTTCTGGTTCAGTAGTGACTCATGATGTAGAACCTTATTCTATTGTAGCTGGGAGTCCAGCTAAAGTCATTAATTATAGATATAATCAAGAACAAATAAATGAATTGCTAAAAATTGCTTGGTGGAATTGGGATGAAAAGAAAATTATTGAAAATCTTGATTTCATGTATGGAGATATTAATAAGTTCATTGAAAAATTTAGCGTGCATGCGTGTTGAGACTGTGTGAAAAGTCAAATTTGATTCAAGAAATTGAGCTTTATATGTATAGAACACATCCCAAGACCAGTTTTTTGCACATAAAACAAGCAATTTTCTGAAATTGAAAATAGTTTTCACACAGTCTCTGTTCCTAAATTCGTATTTAGTTGAGTCTTGTACCTCTCATTGGGTGAGCAATGAAGAGAGAAACAGCTTGTATAAGAGTGCCTTGGCTACTATAATCCCATCAGAGTACCCGGCTAATTTTCCTTTAGTCGCTTTAGAATCGATGTCACATGGGACCCCAGTAATAGCCTCTAACAAGGGTGGTCTTCCCGAAATAGTTGGAAAGGTGGACGCAAAATTAATCTACAACTCCACCTCCGACCTGAAACAGATTTTGTTAAACTTCGATGGGACAAAATATTCATCTGAGATGGTCAAAGCGATCTATCAAAAGTACTACGCTCCAGAGACCCATTTGAAAAAATATCTTGATCTAATACGATTGCATAAATAAGAACAAGAATGCCCTTCCAGCTTCTTCAATTCTTTTTGCGAATATCTTTTTCAGATAGGGCTCATATGAAATTTCATGGGATGCCTGACTCTCCTATAGTTCGCGTTTAACTCGCTTGATGTTGGAGGATAAGCGACGAGAATAATTGCCAGCTAGCTCCATCCTCATCTTTAAAAAAATACGCCACTTGGGTTGTGAAAACTACCCGTAGTCACATACTGTATATAACTGCTGCTCCAGTCAACCACCCAAAAAAAGCCAAAGTTATCATGAGCTAACCAATTGTCTGACTAACGTTCTTGATTTTTATGCCGAAGATTACCAGGTCTAAACGGCTGAGAACAAATAGGCGTTTACAGATGACAATGTAATAAACTATGAGGCTTCAATAGGGTTCAAAGTTATTAAGGAATGAAAGTCATTTTCGAGTGTAGAAAACGTATCCAATTATTCCGAAAACAACGGCTAAACTGATTTCTTTAACGGTCAGTTTCTTTATTTATGCTTAAAAGAAAAAAGAGTTTAGGGGTTGATGAAGAATTGTGCGTCAGCAAACCAAGCTGTGCCGCCTTCATTCATTTGAGTGTCGCTGTAAACTTGTAACCAAGGAACAGCCCAAGTCGGTGTAAATGTTTGACCAACTCCAGAACCTTGAGTAGCAACATAATGTGAAGGCACAGTAAAAGTCATAACAACTTGAGTCCAAGTAGATGTACCAAATGGCACGTAAGTATTATACGAATCAGTTGGAAGCCCTATGCCGTTTGGTGTAGATATGCCAATTGAGATGGATAGTCCGCTACTGCTATATATATCAATACCTAACCGACCACCAGCTTGAGGATTACCTATATCAGCCGATACTGTAGGTGCTGAAGTTTTTATCCAACAGCTAAAATAGATGACATCTCCAGGTGCAATTGCTGGACCCCAATGATCGCAACCCCAACACTGCGGAGTTTCAGTTATTTTAAAACTTGGAAAACCATTGTATGTGTTAGTTGTGTCGTAAACGACACTTTCTGCTGGAGCTTTAGCCCAGCTTTGGTCATTCCACCAATTACCATCATTAATGTAAAGAAGACTATTTCCGTTAGGAATAGACGTCGGTTGAGGCGTAGGAGTAGGTGTTGGAGTTGGTCTAGGCGTTGGAGTTGGAGTAGGCGTAGGAGACGGTGTAGGTGTTGGTGTAGGCGAGGGCGAAGGCGATGGGCTTGGAGTGGGCGCAGGAGCGTAATTGATACTTCCTTGAGAGGATATACTGATTTGTGCTGAACTCTGTGCTCTCGTACTATATGAGAAAAAAGAATAGCATAAAATAATCAATAAAAGAAAGGCAAGATATTTCATTTTTCCCATCAAATATGCATCCGCTCACGACACGATTAACTGCTTATTGCTTCGTGTATCGTAAGCCTCAATATAAAGTATTCCGTAGAATTGTTCAACGTAAATACAACATCGTCTTTCGTCTAAATAGCAGATTATGCATTTATTGGATTCTTGACAACCGTTTGATTTGACCAACCAATTAACGCGCGGTATGTTGGTGATAGGCCTCCGTTGCGACCTCTTCAACGTTATCCGAGTCCAACCTGTGCAAAGTGGAGGATGAACTCTCAATCTTCTCCATAATTGATCGTATATGCGCCCAAACACAACATTATTAAAAAGGTAAATGTTAATTTCTGGAATTTAGCAACAAGCTGGCACGTGCAAACTTTTAACTGCACCATGCAAATATTCTTTCTGGGAATGGAGATGCCTTTCTAGCCATGAATGAAGCTTACCGAATATTGAAACCGAAAGGCAAATTCATCGTAAGCATAGCGTTTCTTGAACCTTTCCACGGAAACAGTTTTTACCAGAATATACATATAGGTTTGCTTAATTGTTTTGAACATGCAGGGCTTAACGTGGAACATATCTCGCCTCAATCTAAAGGGAGAACGCGGACTACGCAGGCATCAATCAATGAACCTGTTTCCAAGAATGCCACATATGACCTTAGCAAAACTCTTGTCGCTGCACTATTACGCCTGCATAAAACATGGTGGAGAATCGGCAAACATTTCAATCCTAAAGCTGATGAACCTACACGTCTATTGTGGACTGCAGGGTCGTTCATGTTCATAGTTTCGAAAACCTGAGGTGCGCGGTTGCAAAGAGAAAAGGCCAAGACTGTTCCTATCAAAGAAGAGGATAATGGGTCCTACTTGTCGGAAAAAACGATCGAAAGAGTCGCAAAACCGGTGATAAGTGTTGTTTTGGCAACCAAAGGTAGCAAAGTGGTGTTCTTAGAAAGATGCATAAAATCTCTTCAAAAACAGACTTTTCAGGAATTTGAAATTGTTTTGGTGTATTCAATCTTTCCCAAAGGGCTCCATGAACTCCTTGAAGAATGTAACATTTTCGCCTTGAAAGAAAACTCGTCGACGTTAGGTGCAGCAAGAAATTTGGGCGTAAAGCATGCTAAAGGGGCAATAGTTGTCTTCATAGACGATGATGCCGAAGCACCAGAAGATTGGCTAAGTAGAATTTATTCAACCTTTCAAAAGTATCCCTCATTGTTTTGCTTGGGGGGGGCTTATCTAACTCCTTTGGAAGAAAGTGAAAAAAAGCCTTTAAGTTTTGTCATTGGTTCATTCATGGAATCCCGGATGGGACATAGAATAAGTCTCGATCGTTCTGCTGTTGGAAAGATTGCAGGTTGCAACGTTGCTTATAGGAAAGTGGCCTTTGATAAAATTGGTTATTTAAATGAGACATTAAAATCTGGAGAGGACTGGGAGTTTCATATAAGATTGGCAGAAAATGGATACAGTATGCGTTTTGATCCGGATATCTTGGTCTGGCATCATAGACAGGGATTAAAACACGGCTTTTGGGGGGCTTCGAATTTGGTGCCATTTTTCCTATCTTGGAAAACTTTAAAATATGCGAGGTATGAATCATTTTTTGCTTCATTTTATCTTACAAATCTACTGTTTCTTCTTTTACTTATTACCTTGTTTATTTCCCCACTTGTTTTTTCTTTGTTTCTCTCTTTCGTGTTATTAGGTCATTTTATATTCACAGCAGTGCGTACAAAGATGTTCAACTGGAGGATTGTCCACTACCCTTTGCAAATTTTGGTTACCTTAACGCAAATACTGGGTTTCTATTTCGGTTTGTTCAAGCGGCTAGCGTCCAAACTATACCCATAGTCTGCGGCGATCACATTCGCTTTGAACACTTTCCGGAGATTCGTCTGCGTATTTTCTAAGGACACCACTTTGGATTTTATGTTTGAGGCAAAGACTTGGCAACTTGAAAGGGGAAGACATATTACTTTCCATGCTTTTCACATATGTGTTTTTATTGATTATCGATGCTTCGTTAGGTGAATTTTGAAGGTTACGTTTGATTAAATTCGTCCTTCTATTTTTGGACAAACTTTGACGAGTGTTCAACCCTAACATAAAAAGTAACGAGAAAAATGTTTCAAGCCTACGTATGTTCTGAAAGCATCAACGATTCGTTAACACATTGTCCATGCGTGATATATGTCGTGTCTGTGTCGTGATAGAAATGTTGTCTCTACCTCTGTTGGTCACAAAGAAAAAGTAGAAAAAAGCGACACGAAAGGAATTGAGCTCAATCCAACCCTGCAATGCGCATCGAAAAATTTACACGGGAAAAGGTTGCAAAGAATTTAGAAAATTATCTATCATGGATTGATGACTGAGCTGATAAGATGCAAAGTTTGGAAAAGACTAAACTATTACTCTTGCCGTTTTTCGTCGGCTTAGTACTTATGATCTGGTCATGGTACTTAAGTTATCCCTTATCAGCCATTTCTTCAAACGACTTTGTTTTCAATCATATTTCTATCTTGTATTGGCTTAGCCTACCGTTATTGTTGGCATCAATGTTCCTAATGGCTGTGACAACCAAAAGCAACTTTTTGAAGTGGATACTCTCAATAGGAATTGTGCTGACTTTTTTTTCGTTGTCCTACTTCTACTCTATGATGCCAACGGCAGATTCACAATACTTCAGAGGATTGACGGAATACTTTATAAAAACAAAAAGTTTGGATCCTTCGCAACTAAATCACAACTATTACCAATGGTCCGCCTTTTTCGTCTTAGCGGACATTGTAACTTCGGTAAGTGGGTTGCCTCTAGCGAATTACGAATTTCTCCTATATACAATCATTGGTGTCTTGCTAACTACTGCCTTGTATGTCTACGCTTCTAAGAAACATGAGATGGCTGGCTTCCTAACGGTAGCGGTCTTCTTCATTTCAATCTACTATTTCTTAGACTACCAAGCTGTCCCCTTTTCGCTCGCTCTCGGGCTTCTATTTCTCCTGTTCATGTTGGAAACCCAGCAAAAGAACACTGGCTTGA
>Ga0187866_1001969_pt1 | contig 17891 bp, 12 predicted proteins | sample June2016WEW_11_1_3_FD_133013 | JGI IMG/M metagenome (GOLD analysis project Ga0187866, IMG submission 133013) | Peatland microbial communities from SPRUCE experiment site at the Marcell Experimental Forest, Minnesota, USA - June2016WEW_11_150 | ecosystem: Environmental > Terrestrial > Soil >...
CACCTCGAAGGCGCTGCCGGGCAGCATGTCGTAGCGGTCGTGGACGCCGGCCTTGCGGGCGTTGTCCAGAGCCACGCGCAGCACGGGCGCCCAGTCGAGACCGGTGACGCGGGCCTGCGGGTTCTGTTTGGCGATTTCGATGCCGAACAGGCCGTGGCCGGCGGCGATATCGAGCACGCGCATCGGGCCGGCGTGTCCCTCCAGCACAACCGCGCCTAGCGGACCAACCATGGGGGCCATCATCGGCGCCATGGTTTCCGCGAACTGGACCCAAATCGGATTCTCGGGCTCCACGCTGCCATCGCCGGGCAGGACGGTGCGGCCGGCGCGCACGATTTCCGCCAGATGGTCGTAAGGCTCTCGCATAGCCGGGTTGCCGAGGAATTGCGCGATGGAGGCCAAGGACGAAGGCGAGCGCGGGTCCAGGAAGGCGGCGCTGGTCGGGGTGTGCCGGTAGCGCCCATCCTCTTTGAGCAGGACGCCGTAGATGGTGAGGAAATCGCATAGGATGCGGATGCCGCGTTCGGATGCCGAGCAGTGGCGGGCGATGGAGGCCACGTCTCCCGGCCCTTCCCCCACGGCCCGGAAGACATCGAGATCGATCGCCGCCTTTAAAGCCGCCGTGCGCTGATGCGCCTGCAGCATTTCGAAAACCAGACCGGGAGTCAACGGAGCTTCGGCGCTTTTCCCAGGGTGCATTACCAGCCTCCTCTTCAATCAAGACAGGATTTCCACTTTGGCATCCCCTGCCAGGTTACTTCCAGGATACACCAACCGCCTCTGCTCGTGCGCTCAGCCGGAACGCCGGGTTATGCGGGAGTGGCTCGGCTACACGTGTTACGCGCGTGGGCGGTGCTGGCGCGCCCAGCACTCAACGGCGGAAGTCTGACATAATCGCATCTGCGAGTCCGGAGACGGTGGCAGGCGAACGCCGCGGCTCGCCAACCGAGGCTATACATGACCGTTCGTAATTACGCGCTCTGTTCCACTCTCTCTTCGTTTGCGTTTCTGGCTTGCAGCCTGGCTGCTCAAGCTCCTCGCAGCTATGCCGGAAAGCCCTACCAGGGGCGGGCACAAATCATTCCCGGCCGGATCCAGGCGGAGTTGTACGACACCGGCGGCCAGGCCGTTGCCTACAACGATTCCGATCCAGTCAACAACGGCAGCGGCAGGCTGAACACGGGCGACAGCGACTTGGACCGCTTCCGCCAGGACGAAGGCGTCGACATCTCGTACACCAAGCGGGGTCTCGATACCACCTACGACGGAGGAAGCGAGAAGTACGGCGAACTCTACCTTGGCTGGACGGAGCCGGGCGAGTGGGTGAAGTACACCGTGGATGTGAAGGCTTCCGGGATGTACAAAATGACGGCGCACATCTCGTCGAAGAACCCCGGCGGGCAAATCGCGATCGCGTTCGACGGAATCGACCAGCTCGGCCCGGTCACCCTGACGACCACCGAGGACTACCACAGGTGGCGTGTGGCGAACCTCGGCCAGGTCCGTCTGGAGAAGGGCACTCACGTGATGACGTTGTCGATCGTCAAAGGCGGCCTCATCAACGTCGATTACGTGAAATTCGCCCCGGTCACCGATCCTCCGCCGCAGCCGAAGTTCTCCACCCGCTTCCAAACCGTCGAGGCCTTCGAGCAGGTCCGGAGAATGCACCGCGGCGTGAATATCATCGGCTATGACCCGCTGTGGGACAACGTCGAAGACGCCCGCTTTAAACAGAGGTACTTCCAACTGATCCATGACGGAGGATTCCAGACGGTTCGCGTCGCGCTGCACGCCTTCGGCCACATGGATGCCGAAAACCGTCTCGATCCGGAGTGGCTCCGGACGCTCGATTGGGTCGTGAAGAACTCGGTGGCCAACGGCCTCATGGCCATCCTCGACCTCCACAACTACAACGACTGCGGAAAGGACGCCGCTGGTTGCGCACCCAGGCTGCGCGCGTTCTGGCGTCAGATCTCGGAACGCTACAAGAACGCTCCCGCCAGCGTGTTGTTTGAAATCCTGAACGAGCCCGGCCGTCAGATCACCCCGGAGTTGTGGAACAACGAATTGAAGGACGCCCTGGCCATCATCCGCCAGACCAACCCCACCCGAACCGTTATCATCGGACCGGCTTCCTTCAACAGCATCCAGTTCCTGGACAAGCTGGAGCTGCCGGCGGACGACCGCAATCTCATTGTCACGGTCCACTACTATCTGCCCTCAGCCTTCACTCACCAGGGCGCGTGGTGGAACGCAGCGAACAAGGATCGCTCTGGAATCACCTGGGGCGCCGATGCCGAAAAGCACGCCGTCGAGGAAGACTTCGCCGGCGTTCAGCAGTGGTCCAAAAACCAGAAGCGCCCCATCCTGCTCGGGGAATTCGGCGCTTACGACAAGGCTCCGATGGAGTCGCGCGAGCGTTACACGGCGTTCGTGGCGCGCACCGCGGAGTCGCTCGGCTGGGCCTGGACCTACTGGCAGTTCGACTCGGATTTCATCGTCTACAACATCGACAAGGACGAATGGGTGCAGCCGATCTGGAAAGCGCTGGTGCCATAACCTCACCGTGTGATGATGTGCTTTGGCTGGGAACCACTCCCTTACGGTCGTGGTTCGGTTCCGAGCCGCGGGCGTCAGTGTGGCCAGGCGGGGCTCGCGAGTTCGATCCGCCAGGATGGCCCGCCCAGGAAAAGTGGCCCCTCCGCTTTTACAAAGCCGGGGACCGCTCCACCGACAATCCACACGTGGTGGTCCGGCGGGTTCTTGCCCAGCAGCGTCGCCAGCACGCCCGTAATGCCCCCGATTTCCACCTTCACGAGGCAGTGAATCGCCTCATATCGAGGCCCAGCCGCTGAGAATGGCTCCTGGCCCACTCGGGTGATCTTGAGCTTCACAAGTCGCGGTTTCGGCGTCGGCGCCACCATCGACACGATGGTTTCCTGCGCCCCGGGCGCGATGTTCTTCACCAGCGTGAGGACCATCCCATTGGAGATATCAGCCGGCAGCGGCTTCTGCTCGGTCTCGACCTTCTCTTTACCATCCTCGTCTGTGTACCGGACGGTGACGCGGCCCCGCGGGCCGTCGATCGAAACGTCCATCGGAACGCGGAAGGCTGGCCCCTTCTGCACCAGGTGATAACTCAGAAGACGGAAACTACGCCGTTGAGTGAACACGACCGTCTCGTCATGGATCGACCCGTCCTTGAAATGAAACACCATCCGGCTGGTTACCCGGTCCCCGCTAAGCACCTGGGCCAGGTCGCCCCCGGCGAGTGTATCTCCCTCCAGCGTGCGCAGAACAAGAAACCCACGGAGCAGCCCTTCCGTGTGGCGCACGGCGACCTGCGCCGCCGCCAGGGTGCCGCCCGGAACCAGGACAATGCCGATCAGCGCCGCCCAGAACATGCGACGCGGCAGGAGCGATTGCATGCGTCCATTGTCCCACTTGGGGGTGTCTTACGGGCGTTGCGTTTTGGCCCGCCCAGTCTCGCGACCCTGAGCAGCCCGTGGTCAAAGTCCTGCACAGACTGAAGTCCGTGCCACGGGTTGCCAGGGACGGAAAGGATGACAAAACGCTCCAACGGAGGCGGTTGGATGTGCAATCGACGCCGGCCAGGATGGCAAGACGGAAATCCTGGTTGATTCATGCCCGGCATCACAGCACGTGAATGAGGTTCTCGACCACATCAGTGCAGAGGTCGCACGACCTGCTGGTCGGGGAGGACCTCGCGGATTGGCGAGGCAAGATTCGCCGCTCGCTCGCATTTTGTGTTCGTTTTCGAACACATGTTTCCCACGAGCGGACACCTGTCGCGGCTGGGAACAAGCTGGATGCTGCCGGGGCAATTGCGGATTTTGGAATCTGAATTGCTTTCGATGTCGTGTCAAGTTCGCGCAACCCACAAGGAGAAACTATGCGCATAGTTCCGAAGACGGCTTCCAGGCGGCGGTTCATCCGCCGTGGCATGGAATTGGGCGGTGGCTTGCTGGTTGTGCCGGCCCTCTCCCAGACGCCGGACGCCGGCCCAACTAATGACACCCTGAGAACTATCCACAGCTTGCGGACCATCCACGGAAACTTCTCCGACAAGCAGGTGCCGGACCGGGAGGTCAAGGCAATCCTCGGCGCCACCATCCGCGCCGCCAACGCTTCCAACATGCAGTCGTATTCCATCATCGTGGTCCGAGACGCCGCGATGATGCAGAAGCTCACCGGCTATCGCGGAAGCTGCCTGCTGCTCTACTGCGTGGATTACAACCGCACCATCGACACCGCGAAGCATCTGGGCTACGAATACCACGCAGAGAATATGGAGGCATTCATCACCGCCAGCACCAACACCATACTTGCCGCCCAAACCGCGGTCATCGCCGCCCGCTCGATGGGGATCGACTCCCTGCTGACCAACGGAATTCATCGCGGCGACATGGAACGGATCTGGACGCTGTTGGAGCTGCCCCAGACGTCCTGTTTCCCGCTGATTGCGCTCATCCTGGGATATCCGCGGACCGAGTCGGACCATAAGAGCGGCCGGTTGAGCGGCCCCGGCGTGATCCACTACGAGAAGTTTCACCGGCTCACCAAGGAGGAGCTCGACCAGATCGTCCTGCAATGCGACGACCAAGCCATGCAATTGGGCGGGAGCGCTGGTTGGGAGAAGAAGGGCCACAAGCACTACCTCGACTGGTTCTACAAGGAATGGGCGCGCGGCGGACGAACCACCAGCGAGACCCAGATGTTCAAACGCTTGAAGAAAAGCGGCTTCGTCGATTTGGCCAGCGCGGAACCGCGGACGTAAATCGGGTTTCTAGGCGGCGGATTCGAGGGTGGCGACGGCGAGGTCGTAGGCGCGCTTGCCGCGGAGCCAGCCCCAGGGATCGGAGTCGCGGTTGGGGAAGAACGCGTATGCGCCCAGCCAGCAGTTGGCGGCGGGGCGAAGCAGGAGGGCGACCTGGGCGGTTTCCTCACCTACCTGGCAAGTACCGAGCCATTGCTCGGGCAAGCCCGCTTCGGATGTTGAGACGACCTGGATTTCCTGAATATTGATGCCGGCCTCGGTGATCTCCTGGAAGGTAAGAGCCACCATCTGAGGCAAGCCCGCCCCATCGCGCGGGTAGCGGATGTCGGCCTCGATGCGCAGGTAGGCGATGAGGGTGGCCTCGATGGCGAGGCGGCAATCCGCGCCGGCTTTGAGGGGCCGCAGTGCGTCGAGGGGCTGGATGGACCAGGACTCGGGGCAGAGGAAGCGGAAGAGGTTGCCGCTATCGGTGAACACGGCGACCGGCTCGCGGGTCTGCTGGGTGCAGGGCGCGGTGAACTCGAACGAGGCGGCGGCCACGCCCAGCGTCTCGCGGAGCTCCTCGGGGGGGTGCGCGGGCGTTCCGGCGATGAGCAGGACGACGCTCGCGCCGTTGCCCATCGTCAGCAGCCGGAGGTGCGCGCCATTGCCGCTGCGCCCCACCGCGTGCACCGCCTGGCCGTAGGGGGTTCGGCCCGAAACGACGTTGAACAGCGTGAAGCCCATCTGCTCGGCCTGCAATCTCAGCCAGTCCACCAGGTCGACTTCGTAGCGGATGAGCGTCGCCAGCACCTGGACGGCGATCTCCTCGCCGCCCGAGAAGACCGCGACCTGCGAGAAGGTGCCGGCCTCGAGCCGAGACATTTCGACACCAGCGGCCTGGGTCCAGTCCTGCGGCAGAATGATCTGGAAGCTCAGTTCGGAAGCCAGCGGGGGGACGTAAGTGATTGTGGTGAAGAAGTCGCGGAGGGCCTCGTCGGAAACCGCCTCGCCGAAGGAGATGGGAAATGGGTCGTCGCTCATGGCGTGCACCTCGCGTGGGTATCTCCGGTAGTATATACCGGTGTGTGCAAGAGGAAAAGGAGAATGAGGTATCCTTGGTCAGGATTGTCCGATGGCTGAGGAGAAACGCGAGGGACTGCCGGCGGGCGTGAAGCTGGTGCGGACGCTGCGGGGGCACACGGGCGCGATCGGGCGGATCGCGTGGTCGCCGGACGGGCGGGTGTTGGCGTCGCCGTCCGCGGACACAACGGTCCGGCTGTGGGACGCCGAGACCGGCGAGCTGCTCCGCATGCTGGAGGGGCACGGTTTCGGGGTCTTCGCCGTGGCCTTCGATCCGGCGGGAGGCACGCTGGCCAGCGCGGGTTTTGACCAGACGGTCAAGGTGTGGGAGGTGGCCAGCGGGAGGCCGCTCCGCACATTGGAAGGCCATGGAGGCCCGGTCCACGCCGTCGCCTTCGATTCGGCGGGAAGCAGGCTGGTCACCGGCAGTTCTGACAGAACGGTCAAGGTGTGGGAGGCCACCAGCGGGAGGCTGCTCCGCACGCTGGAAGGGCATCAAGGTTGGGTCTTCAGCGTTGCCTTTGATCCGGCGGGAGGCACGCTGGCCAGCGGGGATGATGACGGCACAATCACGCTGTGGGAGGTGGCGAGCGGGGGGCTGCTTCGTGCGTGGCAAGGGCATCACGGGACGGCCCTCAGCGTCGCTTTTGATCCGGCGGGAGGCGCGCTCGTCAGCGGGAGTGACGACGGGACGGTCAAGGTTTGGGAGGTGGCCAGCGGCAAGCTGCTTCGCACACTCGAAGGCCACTCTGGTCGTGTAGCATACGTTGCCTTTGCCGAGCACGGTCGCCTCCTCGCCTCGAAGTCTAGGGATTCCTCGATCCGCCTCTGGAGCACCGGCACCGGGGTCTGCGTCGCGACGATTCCGGAGCCAGCTTCAGAGTACTGGCTCCCGGGCCTTGCCTTCCATCCGCGTCTGCCCCTCCTGGCTACGGTCGGTTCGGATCCGGGTCACAAAGACGACCAGGTCATCCACATCTGGGAGTTGGACTTCGAGATTCTGCTGGCCGGGGCCGGTGCTCCGGCGGTCACATACACCAGCGCCAAGATCGTGTTGGTGGGCGAGAGCAACGTGGGGAAGTCCTATCTGGCGCACCGGATTGCGACCGGCGAGCCCCCGGCCGAAGGCACGATCCCAACCACGCATGGGATGAAGTTCTGGCCCATGGCTCCGGAGCGGCTGAGCGCTGCGGCGAAGCCGCCGGAGGGGCAGCGTCGCGACGTGGTGCTCTGGGACATGGGGGGCCAGGACGAATACCGGCTGGTGCACCAGCTTTTCCTCCACGACACCACGCTGGCCCTGGTGCTACTCGATCCCACGCGAGGACGGACCGCCTTCGAGGAAGTGGAGGCCTGGGTCAAGCGCCTGGAAAAGCAACTGCACGGCCGCCCGGCAGTGAGGCTGCTGGTCGGGGCCAAGCAGGACCAACCGTCCGAGACGATCGATCGGCAGGGTCTGGAACGGCTGCGGGAAGACTGCGGATTTGCGGGCTATTACGAAACCAGCGCGCTCAATGGCCGTGGAGTGGAGGAATTGCGCGAGGCGATGGCCAGCGCGATCGATTGGGAGGGCCTCGGCAAGACCAGCCGGCCGGAGTTGTTCCAGCGGATTCGCGACGAGATCGAGGTCCGGCGCAAGCGGGGCACGGTGGTGCTGGAGTTGGCCAACCTGCACCGCGTGCTGAGCCCGGCGCCGCCAACAGAGGAAGAAACGAGGGCGGTGGAGGCCGTCGCGGAGCAACTGGCGACCCAGGGTGTCATCGCCCGATCTCGAGTGTCCACGGGCGAAGCGGCGCTGGTGCTGCAAGTCGAGGAGATCGAGCGCTACGCCGGGTCGCTCATCGTGGCGGCGCGAAACAACCCGCGCGGGGTGCCGGCGCTGGAGTTGCGGGCCGTCGCGCAGCCTGATTTCGCCTTGCCGGGGATTGACGAAAAAGACCGGTTGCCGCGGGGCCAGGAGCGGCCGGTGTTGGAGTGCACGGTGCAACTTCTGCTGGAGCACGGAATCTGTTTCCAGCACGAGGGGCTGCTGATATTTCCCACGCTGTTCGCGGGGGCGCCCGCGGCGGCGGACGTGGTGCTGAGCCACGCGGTCTCGCTGTACTACGACTTCGCCGGGGCCATTGACAACATTTACGCATCGCTGGTCGCGTGGCTGGTGCTGGCGCGGAACTTCGGCCGGGTTCGGCTGTGGCCGGATCGGGTCGAGTTCGAGGTAGGGGACCGGGGGCTGTGCGGCCTGCGCAAGGTCGGGCGACCCGGCGGCTTCGCCCACGTGGACGTGTACTTCGAGGCGGACACGCCCGCTCCGCGGCGGGAACAGTTCATCAGCTTTGTCGAGGAGCACCTGCGGACGCATGGCGTGGAGATCCAAGAGCACGTGGCTGTGACGTGCACGTGCGGCCACAAGATGGAGGAGGAAACGCTGCGGAAGCGCATCGCCCGCGGCGATAAGGACGTGGCGTGCCCGGTGTGCGAGAAGCGCCACGATCTGGCGGAAGGCGCAGCCGAGTCCCGGCGGCGCAGTCCCGAACTCGCCCAGTGGACTTGGGCGCTGAAGACCGAGATCGAAGAGCGGCGGCTGAAGAGCACGAAGCGGGCGGTCGAAGTGCTCGAGAAGACGCCGGAAGCGAAGCCGGCCGCCAGGCCGATCCGCCTGCTGCACCTGAGCGACCTGCACTTCACCGCTGCGGTGCCGGCTGCGGCCCGGCTGCAATGGCTGTTGGAGGACCTCAAGCTGGACACCGGCTTGGGTTTCAAGGAACTCGACTACCTCATCATATCCGGCGATTTCACGGAGCGGGGCTGCGCCGAGGGGTTTGAGAGAGCTTACGAGTTCGTGTCGGGGCTGACGCGGGAGTTCGGCATGTCCGCGGAGCGATGCGTTTTCGTGCCCGGCAATCACGATGTGAAGGACATGCCGGAAGCTTTTGAGACGCGATATGGCGCGGACGGCCTGGCCGTGACAGTACGGAGCGACAAATATCCCCTGCGCTTCAAACCCTTTTCCGACGGGTTCTACCACAAGTTCCTTCAGAGGCCCTACCCGATGGACTGCGCGGCGCAGGGCGTGGCAATTCCGTTCTGGGAAACGGGACTCCAGTTCCTCACGCTGAACTCGTGCTGGCAGATCGATCAACTCAACCGGAGACGGGCGGGTGTGCATCCCGAGGCGGTGGCGCAGGTCCTCAAACAGGCGCAGAGGCAGGAGGAGGAGGCGCGGAAGTCCGGCCAACTGGCGGCGGACAAACCGGTGCTGCGGATCGCGGTGTGGCATCACGCCGTGGCCGGTCCGGAGCAGATGAAGGACGTGGAGTTTCTGGACCACCTGCAAGACAATGGCGTGCGGATCGCACTGCATGGCGACGTGCACAAGATGCGGCAGGATCTCATCCGCTATTGGCACGCGAGTAAACTGCACGTAGTGGGATCGGGCAGCTTCGGCGCACGGGCGGAGGAGCGGCCGGAGTCTACCCCGCGGCTGTACAACGTGCTGGAGATCGGCCGCGATCTGAAGTCGGCTCGCGTCTATACGCGTTCTCAGCCCACTGTGGACGGCGCCTGGAAAGGGTGGAATGAATGGGAGAGGCCGGACGGGAGCGCGGTGGCGTATTACGACATTGAGTGGGGAGGGAACACTTAGCGGACCACCAGGATTACGCCGGACTGGCTGGTGGTTCCACCGATGAGGACGCGCACGGGGACGGCGTCGCCGGGCACGACTGCGGGGGCCATGCGGGCGTTGATCTGGAACAGACCCGGCATGTTGAGCGGGGCCGCGCCACAGTATTCGACCGTGGCGGGGAGGCCGCCGATTTCGACCGCGCAGTCTCGAACGGGCTTGGGAAGAATGCCGGTGGCCAGGCGGCCATCGACCCCCGGCGGGTCTGTGACACCCTCGCCAGTGCCCCAGAGGACGACCACCTCTCCCGGATGCGCCGGAGCCTGCGGCGAGTTCTGCGTGCGCCCGTCCTGGTTCTGCATGGCCGCCTGGCCAGAGCCCTGCATGTTCAGAGTGAACAGCGCGGGCGCCGCGGGCAGGACGGCAACCTGGAATGCGTCCGAGCGCACGCCCTGGTATTCCACCTGGACGTTCACGACCGGCTTGAACGCCGCCAGGTAAGGGACCACCGCGGAGCACTGCCGCTCGGACACATACACGATCGGCGCCGCTACGCCATCGAAGAGGATTCGCACGCCGTCCATTTCGCTCAAGACGACGTTGTTCGGCCCCGCGACGATGTGATTGTCGAGCTGCGTGGGGCCGAGGTGGGTTCCCCAGACGACCACCATCTGGCCGGGCGCGATCGGGCTGCGGAAAGAGCCGGCGTTGGTGACGGCCGCCACAACGGGCGTCGGACCCGACTGCGCCGCCGGGAGGACGAAGAGGGTCATGGAGTAGGCGGGGAATGTGGCGGCGATGGCAGCGCCGGCCAGGACGAGGTCGGGCTGGCGCAGGATGGCGTTGAGATTCTCCCGGCTGTAGCGCCAGACCTGGGCGGCGCCGGCCGGGGTGAAGTTCGCGATTCGCAGAGTGCTGCTCAGGTCGGAGGTCGACTTGTTCAGCACGAGGACGGTGAGCGCCGCGTCGGAGCGCTGGGCGGCAAAAATGCTGAGCTGATCGGCATCGCCGGTGGTAGCCTGGACGCCGGTTTCTCCGAACGTGCCGCCGATGCCGTCGTAATTGCGGTAGATCTTGAAGGCGAAGGCGCCCGGGTCGGTGGGCCTGAGCCCGACAGGCGTCGGCGGGGAGAACAGGGCCGGCCTGGGGACGGGGCCCGGAGACCATAGGGCGGCCAGGTCCAGACCCTCGCGGCCGAAGATGCCCAGCAGATCGGCTTGAGCGAGGCCGCCGTTGATGTCGTCGAGCGCACCCCAGTTATACTCGGTGATCGCGAGTTTGGTGCCGGGATAGTTCTGGTCGATCATTTCCCGCAAACGGGGGATGAAGCGCGGGGCCACGGGAGCGCCGTTACGGTCTATATCCCGGATCCAGTAATCGCCGCTGACCAAGTAGTTGGGGTCCCAGAAGACGCGGGTGGAGCGGAGGCGAAGGGCCTGGGTAGCGCTATCGCCCGCCGACGCGAAAGCGATGTTGGCCGGAGCAAGGTAGGCGTGCTGATCGAGGTAGTCGAGCAGCCGCGTGCCGTGCTGCTGCTCGTAATTCCGGAACTGCTGCAAGTACCAGGGCAGGAGCGCCACGCCGCCGTGGGCGCTGCGGTCCACCGGGTTGGACCAGTAATTCCCGCGGCTCCAGCCGGCCGCGATGTCCCGCTTCGAAAACCAGAGGGAGGCCCAATTGTCGCCGGCCGGGCCGGCGACCAGGGCGGTCGGATCGGCCTGCTTGATCGCCAGGGCGTACCGCATGTTCAGGTCGAGGAGTTCGTCATAGGTGTAGGGAGCGGGATGGATGTCCCGGTGATCCGCGTCCCACCAGATGGGCTCATTGTCGAGGTTCCAGACGGCGATGCCGCCCTGGTTCCCCTTGCCGTAGCGGGAGAGGAGGTATTGGATCCACTCCACCTGGAAGCTCTCTTCGTGCCGGGCGTAGGCGTCGCTGGGGTCGTTCTGGATGTAGATGGGATTCTGAGGGGCTCTGCCATCGACCACGTATGGGTCGCCGCAGGCCGGGTCGTACTCGATGCCGTTGCCGCAGGGCATGGAGGGATCGGGGTCGATCTTGCATTGCAGGCCGTACCTGGCCACGCTGAAGCTGCACATGGGGGTTCGAGCCTTGGGCAACCAGCCGAGGAGAGGGACGCTGCCCATAATCTTCCCGCCGGTTGAGCGGGCCTGATCGGCGAACTGATTGAAGTACGAACCATCGGGCAGCTTGGATGCGTCCATGCTGAGGTCGGGGAGGATCTCGAAGAACCAATAGACGTCGACATTGCTGACGTCGAACCGCCAATGATATTCGCTGGTGCTGCTGCCGCCCCAGCGGCGCACGGTGGCGCGGACGTCGGGGCCGGCGGCCAGGTAGGCGGGGCGGTTGGGGTCGCTGGCGTCGCCGAGGTCCCAATAGAAATTGATGCCGTAAACGTCCGGACTGATGGGGTGCCGCGCGGAGGCGGCATCGACCGACAAGGCCGGTCCAGGCAAGGGTTGTGCCGACGCAAGGCTGGTGAGCAAGAGAAGGAGTCTGCGCATGACTCGGGGTTCAGTGTACAACAAACCCCAGGACAGGGCTGGAGCCCTATCCTACAATGAGGACAATGCGTCGCATCTTGGTATTCGTGTGTTTTTTGCTGCTGCTTGGCGGCTGTTCGGAGAGCCCCAGGCCGGCGGAGTCGAAGGCGCCCGAGGCGATCTCAGCGCAATCCGCGTTCTATAAGATGTTCGTCGCGGCGCGGAATTGGGCGGCGGACGCGCAGCCGGTGCGAGTTGCCGAGATCGACGTCGACGATGTGAAGGCGGAGGGCGGCCGGGCCGGCGCGTGGGAAGCCGTGTTCGTCTCGCAGAGCCAGGGCCGCGAGTGCCGCTACATTTATTCCGTGGTGCACCGGCCGGCCAGGAACTTGCGCGGCGGGGTCAACGCGGACCCGCCGGAAAACTGGTCGGGCCGCGGCGATTCGGAACCGTTCCTGGTGCAGGCTTTCAAGGTGGACTCGCCCGCCGCTTACGAGTTGGCGATGAAGAAGGGGCGCGAGTACGCGCTGAAGAGCCCCGACAAGGCGGTCAAGTTCCTTCTGGAGAAAACCAGGCGGTTCCCGAATCCGGCCTGGCAGGTGTTCTGGGGCGATTCCGTGTCGGCGAGCGGCTACTCAGTCTTCGTGGACGCGACGACGGGCGAGTATCTGGCGACGGGGAGGTAGGCGGACATGGAGTGGAAGAACGATGCTAGCCTGAACACATGCGTAGATTACTGATCGTTCTTCCGGCCGTCCTGATGGCGCAGACTCCCGCGCCGAAGCCCGACCTCGCGACCGACGACGAGAAGGCCATTTACTCGCTTGGCCTGACCATTCACCGGTCGCTTGCACCGTTCGAGCTGAGTGCGCGCGAGCTTGAAATCCTCATGCAGGGCATCCGGGACGCCGCGGCCGGCAAACCGGCCCTCGATTTGAAGCAGTGGGAGCCGAAGGTCGGCCAACTCACGCGCGAACGCACCGGCCGCGCCGCGGAGAAGGAAAAGGCCGCGGGCAAAGCGTACCTGGAGAAGGCGGCCGCGGAGCCAGGCGCCGTGAAGACCGGGTCCGGCCTGGTCTATCGCGAATTGAAGGCTGGTACCGGGGCCTCACCCGCAGCCACCGATAAGGTCAAGGTTCATTACCGTGGCACGTTCGTCAACGGGACGGAGTTCGACAGCTCGTATCGTCGAAACGAACCCGCCCAGTTCCCTCTCAACGGAGTCATTCGGTGCTGGACGGAGGGCGTGCAGAAGATGAAGGCCGGCGGGAAGTCAGTCTTGGTTTGTCCTTCCGACCTGGCGTACGGAGACCGCGGACGTCCACCGATTCCGGGCGGCGCGACCCTGGTTTTCGAGATCGAGCTGCTGGAAGTGGTGGGCGCAACTGGCGCGGCAACAAAGTGACGGCCGGCGTACTACATGATGCCTTGCGTGCCGTCCACTCTCGCGCCGGTCACCACGTTGACGAACCGGGAGAGGTGGTAGTGCGCGTCGCGGAAGCGCAGGAGGGCGAGTAGCGCGGCGCCGAGGCCGCAGAAGATCGCGGCGGCGCGCACCTTGAACCGCACGGCGTAGCCGAAGTGCTTTCCGGCGTAAACCGAGGCGCCGAGGGCCCAGTCGGAAGCCAGGAGCGCGCGAACCGCTGGGGGCATGGAAGGCGCGAGCGGGTCTTCGGCGCGGCGTACCACACGGATGCCGGGAAAGAGCACGATCTTCTTGGCGGCGCGGCGCATCTGGAGCGCGAGCTCGGCATCCGCCCAGGATTGCGCGTAGCGCTCGTCGATGTAGCGCAGCCCTTTTAAGAAGTAGCTGCGCACCATGAGGGCCGCCAGCGATGGAAGCTCGACGGCGAGCTTTTCCTGGGCGAGGTCGGGCGCCGCGCCGGGGAGGAAGGATCCCGCGCGCGCGATGGCGGACACGGTGCCGGGATTGGGGAGCCTGAAGAGCTCCGGCGAGGGTTCGCCTTCCGGGGTCAACAGCAGGGGGCAGACGGCAGAGGCGTCCGGCTCCGCGGAAAGGCGCGCGGCCAGGGCCGACACGGTCTCCGGCAACACGTCCACCTGGGGGCTCAGGTAGAAGTAGAACTCGCCTTTGGCCGTCCGCATGCCGATGTTCAGGGCCTTGGTGAATCCGAAATTGCGCGGCAGTTTGAGTAGAACGGTTTGGGGAAACTCGGCAACGGCGTCCGGGGTGCCATCCACGGAGCCGTTATCGACCACCAGGACTTCCATCTTGTCGCGCTCGGCGGAAGCTTCGAGAGCGGCCAGGCACTTTCGAAGCGGGCCGGCGCAGTTGTAGGACACGACGATCACCGACACCTGGGGCGGAGTTTGAGTCTCTTCCATCCGAATTGCAATGATACCGCAGGCGTGACATTATGGCTGGGACGGGGCGAAACATGCGTGCGCTGACCTTCCTGCTGCTGCCAATGGCTTTGTTGGGGCAGGACCCGACGCTGCTGATCCTGCACAAGGGCGGCAGCTCGCTCGGATTCTACAGCCGGCGGGGCGGACTGCTGGCCAGCGTTCCGGTGGGGCAGCACCCGCACGAGATGGTGCTCTCGGGCGACGGCCACACGGTTTACATCACCGACAACGGCGTCATGAAGATCGAAGACGAGGGCGCCGGGGGCAACACGGTATCCATCGTCGATATCGCGACCCGCAAGAAGACGGGGGAGATCGTGCTGGGCCAGTACCGCCGCCCGCACGGAATCGCGATCGACCGCCGGACCGGCTTGCTGTTCGTCTCGACGGAGTTGCCCGACCAGTTGCTGCTGCTCGATCCTCGGCACCGCTCGGTGCTGCGGAACGTGGGGACGGGGGGCAAGACCTCGCACCTGGTCGCTCTGGGCAGCGGGGCGAGGTGGGCTTTCGTAAGCAACTGCACATCGAATAACGTGTCGGCGATCGACCTGGTGAGCGGCGAGGTCCAGCTCATCCCGACGGGCGCGCGGCCGGAGGGCAGCGTCATCAGCGCCGACGGCCGGAAGCTCTACGTCGCCAACCGGGAGGCCGCCCGGATCTCGATCATCGATACGGGTAAGCGGGTGGTGGTTGGCGAGATCCGCAGCGGCAGAGGCCCGGCGCGGATCGCCCTGACGCCGGACGGCAAGCAGCTCGTCTACGCCTGCATGCACGACCAGACGGTGGAGATCGCGGACCCCGTGGAACGGAAAGTGCTCGGCAAGGTGCGCCTGGGCGGACGGCCGGTCTCGCTGTCGGTGTCTGCGGACGGCCGCCGGGCATACGCCTCCGCGCAGGAGATCGATACCGTGTATGAGGTCTCGCTGGGCGAGCGCAAGATCGTACGCGTCATCAAGACGGCGCCGGGCTCCGGCCCCGATCCGGTGCTGGAGATCCCGGGGAAATGACCGATCGGGCGGTCTCAACGGCACAGGCTTGGGTTTCGCGGTAAGATAGGGACCAAGAGGGAATTCTGGGCGCATCGCAGAAAACGGTTGAGAAGAAGGTTTGTACGCTTGGCGGCCTCGCGGTCGAACCGGTCTACGGGCCGGAACCGATTGCGGACGCGAGCGGGCCGGGCGAGTTTCCCTACACCCGCGGAATCCACCGCGACATGTACCAGGGCAGGCTCTGGACCATGCGCCAGTTCGCGGGTTTCGGCACTCCGGAGGAGACCAACCAGCGCTACCGCTACCTGCTCGAACAGGGACAGACCGGACTGTCGGTGGCGTTCGATCTGCCCACGCTGATGGGCTACGACGCGGACCATCCGAACTCGGCCGGGGAAGCCGGCAAGTGCGGCGTGGCGATCAGCTCGCTGGAGGACATGGAGACCCTGTTCCGCGGCATCCCGCTCGGGGAGGTGACGGTCTCGATGACCGTCAACTCGCCGGCGGCGGTGGTGTGGGCCATGTACCTGGCGGTGGCCCAGCAGCAGGGCGTGGATTGGGCCGGCATCTCGGGCACCATCCAGAACGACATTCTGAAGGAGTACATCGCCCAGAAGGAATACATCTACCCGCCGCGGCCTTCGATGCGGCTGGTGACCGATACCATCGAGTTCGCCGCCCAGCGCGTGCCGCGGTTCAACCCGATCTCGATCAGTGGGTACCACATCCGGGAGGCGGGCTCGACGGCGGTGCAGGAACTGGCGTTCACGCTGCGGGATGGCATCGAGTACGCCGAATGGGCCATCGAGCGGGGCCTGGCGGTGGATTCGTTTGCCGGGCGGCTGAGTTTCTTTTTCAACGCGCACAACGACTTTTTCGAGGAGATTGCCAAGTACCGGGCGGCGCGGCGGATGTGGGCGCACATCATGCGGGAGCGCTTCGGCGCGCGCGAGGAGCGCAGCATGAAGCTGAGGTTCCACGCGCAGACCGCGGGGTGCTCGCTGACCTGGCAGCAGCCGTACAACAACGTGGCGCGGACGGCGCTCGAAGCTCTGGCGGCGGTGCTAGGGGGGGCGCAGTCGCTGCACACGAACTCGATGGACGAGGCCTACGCGCTGCCGAGCGAGCACGCGGTCACGCTGGCGCTGCGCACGCAGCAGGTGATCGCCTACGAAACCGGGGTGACGGCCACGCCGGACCCGCTGGGCGGCAGTTACTTCCTGGAACGGCTGACCACGGAGGTCGAGAATGCAGCTCAGGATTACATCCGGCGGATCGACGAGATGGGCGGGATGATCCCGGCGATCGAGCGGGGTTTCCCGCAGCGGGAAATCGCCGAGGCCAGCTACGAATTCCAGCGGTCGCTCGAGACTGGCGAGAGGAAGGTGGTCGGGGTGAATGCCTTCCAGGAAGAGGCGGGGCAGCCGATCGAACTGCTGGAGATGGACGAATCGGCCGGGCGCCGCCAGGAAGAGAAGCTGGGCGCGCTGCGGAAGCGGCGGAGCGGGGCGCGAGTCGCCGCCACGCTGGACGGGCTGCGCCGGGCGGCGGAGGGGAAGGAAAACACCATGCCCGCGATCCTGGACGCGGTGCGGGCCTACGCCACGCTGGGCGAAATCTGCCAGGCGCTGGCGGACGTCTTCGGGGTGTACCAGGAAAAGAGTATCCTGTAAGAGAAGCCGGCGGCGGTAAGCTGTTGGCTGGTTTTCGATGGACGAGCGGATTCGCGTTCTGGTTGCCAAGCCGGGGCTGGATGGGCATGACCGCGGGGCGAAGGTGATTGCACGCGCGCTGCGGGACGCCGGGATGGAGGTCATTTATACGGGCCTCCGCCAGACTCCGGATATGATCGTGAACGCGGCGCTGCAGGAGGACGCGCAGGTGATTGGCCTGTCGATCCTCTCGGGCGCGCACAACGCGATCGTGCCGCGGGTCATGGAACTGCTCCGCGAAAAGGGCATGAGCGACGTGCTCGTCATCGTCGGCGGCATCATCCCGGACGAAGATGCCGCGGAATTGAAGAGACAGGGCGTGGCGGCGGTGTTCCAACCGGGCGCCTCGCTAGAAGAGATCGTCCAGTTCATCCGGTCCTCTGTACCAGAGGCCGCCTGAGCGGGACGCTCCAAAAAGAGATCAAAATGACTGACAAACTGAAAATCGCCGTGTTCGTCGACTACGACAACATTGAAATCGGCGTGAAATCGACATTACAGCGCGAGTTCGAAGTGGCCTCGGTGCTGGAGAGCTTGAGAGAGCGGGGAGACATCGTGGCCAAGTTCGCCTACGCGGACTGGGGCCGGCAGGAAGGGGCCAAACGGCAGATGGCCGAGAACGCGGTGCAGATGGTGCAGCGCGTGCCTTCGCCGCGGGGAGACAAGAACGGCGCCGACATCAACCTGGCGCTGGACGCGCTGGAGATGGCTTTCACCCACGACCACATCAACGCGTTCGCCATCGTGAGCGGGGACAGCGACTTTATCCCGCTGCTGAACAAACTGAAGGAGTACGGCAAGATGGTGTTCGTGGTGGGCGGCCGCGCGTTCACC